>Ga0315274_10000519_pt1 | contig 60310 bp, 50 predicted proteins | sample YL17G02_20_MG_FD_203700 | JGI IMG/M metagenome (GOLD analysis project Ga0315274, IMG submission 203700) | Sediment microbial communities from Yellowstone Lake, YNP, Wyoming, USA - YL17G02_20 | ecosystem: Environmental > Aquatic > Freshwater > Lake > Sediment | place: USA: Wyoming | collected...
TCATCGCTGCAACCAACAACTTGTCTCTGTCCGGCTGTTTCGGCTTATATCGCTGAGTCATCCTGGGCTGCTCCAGCACATCGCACGCCCGACGTTCGGAAAGTTCTATCTTCTCCTCCACATGTTCCACTACCTTGCGCTTCCGAGTCGGGCTCAGTAGTTTCCCCGTAACGCTTCTTTTAGTACCGCGTTATCGAGCGACAAGTCCGCCACCAGCTTCTTGAGCTGTGCGTTCTCTTTCTGCAGCGACTTGAGCTGCTTGACCTGGTCGAGCTTCATCTGGCCGTATTGCCTTCGCCAGTTGTAGTACGTCGCGTCACTGATGCCTAATTGCTTGCAGACCTGTTCGAGCGTCCCGCCTGAAGCAATGACCGCATCGGCCTGCCTTAACTTGTTGACGATTTGTTCTGCTGTGTGATACTTGCGTTTCATCTGGGTATCCCTTTCACTCAGAAACCAACTATTGTTTACGGATACCCTCTAATTCGCAATGGTACAGTTTTCGGGGGTCACATCATCCCTAGTTAACTCATTTAGATAAAATATAGGTACGTAATGATGTAATTTGGGATCACTCATTATAATGGTTTACCCCAGTGGGTATACGTTTTTTCATTTTTTATTATGGTTTGACCAAAGGAAAAGGGACGAGCGCGTCTGTCAAAAATGATGGGTGTTTCTATTGTCCAATTTCTAAACGACTATCACCGTTCAAAATCCATATCAAAATGTCTAACAGGAAAGAGATGAACACCAATCACTAAAAGATAAATAGTAGATTTTACCTCGTACCTTCCGATCGTGAGATGACAGGATTTGGTTCCGAGCGCTTCAAAGAGATCCTTGGCAGACACTTGGCACGATTTACTTTTTGTCTTAATATTTATAATGGGGGTATCCACTTCACTCCAGTGACCGCAACCCATAGGAGTCTACTGCTTTGATCGGCCACAACTGAATGTGTTTACTGGAGACAAGTGGATAGCCCTAATTTATAATTCGACCAAGACCTCGCCATTCTGCGTCGGTAACGCCGATGTCTGAATATCTGCGGCTGCCTAGCCGAAATGTGCATCTGGGGATATATTTCTCAGTTTTCCGCACATCTGGTCCAAAGTAGAATGAACAAATTTTGTCCGGATGTATCATTGCAAGTGATCGCTCAACCTCGTTGCCCTCCAAATATTTCAGGGAATTTTCGCTATGTGCTTCGCAGAATTTTCTGAATTCTGATTCGGAGAATTCCCTCAGCAATTCCGGCTTCTTACTTCCTACTATCCAATCTTCAGAATGATTTCCCAGTGGAATTGATCGGACTAAATCCATTCTCACTACATTTCCTTTTTTAACAATCCATTGACCATTGACATCTTTGCAGTCATCAAACTCTAGCTGACGCCAAGAATCGTTACTATTTGGACGTGTCGGCCTAATCCATTGACCATCCTCGGTTATGCCTGCTACACAGACGCCTGTGCTTAGTCGTGTTACAGCAAGGATGGTGATTTCGGTCATCTGGCTTTACCCTCAAGATGGTCGACCTCGATATTAGGCAAATGTTTCTTGAGGTACTCCGCGAGAAGACGACGGTGACAACGTTCGGAATTCTGCTCTGAACAAAGCAAACAGACTGACTCGCAACCTGCTGTCGCTTTCTGGAAGCGTTCAATAATTGCTTCGGATAGTACCTCATCATTAAATCTATCAACATAGTAAGACCAAGCTGCATCGTCTTTCTTTTTCTTACCAAGGCGGGTCTGATACTCCTTTAACAATTCCTCAGACGGTCCGAATTCAGGTATGTGTTCGTATTCTATACTGAAGCACTCCTGCAAGAAGTATCGCAGGTCGGGTCCTTTTGTAAATCCTGACAGTTGCGAAGCATTCTTACGACGCACGTCAATGAGTTTCTGCACTCCAGCGTTCTTCAATGTTCTAAAGAAGTTCTCTGCAGAGCGACCCTTGAAGCCAATTGTGAACAGCTTCATTACTATTTCTCCGAGAACAAACCTAGTTGCACCGGAGGAATTCTGCTTTCAAAAGGTTCCTGAGACTCAATACTCCCGTCGTGTCGGATATGGCGCACTTCAATCCCCAGTTTTGACAATTCGCGCGAAATCAGCAGACCTCGGTGGCATTTCACTGGGTCCTCCTCACTGCAGAAAATACATACAGTGTATTCCTCTGCACCTTTAAGCAGACGTTTCAACCCTTCGCGGAATCTTTCTGTAGCTGCGAGTTTGGAATAGTCATAGTTTCCCAAGTCGTCCTTAACCTCCACATCTGCCGGACGCCCTCCAAGCTGGTCTCCCATAAATACGTACTCAATACCTGCATTCTTTGATGCGAGTTGCATTGATTCAAGATTTGTTTGTGGGACATGCTGGCTGTACGGAACACTTCGCACGTCCACCAAAACCTCAACGTCATTTTTCTTAAGCCAAGATATTATCTCTTCGGTCTTCTTGTTACTGTGGCCAACCGTGAATATTGGGTGTAGCTTGGCCACCTTAGTCTTCGCGCATTCTTTCAGCGGGTGGATATTGAGTGGCCAGGTACGTGCGATAGCTTGGTCGAGGTTACACTCGGCCGATAAATAGGGCCAATCTCTACTTTTCATCATCGTACCATAATTCTATTTTCTCTTGTTTTAAATTCTATAAACCAAATATAAACCCACATAAACTGCCTGTCAAATGTTGTTTTTGGTTACCATATTACGCAGATGTGTCAACTGATACATGGGTAACACTTTAAACCGGGGGACAAGCATCTGGATTCCCGTCCGTTTCCGCCGCAGGTGGACTCGGCATGACCCTGCGACGCCCTACGGGGGCTTGCTACTATGCGTAGTCCGCCAGAATCTGCGGACGCTACGTAGCACGAGATGGAGTGCAGGCAATCCTACAATTGGTATAAAACCGAATGCGGCAAAATACATTGACGTGGTTGTGGGGCTGTGGTATGTACGCGAACGGGGATGGTTTTGCTTTAAGGGTATTGTGCAGTGAAAAAAGTGCGCTGGGAACATTATCCGCATCCGGCGGATATGGGAATCCGAGGTTTCGGCAGGACTAAGGAAGAGGCCTTTGCCCAGGCGGCTTTGGCGATAACCGCCATCATCACAGACCCTCAGACTGTGGAGCCTAAAGAAAGTGTTGAGATCACTTGTCGAGAGCAGGAAGACGACTTGCTTTTATTCGATTGGTTGAATGCCCTGCTTTATGAAATGGCCACTCGACATGTATTGTTCAGCAGGTATGATATCACAATAGCCGGTGAGCAGCTCAAGGCGACAGCCTGGGGCGAAAGTATAGACATCGCCAGGCACCAGCCTGCCGTGGAGGTCAAGGCTGCGACTTTCGCCGACCTCAAGGTGAGACGTGAAAAAGACGGCAACTGGGTGGCCCAGTGTATTGTGGATGTTTAGGACTGGAGAAAGCGACTTATGTATGCTGAGAAACTCAAGAGGCGGTCGGAATGCCAGTGGTGCATCGAGCCTTTCGGCGATATGCGTGTGCCTGTCGTTATTTTCGCCGATGAGAGCCTTGTTAAGGACATGGACGAAAAGGTGTACGAACAGGCCGCAAATGTCGCAAAATTGCCCGGCATTGTCCAGGCGTCATACGCAATGCCTGATGCGCACTGGGGCTATGGTTTCCCAATAGGGGGCGTAGCAGGTTTTGATCCTGAGCAGGGCGGCGTCATTTCGGCGGGCGGGGTGGGTTTTGATATTGCCTGCGGCGTCCGCGCTTTGCACACAGGCCTTACGCTTGATGATGTTACAGGCCATAAAGTCCAAATAGCTGACATGTTGGCCCGCAAAATACCTGCCGGTGTGGGAAGTCGGGGGCGATTGGTTCTCTCGCACAAGGAAATGGACGACATGCTTCAGGGCGGCGCTCAGTGGGCGGTGGGCCGTGGTTATGGAACCCAGGCTGACCTCGAACGCACCGAAGAGTACGGCCGGATGGCGGGCGCTGTGCCGAAATATGTCTCCGACAAGGCCAAAGAGCGACAGAAAGACGAGGTGGGTACACTTGGTTCCGGCAACCACTACCTCGAAGTGCAAAAGGTAGTCGAGGTCTGCGATAAAGACACCGCCGTAGCTTTTGGTCTTGCTCAGAACGACATTATTGTGAGTATCCACTGCGGCTCAAGAGGTCTGGGTCATCAGATAGGGACGGATTTTCTTCCGAGGATGGTTAAGGCAGCCAAAGGTGAGGGTATAGGGCTTCCTGAAAAGGAGCTGGCGTGTGCGCCGATTGGCTCCGAGCTGGGCCGGGAGTATTTTGGTGCGATGAATTGTGGGATAAATTGTGCTATCGCCAACCGCCAGCTCTTGACACACCTGGTCCGGCAGGTCTTCAAAGAAATCTTGCCCAAGAGTAATCTCCCTGTGCTCTACGATGTTTCCCATAACACGTGCAAGGTAGAAGAGCATATAGTGGATGGCAAAAAATGTAAAATATACATACATCGTAAAGGCGCCACTCGTGCTTTCGGCCCGGGTCATCCGGCCTTGCCGGCCGACTTGCAGAAAACCGGCCAGCCCGTTCTTATCGGCGGCACGATGGGAACGGCCTCTTATGTGCTTGTCGGCATCGAACAGGCTATGTCACTATCGCTGGGTTCATGCTGCCATGGTGCCGGGCGAGCCATGAGTCGGACGCAGGCCACAAAGAAGTGGCAAGGAAAAGATGTAATAAGGTCGCTGGACGAAAGAGGAATTATCATACGCGGCGCATCCAACCGGGGCATTGCCGAGGAGGCACCGGGTGCATATAAGGATGTGGATGCTGTTGTCGATGCTACTGAAAAAGCTCATCTTGCCAAAAAAGTGGCGAGACTTGAGCCTTTGATTTGTGTTAAAGGATAAAATCCCTTTTAGTATTGAGTTGTGATAGGAGTAGTCTGTTACGATTGGACCTGTAAGTGACGTTGGGTAACGCTCTCCAGCGCGGGGTCCTGGATTCCCGCTCCTCCAGACGAACGGCGGACAGGCTTCGCGGGAATGACAAATTAGGAGGCGATACTGTGATGAACAAAAAAGGTTTGGTTGCGGGTGTGGCTGCGTTGGTTTTATGTGCGGGTTTGAATGCGGGAGTCAATGCAGCCGACGAAGGTTTAGCCAAGATTGTCGTTGATGCGGGTAAGTTCGCCCGGATGGATACGCCTGTTTCTGTCCCGTTGACGCAATTAACCGGCGTTGTATCTATGTCGAATGTGCAGCTTGTCGAGATTCGGGACGGAAAACGTATAGATGTGCCTTGCCAGATCGAAGCTGAAGCTGCGCCCCGGCTTTGGTGGGTATTGTCCGGCAAGACAGAACCGGGCGCTCGGCGAACTTTTGAGCTTATCAAGGGCACGTCCGGCCAGGCTGCGGGCGTGCAGGTTGTCAAGAGCGACAAGTACATAGAAATTCAGCAGGGTGATACGAAGGTGCTCAGATATAATCATGCCATTGTTCCTGCCCCGCAAGGTCAGAGCAAGCTCTATGACCGCGGCGCATTTATTCATCCTTTATGGTCGCCCAAAGGCAACGTCATTACGGAGATTAGCCCCCCCGACCACATTCACCACGTTGGTATATGGATGCCCTGGACGGAAACGGAGTTTGAAGGCCGCAAGGTCGATTTCTGGAATCTCGGTAAAGGCGAGGGCACGGTTCGCTTCGTCAAGTTCCTGGCGACAACGAGCGGCGCTATATATGGCGGCTTTCAGACAGAGCACGACCACGTGGCTCTCAAGACAGCCGCAGGTGAAAAGGTTGTCCTCAAGGAGGTCTGGGACGTCCGCGTGTATAACGTGGGCGGCCCCGATAAGGGCTACTGGCTGTGTGATTTTAAGTCCACGCAACGCTGCGCCTCTGCAAGTCCGCTCAAGCAGCTCGAATACCGGTACGGCGGCATAGGCTTTCGAGCCTCATCCCAGTGGAAGGGCCCCACTGCCAGTTATCTTACCAGTGAAGGTAAAACCAGAGAGAACGGCCACGCGACGCGGGCTCGCTGGTGTGATATGTCTGGCGCAATCAATCAGCAATGGGAAGGCCTGACGATGATGAGCCACCCTGCGAACTTCAGATATCCCGAACCTATGCGGATTTGGCCTGAGCCCGACAACTACGTGTTCTTCAATTTCGCCCCATCACAGGCCGGCGACTGGACTATGGAGCCGGGAAAGGACTATGTCTTTCAGTACCGTTTCTATGTGCATGAAGGCAAGGTCGTTGTGGATGATGTCAAGCGTATCTGGCACGATTACGCTGAGCCGCCCCAAGTCAGGATAGAGCTCACTCGGCCCGCCAACGCCTCGGTACTTTTCGACGGTAGAGATTTTTCGCAGTGGCAAAATCAAGACGGTCAGCCTATTAAGTGGCAGATAGTCGGTGATGCAATGAAGATTATACCCGGAACGGGCAGCATCCAGTCGAAGCGAGCTTTTGAGGATTTCAGGATGCATATCGAGTTTAAGATTCCACAGCTTCCAGCCGAGTTGAAGGGACAGGAGCGAGGCAATAGCGGAGTTTACATCCAGAGGCGATACGAAGTCCAAATATTGGACTCATACGGCTTAGAACCGGGCAGCGGTGAATGCGGGGCATTGTATAGAGCTAAGGCCCCGGATAGGAATGTCTGTGAAAAACCGGGCGAGTGGCAGGGCTTCGATATTATCTTCCGTGCAGCTCGATTCGAAGGGCAAGGTGAAAATGCCAAGAAAATTCAAAACGCCCGCATAACAGTTTTTCACAACGGCGTCTTGATTCACGACAACGTGGAAATACAAAACAAGACCGGCGCAGGCCGGCCCGAAGGGCCTGAGCCTGGTCCTATTCTTCTTCAGGAGCACGGTAGTGAGGTGTGCTTGCGCAATATATGGGTTGTGCCGCTGTAATATTGCGTCACATTTGATTTGAGGGACTATCATTCCGTAGCCGTGTCATTATCATACAAGGCACGAACCGGATGCTGTCTCGGCCGATGCGCAGTACATGGCGTTTGTGATGATGTTGATTTTCAATAAACCCCTTATTAAGAAACTCGATACGCATTGGTATGACCTTACTGTACTTTTGCGGAAGTATTGTGTAGGTATGCGTATCTCCATAGTATGACCAGAGTTAGCTCATCCTGAGGTCTTTTTAGTCTTGACACATAGCAGCGGTTGGAAAGGAATTTTGGATTGCTTGTCGATTTAGTAAAGCTATAATGAAAAGTTCTTATCGGAACCAGGGAGGGTAGGCTTTTGTGTTTTATAATGGATATATGGAGTCAAAGAACACTGAAACAATCTGGCGTCACAACTGGAGGATCCTGTAATAAACCAACATTCGTAAGCGTTAATTCCTGCGGAAGGAAGCGCTTTGGGCTAAGGCGTCTCATTTTTTGGTAAGGAGAAAACCAAATGGCAAGACCTGTAACACTTTTCACGGGACAGTGGGCGGACCTGCCGCTCGAAGTGCTGGCTCAAAAGGCTGCAAGCTGGGGATACGATGGATTAGAGTTGGCGTGCTGGGGCGACCACTTCGACGTGGATCAGGCTCTCAAGGACGACAACTACTGCAAGGCCAAAAAGGATTTACTGAAGAAGTACAACCTTCAAGTATTCGCGATATCCACACACCTTGTCGGCCAGGCGGTCTGTGACAACATCGATGAACGGCACAAGTCGATCCTGCCGCCGGATGTCTGGGGCGACGGCGACCCCGAGGGCGTCCGTAAACGTGCGGCCAAGAAGATTATGTTGACTGCAAAAGCCGCCAAAAAACTCGGCGTCAAGGTGGTCAATGGCTTCACCGGCAGCTCTATCTGGCATCTGCTCTATTCATTCCCGCCCGTAACTCCAAAAATGATTGAGGCAGGGTACGAAGATTTCGCCAAACGCTGGATACCTATTCTCGATGCTTTCAAGGCCGAAGGCGTGAAGTTCGCTTTAGAAGTGCATCCCACTGAAATCGCCTTTGATATTGCCTCCGCTCAGCGTGCAGTCAAGGCCATCAACGGCCACAAATCGTTCGGGTTCAACTACGACCCAAGTCATTTTGGCTACCAAAGCGTTGACTACGTCAAATTCATCCGCACATTCCCCGATCGTATCTTCCACACCCACATGAAGGATGTATGGTGGGGTCATGGGGATGGCACTGTCGGTGTCTTCGGAGGCCATACCGAATTTGCAGACCCGCGGCGATATTGGGACTTCCGCTCGATAGGTCATGGCGACATCAATTTCGAGGAAATCATCGTCGCCCTCAACGACATTGGCTACCAGGGCCCACTCTCGGTCGAATGGGAAGACAGCCGGATGGACCGTGAGCACGGCGTAAAGGAAGCGTGCGAGTTCATCAAGAAGGCAGATTTCAAGAGCTCCGGCATCCGGTTTGATGCGGCATTTGAGAAATAGCTCAGAGTTCGGCGTCTTGGATTCGTAGTTAGCCCGCCGTTTTACGGCGGGTTCATGGTTTTTTGGTTAGGAGCTTGTATGGCGGCGATGCAGATTTGCCGGCGGGGGTTTTTGAAAGCGACGGCTGGTATCATCGGTTTACCTTATATCGTTCGTTCGACCGCCCTGGGCGGCCAAGGCAATATATCTGCGAGCAATCGAATAACGATGGGCTGCATCGGTGTGGGCTGGCAGGGCACCAGTAACCTTGAGTCATTCCTGCGCGAAAAAGATTGTCAAATCGTTGCCGTCAGCGATGTGGACAAAAATCATCTGCAGAACGCGGTCAATCTTGTGAACAAGCAGTATAAGAACCAGGACTGTGCGGCCTATAACGACTTCCACGAGCTATTGGCACGAAACGATATTGATGCGGTATCACTCGGTCTGCCGGATCATTGGCACGCGATCCCGGCCATAGAAGCAGCTAAATCCGGCAAGGATATTTTTGGCGAAAAGCCTCTGTCACACAATCTCCGGGAAGGCCGGGCCATGTGTGATGCCGTCAGTCGCTACGGCAGGATTTGGCAGACCGGCAGTTGGCAGAGATCTCAGGCCAACTTTCGCACCGCTTGCGAGCTGGTTCGCAACGGCCGTGTCGGCAAGATTCACACCGTTGAGGTGGGACTGCCCGCCGGCCATACCGATTTTGCGGGAACGAAGGGACAGAATTCGCTTGGACCTCCGCCTGCAGAGCTGGACTACGAGTTCTGGCTTGGACCCGCCCCTTATGCACCTTATTGTCCCGCACGCGTGCACAAGAATTGGCGGTGGCACCTCGACTACGGCGGCGGGCAACTGATGGACTGGGTCGGCCATCATGTGGATATCGCTCACTGGGGTCTGGGCTTTGACTATACAGGCCTTTATGAGATTGAAGGCTCCGGTGAGTATCCCAAAGACGGCCTGTGGAACAGCCCGACAAGATACCGCCTGACTGCTAAGTATCCCAACAACGTCACAATGATTATAGCCGGCGGGCACAAAGACATCCGCAGCGGCACTAAATGGATCGGCGAAAACGGCTGGGTTTGGGTTGATCGCGGTGGAATCAATGCCAACCCCAAGAAAGCGCTTGAAGAAAAGATAAGACCTGATGAGGTGCATCTATTCGAGTCGCCAGGCCATTGGCGAAACTTTCTCGATTGTATCAAAAGCAGGCAGACAACGATAGCACCTTGTGAGGTTGCGCATCGCTCCGCTACGCCCGGTCATCTCGGACAGATTGCCATGTTGCTCGGGCGAAAAATACGCTTCAATCCCGAAACGGAGCAGATACTTGATGACCCTGCTGCGACGCAGTTATTGGGTAGTGCAATGCGCAGCCCGTGGCACCTGTGAAATTGATTATTGATAATTGATTATTGATTATTTTGGACACAGTTTGGCGTATTATGATTTGACGGAGGCACTTGCATGAGTAAAGTGCGGATTGGTCGCCGGCGGTTTTTGAAAGCGGCAGTGGCTGTTGTTGGCTTACCGTATGTTGTTCGCTCATCGGCCTTAGGCAAGGATCGTGACACCGCCGCGAGTGAGCGGATTACTCTCGGTTTTATCGGCAGCGGCAAGCAAAGCCAGCACTTGATAAGGTCGTTTCTCAATTCACCCGGCACGCAGATGCTTGCCGTTTGCGACGTTGACAAGCTCAAGCTCCAACGTGGACAGAAAATAGCCGAGGACCACTACGCCGGCAAAACCGGCCAGCCTTACAAGGGCTGCGCAGCCTACGGTGACTTCCGCGAGCTGCTGGCCAGAGATGATGTCGATGCCGTTGTGATTTCCACGCCGGACCATTGGCACGCCATTACCGTCATACAATCGGCCCGGGCCGGTAAGGATATCTATTGTGAAAAACCTCTTTCACAGACTATTGCCGAGGCCAGGGCGATGGTAAATGCCGTCCGCCGGTATGGAAGGATCTTTCAGACCGGCAGCATGCAGCGCTCGGACTGGCACTTCCGCCTGGGCTGTGAGCTGGTTCTCAATGGCTACGTAGGCGAGCTAAAGCATGTCACCGTCGGAGTTGGCGGACCGCCTGAGGATAAGCCTTTGCCTGTCGAGCCTGTGCCGGATTACCTCGATTGGAATATGTGGGTTGGACCATCACCATGGAGACCCTATAACTCCGACCTTTCGCCAAACATTAGTTTTGATGGATTCCCCAACTGGCGATACCATAGCGATTTTGGCGGCGGCGGGATGACCGACTGGGGGGCGCACCATTTCGACATTGCCCAGTGGGGCCTGGGTATGGATAACAGCGGCCCGGTCGAAATCATCCCTCCTGATGGTAAGGACTATAAAGTGCTGACCTACAAGTACGCAAACGGCGTCACCATGACACGCGACAACGCCAACGGCGTTTTATTTACCGGCACCAAAGGCAAAGTTGAGGTCAACCGCGGCTACTTGCGAACGGAGCCTGGCGAGCTGAAAAATCAGCAAATAAGCTCCAACCAGATTCACCTTTACGAATGCAATAATCACTACACCGACTGGCTCGATGCCGTCCGCAAACGCACTAAGCCGATTTGCGACATCGAGGTTGGTTGTCGGTCGGTGACTGTGTGTCATCTGGGTAACATTGCCTACAGACTGAAACGCCCCCTTAAGTGGGATCCGCAGCGAGAGGAGTTTGTCGGAGACGCCGAAGCAAACGGGTTGCTTTCGCGTTCGATGCGCAGCCCATGGCACCTATAGAAGTTATTATTGATGATTGATAATTGATTATTGTGGATAGATATTGGTGTATTGTGGTAAGGGGTGAACGTTATTATGAGTACATCACGGATTGATCGACGAGGATTCTTAAAAGCGACGGCGGCTGTTGTTGGCTTGCCCTATGTAGTGCGCTCATCGGCGTTAGGGGCCGAAGGTGCTGTTGCTCCAAGCAACAGGATAACTCTCGGCTGCATCGGGGTCGGCGGCCAGGGAACTGGTAATATGCAGGGTTTCTTAGGCAAGAGGGAAGTGCGGGTCCTTGCTGTTTGTGATATTGATAAAAGGAATCGAGACAAAGCCAAGAAAATTGTTGATGGCAAGTACGCCAATTCCGACTGCGCGGCCTACCTTGATTTCCGGGAACTGATTGAGCGTAGTGACATCGATGCGTTGTCATTAGCCATGCCGGACCATTGGCATTCGATTCCTGTTGTCATGGCGGCCAGAGCCGGCAAGGATATGTACGGCGAAAAACCTCTCGCCCGAACAATCCATGAGGGTCGCGTCATGGCCGACGCGGTCCACCGCTACGGCCGTATCTGGCAAACAGGCAGTTGGCAACGCTCGGGTCGGGATTTCCGCCATGCCTGCGAGCTGGTTATCAACGGACGTATCGGCAAGGTTCACACGGTCGAGGTAGGCCTACCCTCAGGCGGCGGCAGCGACAATAAGCCGGTCCAGCCGGTGCCGGAGGGTGTTGACTGGGATTTCTGGCTCGGCCCTGCCCCATGGACACCCTTTAGAGGTGTTCTGCACTGGGACTGGCGGTGGGTTATGGACTATTCCGGCGGCCAGCTCACTGACTGGGCAGGTCATCACATCGATATCGCCCACTGGGGTCTCGGCCTCGACCGCACCGGTCCCGTTGAAATCGAGGGTAAGGGCGTTTACCCCAAAGACGGTATCTTCAATGTACCTACAGAGTACAAATTCATCTGCAAATATGCCGGTGGCGTGACAATGGTAGTCGCCAACGACCGCCAGCAGCCAAAGAGAATGGGCACCGTCTGGTACGGTGACAAAGGCTGGGTACATATAGACCGCGGCAGATTCGCTACCGAGCCGAAGAGTATCTGGGACGAGGTCATCGGCCCCAACGAAATCCGACTGTACGAAAGTCGCGATCACACTCAAAACTTTCTGGATTGCGTCAAGAGCCGAAAGGAAACCATTGCTCCCATAGAAGTGGGGCATAGGTCCATCAGTGTCGGTCTGCTTGGTGAGATCGCCATGCTTACTGAACGCAAGCTCAAATGGGACCCCGCCAAAGAACAGTTTATCAACGATGACGGGGCTAACAGATTCTTGTCTCGCCCAATGCGCAGCCCATGGGCTTTATAGGCTGGCAATTAGACCAGCCAATAGATAAACTTTTATGATTGTCCATTACATAGTGAGCGTAACTGAAAGGAACTGAAATGGTTGGAAGGTTTAAAAGCATTTCGATTATCTTACTGGTTGTGCCGCTTGTATTGCTCCTGGCGAGCACTCTAAGGGCTCCGTCACCGGAAACACTGCGAGAGCTATCGGCTGATGAGATACAGAAGATTGAAAGCGCGATGCCGGCAAAATCCACAGTCGTCCCCGCCAAGCCCAGAAAAATTCTTGTGTTCTGGCGATGCGAAGGCTTCTTCCACACATCAATTCCGGTCGTGAATAAGGCCCTTGAGATCATGGGCAAAAAGACCGGCGCCTTCGAAGTGACGCTGTGTACCGATGATTACGCCGTCTTTACACCTGAAAAGTTGAAAGAGTTTGACGCGGTCTGCCTGAACAACACGACGACTCTTAAGTTTGATCCGAACAAAACGCCTGAGCGGTGCAAGGCCCTGCAGGATTTCGTCAAAGGGGGTAATGGCATAATAGGTGTTCACGCGGCGACGGACAATTTCTATCAGAATCCGGCATGGCCGGAAGGAATGGAGATGATGGGCGGCAGGTTCACAGCTCATCCCTGGGGTGGCGGCGGGACGTGGGCAATAAAGATCGACGAGCCGAAGCATCCCCTAACGGCCGCGTTCAAGGAGAAGGGCTTCAAGGTGAAGGATGAGATTTACCGCACTGAGCCGCCGGTGTATTCGCGTTCCAAGCAGCTTGTCTTGATGAGTCTCGATATGAGCGACCCGGACACGCGGAACGTCAAGGGTTTCAAAGAGACCGACCTGGATACCGGAATTAGCTGGATAAAGACATGGGGCAAAGGCCGGTTGTTCTATTGCTCACTCGGGCACAATGATGAGATATTCTGGAATCCGGCGATTCTGCAACACTATCTTGATGGCATCCAGTTCGCAGTGGGTGATTACAAAGTAGATACTACGCCAAAGTCAAAATAACTTTCAGAAAAGGGGTAAGAAATGGAAAGAGTTCAGATACCAGTCGGTTCATTGGAGAAGGTCAAAAGCTATGATTTCGGGCAAAGTCGTGAGGCCCTTACTGAGCTGAGCGATGCCATTCGCAAACAGCACGGCAATGCCGCAGAACTTAGGAAAATCGAACAGACCATCGTAGAAGTTCTTGAGTCCAAGAGCACATACGCCGGTAAGCAGTATGTTTGTCGAGAGCTGAGCATCATCGGCACCGATGTATCCGTGCCGGCCCTATCCAAAATGCTGGTTGACGCCGAGCTGTCGGATATGGCCCGCTACGCCCTGGAGCGTATGCCCGGTGATGCCGTTGACAAGGCCTTACTCGAAGCTCTTGCCAAAACAAGCGGCAAGACAAAAATCGGCATTGTCAATACGCTGGGTGAGCGTCGTTGCGAGAAAGCGGTATCGGTTCTGGGGGGGCTTGTCGCTGACGCGGATGAGACGATGGCCGGGGCTGCCATTAGCGCGCTGGGAAAAATCGGCGGAACTGAGGCTGCCAAGGTCTTAGCTCAGGCCAAAGACAAGGCCTCCGGCAAACTGCGTATGCAGGTTCTGGATGCCTATTTGAAATGTGCGGATCAGTTTGTCGCCAAGGGTCAGAAGGCTCAGGCTTTGGCCATTTATAAAGAGCTTTACAAGGATACCGAATCCCAGCTCGTTCGTACTGCCGCGATGCGCGGTATGGTCGGCGCCGCAGGCGAAAAGCCCAAGCAGTAAGAGATGATACACTGCTCGACTGCTAACCGCGACACAGGTAGCTGCGTGACTGCCGGTTTATACGTTTGAGTTTCGCGACAGGTGGTGTGTCTTTGTTTTTGGGATTTTAGCCATGAGTCGATGGTTCAGTTTTATGGCGGCTGTTTGCTACGTTTGTGCAACGGGGGTATTTTTGCAAGCAGGCTTTGCCGGCGATGCGGACCAGGAAGTGGTGAATATGGTCATCGATGCGCTGAAGAGCGGTGATGCCCAGATGCAAACCGGCGCGATAGCGATAGTGAGGGAAATCCCCGGCCAGGAGATAATCAAGTCGCTGGCCAAGGAGCTGCCAAATCTTCCACACGCAGGCCAGGTTCAGCTTCTTTCCGTCTTTGCAGACCGGGGTGACCGCATTGCTTTACCGGCTGTCATTGCAGCTATCAAGTCCGCGGATGCTTCTGTCCGGATAGCGGCACTGAAAGCGGTAGGTCAGCTTGGTGATGTCTCCAGCGTGGATTTGCTCGCTTCAACTGCTGCACAGACCGCAGGCCAGGAGCAAAAAGCCGCGAGAGAAGGTCTTTATCGTTTGCGCGGCCCTGAAATAGACCAGGTTATTTTGAAGAGCCTTGATTCTGCTGAAACCAAAGTCAAGGTTGAGCTGATTCGCAGCGTAGGCGAGCGTAATATCGTCAGCGGTGTTGGTAGTTTACTCAAAACCGCCAAAGACCCTGATGATAGCGTGCGTGCCGAGTCGCTTAGGGTTTTGAAGACTGTTGCTGGTCCTGAATCAATGCCGGCTTTGGTTGACCTGCTGTTGAATTTGCAGAGCGAGTCCGACCGCAGTGAAGCGGAAAAAACTATTGCGGCCGTCGCACACAAAATAGAACGGAGTAAAGGCCAGTCTGCTGCCGTCCTGGCGGTGCTGGCATCAGTTAAGGATGTAAATAAACGCGCGTCCTTACTCAGGGTGCTTGGCAGGATCGGCGACAATAACGCCTTACCCGCATTGCAAACCGCTCTCGGCAGCAAAGAATCGGATGTGCAGGATGCTGCTGTCCGTGCTCTGTCTGACTGGCCGTCCCCAGAACCTCTTACCGACCTGCTTAAAGTCGCCCAAACATCCGACAATAAAGTTCACAAAATCCTGGCGCTGCGTGGTTTTGTGCGTCTGCTTGGTCTACCCAGCGAACGGCCTGCAAAAGAGACTGCCGAGCTGTACAAAAAGGCACTATCTTTAGCGGCCAATGCAGATGAGAAGAAAAAAGTTCTATCAGGTCTGGCCAATACCAGGTCTCTTGAATCGCTGATGGTAGCCGCCGAGTATCTGAATGATATTGCCTTGTATCAGGAGGCTGAATTGACTGTCCTGAAGATTGCTCAGGGTATCTGCGGTAGTTACCCGGAACAAACCAAGGCGGTTTTGAAGAAGATCGTGGCCGGCACGAAGCAAGATGAAATCCGTCAGCAATCGCAGGAAGTGATGAATCAAATTGATAGGTTTGGTGATTACCTTACTTCTTGGCAGGTGAGCGGCCCCTATGTACAGGAGGGAACCGAAGGGTCAGGACTATTCGATGTTGCCTTTGCCCCGGAAAAGCCCGATAGTCCGGCCGTTACATGGCTGACTATGCCTGCCGGAACCGACAAAGATAGACCGTGGCTCATAGAGCTGGATAAGGCCTTGGGCGGCGACAATAGAGCAGCTTACTTGCGCAGTAAGGTCTGGTCAGAAAAAACTCAAAAAGTCACACTCGAGCTTGGCAGCGATGACGGCATTAAAGTCTGGCTGAATGGCCGGCTTGTGCACGCCAACAATGCTGTCAGGCCTGCCGAACCAGGCCAGGATAAGGTTGAAGTTACCCTCAAACAGGGCTGGAACGGCTTGCTGTTGAAAGTGACACAGGGCGGCGGTCAGTGGGCTGTATGTGCACGATTGCGTAATCTGGATGGCAGCAAGCTTGAGGGATTGAAGATACAGGCAGAGTAACTGTTGGGCCTGATGTTGGGACATAATGCACTTTTCAGGAGGAGTATACGTGTTCAATCCTGTTTCTTTCGTCCAGAACTTGCTCTTTCCTATATTGACACGTGCTTTTCGGTTGCTACAATGAAGGCGACCGCATTTGCCGGGTTGCAGTTCCGCTTGTGAATATGTGAAGCCCCCTATGCAGTGGCAAACATACGATATTTCTTTCGAGGCTCCGCCTTTCGGCAGCACCGGCCCAGAGATCGAAAATACCCGCGTAAAAATGATTTGCTATAGCGTTACGGTACGTGACCTTCTCAATGTTCCGCGTTCCACAAGTGGGGCCCAGTGTAACAATGCAACCGGGGCCTATCGGTATATATCTCTTGGACCATAGTAGTTCCATGTAGTTAAGCAGTATCCGGCTGATCGAGAGCGGGACAGGCCGCGTAGTGGTTTTGAAAAGAAAGTAATAGTTGATAGCAGTTGTGTGCGTTGTCAGTTTTTTAGTGCTGATTTTTATTGAGGAGCAAGAATATGGAAGACCCTAAGTCAAAGCAGAACCCCGACGCAGCGGTTTCGCGTCGCAATTTCATGGGTGGTGCCGCCGCTGCAGCGCTGGCTTTTACCATCGTGCCTCGCCGTGTCCTCGGAGGTCCCGGCAACACCCCGCCAAGTGGAAAGCTGAATATCGCCGCTATCGGTTCCGGCGGCCAGGGGGCGAGCAATCTGAGGGGATGCAGCGCAGAGAATATTGTCGCCCTTTGTGATGTGGATGACAATCGTGCATCGGAAAGCTTTAAGCGTTACCCTGACGCCAAGAAATACCGCGATTTCCGAAAAATGCTCGAGGAAATGGGCAAGACCATAGATGCTGTGATTGTAGCCACTCCCGACCATACTCACGCGGTTGCCGCCATGGCTGCAATGCAATTAGGCAAGCATGTATATGTTCAAAAGCCTATGACTCACAGCGTGTACGAGGCCCGAAAGCTCACAGAAGCAGCCCGCAAATACAAAGTGGCCTCCCAAATGGGTAACCAGGGACACTCCGGCGAAGGAGTCCGCCTGATATGTGAATGGATATGGGATGGAGCCATTGGGCCCGTGCATGAAGTCCACGCCTGGACCAATAGACCTATATGGCCGCAGGGAATTGACAGACCCACTGAAACACCGCCCGTACCCCCTAACCTTGATTGGGATCTTTGGCTAGGACCTGCCCCCGAACGACCTTACAATCCCGCCTATCTGCCGTTCAGTTGGCGAGGCTGGTGGGACTTCGGATGCGGCGCCCTGGGCGATATGGCCTGCCACGTCATTGACCCGATCTTTTCGGCACTGAAACTGAAATATCCGGTGAGCGTTGAGGCCTGCGCCACAAAGGTCAACAAGGAAACCTTCCCACTGGCTTCTATCGTGCATTACGACTTTCCTGCTCGCGAAGGTATGCCTCCTGTTAAGCTCCACTGGTACGACGGCGGCATGAAGCCGCCTCGCCCCGATGCGCTCGAACCGGGCCGCAGGCTGGAACAGGCAGGCAGTAATGTGCTTTTCATAGGCGAAAAGGGCGTTCTGCGATGCGGCGAATACGGCGACAGCCCCCGGCTTATACCCGAGACAATGATGAAAGAGTACAAACTCCCGCCAAAAACCCTGCCCAGAATAAACGGCGGTCATGAACAAGACTGGATCATAGCCTGCAAAGGCGGAAGACCGGCCTGTTCCAACTTTGATTACTCCGGCCCACTTACCGAGACCGTTGTGATGGGTAATCTTGCGATTCGTCGTTTGGGTGTGAAACTCGCTTGGGACGGCGAAAACATGAAAGTTACCAACGATGACGAAGCCAATAAATATGTCAGTCCGCCCTATCGAAAAGGATGGTCTTTGTAATTGTGCAGACTTGTGGTAGCAAGAGGTGAAAGTGATCTATAAATACGGGGATCATTGTCATGAACAAAAAAGAGGATAAGAGACAGCAGAGTAAGGCAGTGTTACACAATGGCCAATCTAATGAATCAGCAGGAGCTAATAGGCTGTCTCGTCGCGATTTTGTTAGAGCCGCCACGACGGTTGCCGGCTTTATGTTCGTACCTCGCTCCGTTTTGGGCGCTGCACGCCGCAGTTCCGCCAACGAGAAACTGAACATAGCCGGCATCGGGGTCGGCGGCCAGGGAGGAGGCGACATCAATGAGGTCAGCAGCGAAAATATCGTGGCCCTGTGCGATGTGGATGAAGACCGCGCGCGAGATACTTTCAACAAATTCCCCAACGCCAGGAAGTACCGCGATTTCCGGGTGATGCTTGAGAAGGAATCCAAGAACATCGATGCCGTGGTTATCGCTACACCTGATCATATCCATGCACCTGCTGCGATTATGGCAATGAAAATGGGTAAGCATGTCTACGTAGAAAAGCCCATGGCCCACACCATATATGAAGCCCGCAGAATGACCGAAGTGGCCCGCGAAATGAAAGTGGTCACCCAGATGGGTAACCAGGGCCACGCCGGTGAGGGCCTTCGCCTGACCTACGAGTTTATCCACGATGGTGCGATCGGAACCGTTACCGAGGCCCACGTATGGTCCGACCGGCCAATTTGGCCTCAGGGCATCGACCGTCCCGCCGAGACGCAACCCGTGCCGAAAACACTTGATTGGGACCTCTGGCTTGGCCCGACACGCTGGCGTCCTTATAATTCCGCCTACGCTCCGTTTAACTGGCGAGGATGGTGGGATTTCGGCTGCGGTGCAATGGGCGATATGGCGGTCCATAATGCCGACCCGGCTTTCTTCTGCCTCGACCTTGATGCCCCAATCGCCGCTGAAGCCCAGACCAGCGGCGTCAACAATGAGACGTTCCCGAAGTGGCAGATTATCACATACTACTTCCCGGCTAAGGGCAGTCGTCCGCCGGCAAAGGTTATTTGGTATGACGGCGGCAAAAAGCCGCCGCGTCCGCCGGAGCTTGAGCAGGGCCGCGAGTTGGATAGTAACGGTATCCTGTTTGTCGGCGATAAGGGCAAAATCCTTTGCGGTGGTTGGTCTGGCGCTCCGAGAATTATCCCAGAATCGAAAATGAAAGAATACAAGCGCCCGCCGCAAACCTTACCAAGATCGCCGGGACACCACAGAGAATGGATACAGGCCTGCAAAGACAACAATCCTAAAGGCGCCTTGGCAGGTTTTGAGTACTCCGGCCCATTTACCGAATCCCTCTTGGTAGGCAACCTGGCCGTGCGCCTCGGTAGGCGTGTTGAGTGGGACACCAAGACTCTCAGATCGCCCGACGCCCCCGAAGCTGACAACTATATTACGAAGTTTTACCGGCTGGGCTACGGCGTATAACACCGTACGCGCCGCCGGATGTATAGCTCTAACGGACTGTCCGTGGAGGATTTCTCTATGTCGCAGATGGAAGAACCTGCTGCAGGAAAACAGAAACAGCCCCGCCGGGATGCTTCTATCTCCCGACGAAATTTTGTCAGACGTACCGCAGCGGTTGCCGCATTTACCATTGTCCCTCGCCATGTTTTGGGAGGCTCCGGATACGTGCCGCCGAGCCGCAAGCTCAACATAGCCGGCATCGGGGTCGGCGGCCAGGGAGGGGGCGACATCAACAATGTCGCTACCGAAAACATCGTCGCTTTGTGTGATGTTGACCAAACCCGGGCCGCTGATACATTCAAACGTTTCCCGAAAGCCGCCAAGTACTCTGATTTCCGCAAGATGCTGGAAAAGGAAGACAAAAATATTGACGCGATTGTGATAGCCACGCCGGACCACGTCCACGCTGCTGCAACCATGATGGCAATCAAAATGGGTAAGCACGTCTATTGCGAGAAACCGCTAACCTATTCTGTTTACGAGGCCCGCAAAGTTACTAATACTGCACGCCAGACCGGTGTCGCTACTCAGATGGGTAATCAAGGGCACTCCGGCGAAGGCATTCGACTGATTTGCGAATGGATATGGGATGGGGCAATCGGCCCGGTCCGCCAGGCTCACGTCTGGACAACACACGCTGTCTGGCCGCAAGGAATGGAACGACCCAAAGAAACACCGCCTGTGCCGCAGACACTCGATTGGGATTTGTGGCTTGGCCCGGCCCCGTATAGACCATACAACCCAGCTTATCTACCCATGCTGTGGCGTGGCTGGTGGGATTTTGGCACAGGTGCTCTCGGCGACATGGGTTGTCATAACCTCGACCCCGTTTTCTTCGCATTAAAGCTCGGCTACCCAACCAGCATCGAAGCCAGTTGTTCGATTTTTGTCCCGACAGTGACCTGGGATAAGCCGTTTAATACCGAGGCTTACCCCCAGGCATCCATCGTTCGGTATGAATTTCCACAACGGGATAAGTTACCGCCGGTGGAAATTATTTGGTATGATGGCGGCCTGATGCCGCCCCGGCCAAAGGAGCTTGAGCCTGGCAGGCGCCTCGGCGATAAACTCGGCGGCGCAATCTTCATTGGCGATAAGGGTACGCTGATTTGCAACAGTTACGGTAATGAACCACGTTTGATACCCGAGACGAAGATGAAAAATTACCAACGCCCGCCGAAGTCTATCCCTCGTTCCCCAGGCCACCAACGGGAATGGGTCGAAGCCTGCAAAGGCGGCAAACCCGCAGGTTCCAATTTCGAGTATGCCGGTCTTCTGACCGAAGTGGTGCTGCTGGGCAACATCGCCGTGCGAATGAGCCTGCAGTTGCAGGAAAAGGGTGTCAGGCTCACTTACGATCCATCAGGTATGAAAATTACAAATCTACCGGAGGCCAATGCGTTTATCCAGCGACAATACCGTCAAGGCTGGACTCTGTAAGAATCGATATTTTGTTTGAATTAGTAGTTGCCGCAAGAGCAGGAATTGTTTGCATAAGGACATAAGCCATGAAAGCAAACGGGATTTCTCGCCGTCGGTTTTTAGGTAGTGCAGGGGCACTTGCTACAGCCTTTACGATCGTTCCGCGCAACGTCCTCGGTGGGCCGCGCAATATCCCACCAAGTGAAAAGCTTAATATAGCCGGCGTCGGCGTCGGCGGCCGCGGCGAAGGTGATTTGAGCGAGGTCAATAGCGAAAACATCGTAGCTCTTTGTGATGTGGACGAAGAAAGGGCAGCCAACACATTTAAGACCTATCCCAATGCGAAAAAATACACCGACTTTCGCAGGATGCTTGAAAAGGAAGATAAAAATATAGACGCAGTTATCGTTGCTACACCGGACCACTGCCATGCCGTAGTTAGCATGATGGCGATAAAAATGGGTAAGCACGTCTATTGCGAAAAACCCCTCGCGCATTGCATCTGGGAAGTCCGCCAAATTACCGAGGCCGCCCGGCAGGCTAAGGTTGCCACCCAGCTCGGTAATCAGGGCCAGGCCTCCGAAGGTGCCCGTCTGCTCAGTGAGTTTATATGGGATGGCGCAATAGGCCCCGTCCGCGAGGTTCATTCCTGGTGCAACAGGTATATCTCACCTCGCGGCATAGACCGCCCCAAAGAAACGCCCCAAGTTCCCAAGACCCTCGATTGGGACCTCTGGCTCGGCCCTGCAAAGCAGCGCCCGTATCATCCGTGTTACCTGCCCTTTAGCTGGCGAGGCTGGTGGGATTTCGGCACAGGGGTCCTGGGTGATATCGGATGCCACCAGTTTGCCCCCATCTTCCGAGCTTTGAAGCTCGGATACCCAATCAGTGTCGAGGCCTGCTCCAGCGGTGTCAATTCTGAGACTGCGCCTCTGGCGTCAATAGTATGTTATGAGTTTCCTGCACGTGGAGATATGCCGCCGCTGAAGCTTACCTGGTATGACGGCGGTTTGATGCCTGCACGACCTGCAGAGCTTGAAGACGGCCGGCGTTTTGGCGATGCCGATGATAACCTTTTTGTGGGTGATAAAGGCAAGATGCTCAGCTACAGACTTATCCCCGAGTCGAAGATGAAAGAATACAAAAAACCTCCCCAGACGCTGCCCCGCTCTCCCGGGCATCACAAAGAATGGATCCAGGCCTGCAAGGGCGGGCCGGCCGCCGGCTCAAACTTCAACTGGGCAGGCCCCCTCACCGAAGTTGTGCTGCTCGGCAATATCGCCCTTCGCATGGGCCAAAAAATGTACGAGCAAGGCCTGAAACTCTATTACGACGGGCCAAACATGAAAATCACTAATCTACCCGAAGCCAACGAATATATCCGTGACCGGTACCGCGAAGGATGGACCCTTTAGTGTTCCGCCCAGGAAGCGGGCTTGATTAAATTGGTGTAATTTTTCAATAAAAAGGAGCCTAATTGTGAGAAATTCGCAACTATCCCGCCGTAATTTTATGGGTGCAACAGCAGCCGCTTTTGCATTCAGTATTGTTCCCCGCCATGTCCTCGCAGCCTCAGGTCAGACACCGCCGAGCGAGAAATTGAATATAGCCGGCATAGGCATCGCCGGCCGCGGCGCCGATGTTCTGGATGGTGTCAAGAGTCAGAACATCGTGGCTCTTTGTGATGTTGACTGGAATCACGCTGCCGGCACATTCAAACGATATCCCAATGCTAAAAAGTATCGCGACTTCCGCGAAATGCTCGACAAAGAGGAAAAAAATATCGATGCGGTAACCGTCGCGACTCCGGATCACATACATGCTGTTGCCTCTATGGCAGCCATCAAAAGGGGTAAGCACGTTTACTGCGAAAAGCCGCTGACCCATACGGTCTATGAGGCAAGTATGCTCGCTAAGGCTGCCCGCGAACACAAGGTTGCAACCCAGATGGGAAATCAAGGCCAGGCATCGGAAGAGACCCGCCTGACGAGTGAGTATATATGGGCCGGTGCAATCGGACCTGTGCGTGAAGTTCATGTCTGGACGGACAGACCCAACAGGGGATTGAATGATGTTTATTGGCCTCAGGGAGTTGACCGTCCCAAAGATACTCCGCCCGTGCCCGATACGCTTGACTGGAATCTTTGGCTTGGGCCCGCACCGTATCGACCCTACAATTCCGCCTACCTGCCGTTCAAATGGCGAGGCTGGTGGGATTTCGGCACAGGCGCCCTCGGTGATATAGGTTGTCACAGTATAGATCCGGTGTTTCGAGCGCTCAAACTCGGCCATCCAACAAGCGTTGAAGCCGCCTCGACATTAGTCAACAAAGAGACTTACCCACTGTCTTCGATAATACGTTATGAGTTTCCAGAACGTCCCGGATTTCCGCCCGTGACGCTAACATGGTACGATGGCGGAATGAGGCCGCCCCGCCCGCCGGAGCTGGAAGACGGCCGGCAAATGGGCGAAGGCGGCACGCTCTTTGTCGGTGATAAAGGTAAAATGCTCGGCAGCAGGCTGATTCCAGAGTCACGAAGTAAGGAATTCGGTAAACCCAAGCAGGTGCTGCCTCGCTCGCCCGGTCACTTTGAGGAGTGGATACAGGCCTGCAAGGGCGGCAAACCCGCAGGCTCAAATTTCCCCGACCATGCCGGGCTGCTTGCAGAGGTGGTTCTATTGGGTAATGTCGCTTTGCGGCCTGAGCTGCGGGAAAAGATGAATCGTACAAAATTGCTCTGGGACGGCCCGAACATGAAAATCACAAATCTCTCTGAAGCTGACCAGTTTCTCCGCTGTTCATACCGTGAAGGTTGGACTTTGTGATTGTTCGCGCCGGTATAAAGTCGGTTATGTATTGATTGTCCTTTGTCCTATAGTAAAAAGAAGGTGAATTGTGGATAGAAGAAAGTTCACTCGTCGCCGGTTTCTTGGTAGTGCTGCTGCCATCGCAGCGTTTACCGTTGTTCCCCGGAACGTGCTTGGCGGACCGCGGCAAGTCCCTCCGAGTGAGAAGTTGAATATTGCCTGCATCGGCATCGGAGGTATGGGGGCAAACGACGTACAAAGCGTCAGTACAGACAACATTATTGCTCTGTGTGACGTGGACTGGAAGAACGCAGCCCCCACATTTGAGAAATTCCCCGGTGCAAAAAAGTACCGCGATTTTCGCCTGATGCTGGAAGCCGAGGCCAAGAACATCGATGCGGTTACTGTATCGACGCCGGATAATACCCACGCCGTTGCGGCTATGATGGCTATCAAAATGGGTAAGCATGTTTACTGCCAAAAGCCTTTAGCTCACAATATCTTCGAGGTTCGCAAGCTTACTGAAGCTGCACGAGAGCATAAGGTCGTGACCCAGATGGGTATCCAGGTGCACGCCACCGAGGCTCTAAAATTGTTAGTGGAGATGATCAAATCCGGCCTCATCGGAAAAGTCTCCAAAGTTGACCTCTGGAGCGGCAAAGACTGGGGTGGCGGCACGCGTCCCACAGATACTCCGCCTGTTCCCGAATACCTGAGCTGGGACCTCTGGCTTGGGCCTGCACCCTACAGGCCTTATCATCTTACATATCTACCCGGCAGCTGGCGCCGCTGGTGGGATTTCGGCACCGGCACATTGGGCGATATGGCTTGCCACATCATGGACCCTGTGTTTTGGGCGCTCAACCTCCGTTATCCGACAACTGTTGAAGCGCATCCGGGTCCGTTCAACAGTGAAACCTATCCTCTTGCGACTATCGTTAAGTTGGAGTTTCCCGCCCGCGGTGATTTGCCGCCGGTCACAGTTACCTGGTATGATGGCGTCAATCGCCCACCGAGGCCTCCGGAGCTTGAAGAACAACGCCAGCTTCCCGACCAGGGCGGCCTCTACTATGGTGAGAATGGTACTATTCTTGCCCCTCACATGGAAGGTCCCAGGCTGATACCCGAATCCAAGATGAAAGATTTTAAGCCGCCGCCGCCTTTCCTGCCAAGAAATGTTGACCATTACCAGGAATGGATAAAGGCCTGTAAGGGCGGCCCGAAACCTCTGGCTGATTTTGATTACGCCGGTCCTCTGACCGAGGCGGTTCTCTTGGGCAATGTGGCTTCTCTTGCGGGTCGCAAGTTGCATTGGGACGGCCCGAATCTGAAAATTACAGATATGCCCGAGGCAAATAAGTATTTATCGAGGACATATCGACAAGGATGGACTCTATAAAGCGGGCTACATGCCCAGTACTCTGTCGCATACCAAATGATGGATGTCATTCTGAGCGGAGCGAAGAATCTCCGTTACGTAAGCCAGATGCTTCGCCTTGCGGCTCAGCATGACAACTCATCAAATAACCTACGACAGAACACTATGTCTCTCTAATTGTGAATCGAACTAATATAAGTAAGTTGAGGAGAACAAAAAATGAACAATAAGGTTAAGGTTGGTCTCGCTCTGTCGGTATTTGTTGTCTGTGCCTGTTGTTTGGCAGGCCCCGGCGCTCTTGCCGCCGACAACTGGCGTCTGAGTATGCAGGCCTACACGTTCAACCGATTCACCTTCTATGAAGCAATCGACAAGACAAAGACGCTCGGCCTTGAGTATATCGAAGCCTATCCCGGCCAGCCATTGAGTAAAGAGCAGCCCAAAATCCTCTTCGACCACAACATCTCTCCGGAGTTAAGACAGCAGGTCAAATTGCACTTGCAGCAGGTCGGCGTTAAGCTTGTCAACTACGGCGTGGTGACGCTTTCCAACAATGAGGATGAATGTCGTAAGGTCTTCAATTTCGCTCGGGATATGGACATTGAGACAATCGTATCCGAGCCGCCGGAGGATGCGTTCGTCCTAATAGACAAATTGTGTGAAGAATACAAAGTTAACGTGGCAATCCATAACCACCCCAAGCCCTCGCACTACTGGAATCCGGATACGGTTTTGAAGGTCTGCCAGGGCCGAAGCTCTCGCATCGGTTCTTGTGCCGACACCGGACACTGGTGCCGCTCCGGCGTTGACCCGGTCGAGGCAATCAAAAAACTAAAAGGCCGGATTATCAGCCTTCACTTCAAAGACCTAAACGAATTCGGCAAAAATGAAGCACACGATGTGATTTGGGGTACAGGCATCAGCAAGGCCGGCGAGGTGCTGGCCGAGCTTAAGCAGCAGGGTTTCAAGGGTGTCTTTTCAATCGAGTACGAATACAACTGGCTCAACTCAATGCCCGAAATAGCCGGCTGCGTTGCGTACTTCAATAAGACCGCTTCCCAGCTTGGCCAATCCGAGTGGCAGTCGATATTCAACGGAAAGGACCTGACCGGCTGGGACGGCGACCTGCGCCTTTGGTCCGTCAAGGATGGTGTGATTCGCGGTGAAACAACGCTCGCCAATCCCGCCGCCGGCAATACATTTTGTGTCTGGCGAGGCGGCATACTCAAAGACTTCGAGCTAAAGATCAAATTCCGGATACAGAGCGGCAACTCCGGCATCCAGTACCGCAGCAAGGAATTCGACAAGTGGCGTATCACCGGCTATCAGGCCGAGGTTGAAAACAGTCCCGGCAAGGTCGGCTTCCTCTATCATGAGGGCGGCCGCGCCTACCTTGCCAATGTGGGCGAATTTGTCGTTATTGACGCCAAGGGTAATAGAGAAGTCGTAGGCAGCGTCAACAACAAAGACGAGCTTATCAAGGCCGGCTACTACAAGGAAAAGGACTGGAACGAATACCACATCATTGCTCAGGGCAACCACATTATTCATTATCTCAACGGCTACAAGACCATCGAGCTAATTGACAACGACCGCGTAACGAATCCCAACGACAAAGCCGACCGCAAAGGTTCGGCCCGCGAGGGTCTGCTTGCCCTGCAGATTCACGCCGGGCCGCCGATGGTCGTGGAATTCAAGGATATAAGGATAAAGAACCTTGAGCCTAAGTACGGTGATGCGGTTTTGCTTTTTAACGGCAAGGACCTCAATGAATGGGCCGTCAACGGCGACCAGGCCAGAAATAAGTGGGTAGTCGGCGTCGCTCAGGTCTCGTCAAAGGACCCGAAATTGCTGACCGCCGAATCAGGCAAGGGCGAGATGGTCAATGTGGTCAGCAAGAACGGCGAAGGTCTGGATATATACTCAAAGACCAAGTTCGGCGACAGCCGGATAGAGCTTGAGGTCATGGTTCCGCAAGGCTCCAACTCAGGCATATATGTCATGGGCGAGTACGAAATCCAGGTACTGGATAGCTATGGGCGGATGAAGATGGGCCCCGGCGATATGGGCGCTGTATATAACGCCTCCCCGCCGCCGGTCAACGCCTGCAAAAAACCTGGCGAATGGCAGCAGTACGTGATCGAGTTTGCCGCCCCCAGGTTTGACGCCTCCGGTAAGAAGACCGAAAATGCCAAGCTCCTGAGGGTGGAGCTAAACGGTCAGGTGCTGCACGAGAACCTCGAGATGAAAAGTCAGACCCCCGGCGGCATTACGGGCAAAGAGGCACCCGTTGGACCTCTGATGTTCCAGGGCAACCATGGCCCAGTTGCTTACCGGAACATAATTGTAAAGCCTCTGCTGAAGTAGTTTTGGCAGTTGGGTGCGCGCGGGCACTTAGGCCTTTCTGGTGGATTCGTGACCCAGTCATTCCATCCAGAAAAATCCCTAGCCGTGCCCTTGACAAGTAATTGGCGGCGATGGGATAATAACCGTTCGTAGTTAAGATGGGTAATAAGTTAGTTTTTTACTTTTTTGGAGTTGATAGAGACATAATGAATAATCAAAAATCTGGAAAAGGTATAAATAGACGTAGTTTTCTTCGTTCAACCGCAGCAATGGGTGCGGGCCTGGCGTTTGCACCTGTAGTTTTGGGGCAGGCTGCCGGTGGTAAAAAAGCCGATGAGCTAAATGTTGCTCTGCTCGGTGCGGGAGCTCAGGGGCAGGTCCTTCTCAATGCCTGTTTGAAAATCCCGGGCATCCGTTTCAAGGCGGTCTGTGATATCTGGGAGGCCTACAACCAAAAAAAGGTATCGCGTCTGCTCGCTCGGTATGGTCACCAAAACAATACCTATGTTGATTACAAAGAGATGCTCGATAAGGAAAAGGACCTCGATGCAGTGATAATCGCAACACCTGATTTCTGGCACGCCGAGCACGCTGTCGCCTGCTTAAAGGCCGGTCTGAACGTCTATTGTGAAAAGGAGATGTCCAACACGCTCGAAGGCGCCCGGAAGATGGTTCAAGCCGCCAGGGAAACCGGCAAACTGCTCCAGATAGGTCACCAGCGGCGGAGCAATCCTCGATATATTCACTGCTACGAAAAACTCATCAAGGATGCAAAGATTCTCGGTCGTGTCACTACTATCAACGGCCAGTGGAACAGATCAGCCCAGGAGCTGTTGGGTTACCCGAAAAATGCGATTATCGAACAGCCTGTTCTCGAGAAATACGGATTCAAATCCATGGAACAGTTCATGAACTGGCGGTGGTTCAAAGGCCTCGGCGGCGGCCCAATCGTCGACCTTGGCTCCCACCAGATTGACATATATAGCTGGTTCCTTGGCGTAAATCCCAAGGCAGTGATAGCCAGCGGCGGCACCGACTACTATGATAAATCCTCCCACCAGTGGTATGACACTGTCATGGCTATATACGAGTATCAGACCAAGGAAGGTACTGTGCGGGGGTTCTATCAGACATTGACTACCAACAGTTGCAACGGCTACTTCGAGACTTTCATGGGTGACCAGGCAACGCTTATGATCTCCGAATCCAGCGCTAGGGGTTCTGTCTATCGTGAAGCAAGTGCACCCGAATGGGATAAGTGGGTCAAGCTTGGCTACATTAACGAGCCTGCAAAGAAAGAAGAGAAGAAAACCGAGGCCAAAGAAGGTGAGGCTATTGTAGATGTTCGTGAGACGCTTGCTCCTCCGGCTTATGAGCTTCCTGTGAAAATGGAAAAGCTCTATCATCAGCCGCACCTGGAAAACTTCTTTGATACAATCCGCGGTAAGACGAAGCTTAACTGCCCGGCGGAAATCGCTTATGAGACCGCCGTTGCGGTATTGAAGGTGAATGACGCGGTTGAGGCCAATCGCAGGCTCGAATTCAAGCCCGAAGAATTCAAGGTTTAGATACCGGGGAAAATTCAAAGATTAAAAATGAAAAATCAAAATTGTGGAATTGCAGCTTTGGGGCAATGTTTCCTTAGTTTTACATTTTGCATTTTGATATTTGATTTCCCTGTTGCCGGTTCTACTCCCATCGATGCCCAAGGTCAAACCGGTGATGGTTCTCGCACGACCTCGGTTCACCTGATCCCTTTGATTGCCGAACCGTTGCCGGATCAAAAGGAAGGTCAGAAAATCACACCCAAAGATGAATTAGCCCTTCCTTTCTCTACTCGCAAGACTTGCACAGAGTGTCATATCTCCGAGCACACCTACGACCTGATAAGTAAAGGTTGGCATTTCAATGCCGCCGACCCGAATGTCCCGGCTGGTCGACCGGGAGAGCCGTGGATATATGTCGATGCCGCCGCCGCAACTCAAATACCGCTTTCATATCGGCCTTGGCCGGGCACATTCAAACCCGACCAATTAGGCATTGCACCTTTCACATTTACAGCGATTTTTGGTCGGCACAGCCCGGGCGGTGGACCCGGAGAAATTGAAACCAACGACCCCAACCTGATTGCCCGCCAGATTGTCTCAGGAAAACTCGAAGTCAACTGTCTCGGTTGTCACAATGCCGACCCGACCCACAATCAAGCTGAATACGCCGCCCAGGTCATGACACAGGGTTATCGCTGGGCCGCAACTGCTGCTGCCGGCTTTGCCTCAGTAATCGGCTCGGCCAGACAGATGCCCGACACCTACGATTATACGATGCCGGAAACATTGAACGACCCGGAGAAGGTCCGACTTCGGCCGGCTGTAACATATCGGCCGACTGTCTTTGACAGCAAAGACCGTGTATTCTTCAATGTTCCCAGGGAAGTTCCTGCCGAGCGGTGTTATTTCTGCCATTCGAATGTGGATGTAGATAAGTATGGCACGCAAAAGTGGTTGTCAGATGTAGATGTTCACCTGGCTGCTGGAATGACTTGCGTTGATTGCCATCGTAACGGCCTTAACCACGACATTACCCGCGGATACCAGGGCGAAGATTCTGTATCGTCTAACCAATTGGCGGCTGCTTCTTCTTGCGAAGGGTGCCACTTGGGACAGAAATCCTCACCGCAGCCGGCGGCCGGCCGGCTGGGTGCGCCGGTTCCAAAACATCCGGGCATTCCGCCTATACACTTTGAAAAGCTCACCTGCACCGCTTGCCACTCAGGACCATGGCCTGCATCGCTAACTTCTCGATGCAAAACATCGCGGGCTCATGCCTTGGGAACGTACAATGTCAATAAGTCCTCCGATGTGCTTCCGCACATTGTCTATCCTGTTTTTGCCAAACAAGATAGTATCGGCACGGAATACGCCGGCGGATTATCGGCTCAGACGTCAAACGGGAAGATCGCACCTCACAGGCTTATTTGGCCGGCCTTCTGGGGTACATTGAAGGATGGGAAAGTGTCGCCGATCCCGATTGATGTTGTTAAAAAGGCCGTCAGTAAAATAATCACCAAAGAAAAACTCACAAGTTCCGGCGGTTGGCCGTCCTTGACTACAAAGGATATTGCCGCCATTCTGACCTCTCTGCAGAAAATAGCGGAGAGCACAGCTGTGTACGTATGCGGCGGTACACTCTATCGCCTTGATGGTTCGGGTGAATTGAGCGAGCAAATCAATCATCCGGCTGCTAAGCCCTATTTGTGGCCTGTGGCCCACAATGTTCGACCCGCCGCACAGTCACTCGGCGTCCGCCGTTGTCAGGATTGTCATGCAACCGATGCGCCTTTCTTCTTCGGCAAAGTCGCTGTTGATTCTCCTGTCGTGTCCGAACGCGATTCCATCAGGAAAATGATTGAGTTCCAGGGTATTCGGCCTTTCTATGCCTGGGCTTTTGCCTTCTCGTTTATATTTAGGCCGTGGCTTAAAATAGTCGTCCTCGGCTCATTTGCCGTCCTGGGTTTGGTTCTGCTGCTATATGGACTGAAAGCCTTGTCTGCGATTGCAAAGGTTTTTTCTGAGCAGGATTGACAGATTCACTGTGTATGATTAAGTGAGTAACATGTTCAGGCTTACTGCGACAATCACGTTTTTGGCTACTTTCGCTGTTTTGCTCTTGTACTGCATTGTTTCTCCCTGCAGCAGCGAGTGTCGCTGGACCCCAAAAGGCATCTTCAAGAGGCTGGTGCACCTTTTTACCTTAATTTTCTTGGAGCAGAAACTCAGCTTGGTAGGCATTCTTAGAAAGCTTGTTTATTTACTTGCTCTGCTTTGCTTTGTAGTTCTGGCCGTTACTGGTTTTTATCCCCTCCTGGTCTTAAATAAACACATATCCGGCTACTTCGTAATGGTGCACGCCACGTTCGCGCCCGTTTTCGCGGTCTGCCTGGCAGTTCTGGCCGTAATGTCCGCAGGTAGCAGCAAACTCAATAAGGCGGACTTTCCTTTATTACAGCGCATTCTTCGCAGAGTTGCTCGTTTGAAAATAGCTCTGGAAGAGGTTCCATCCAGGAGTCACTTGCTGGCTCAAAAAATTGCATTTTGGCTGATCATTTTCCTGGCCCTGCCGCTAATTCTCTCGATTGTTCTTAGCATGTTTCGGTTCTTCGGCACCGGCTGGCAGGAATTCCTTTTGGCTGCACATCGCTGGACCGCGCTTACCTTTGCGGTGGTGGTCATTATTCATACTTATCTGATAGTCCGAGCCCAGATGAGGCAATAATGGGCAGGTAGTCTGCCCGATGAGTTTATATTGTCCCGGCTACGACCTGCAAAGCTCGGCGAAGTATCAGAATCTTTATTGCGTTAATATGGAACCCGGCAATCGCCGGGGGAAAATCAATTCAGGGTATTTTGATTAGGAGAGCCTATTATGAGTAACGGAATGCTGCCAAGTTATTTGAGTATGGCCAAGCCAAATCCCCCTGAGAATCGCGCCCCATGGTACAAGAATACGGCACCTGCCTACGCCGGTATTTTTCTTTGGGTCGTGTTCTACATGGAGATTGCCAACGGCACCCTTTCTCAGGCTGGGCTTGGCTTGAGCCTTCTGGGCCTTGTTATCGCGGCCCTTATCTGTCACTATCTGTTTTACCTTGTGCCCGGATTGTATGGGATGAAAACCGGTTATCCCCTCTATGTGGTCGGGTCATCAACTTATGGTACGCTCGGTGGCTTCTTGATGCCGGGTCTATTGATGGGTGTGCTTCAGTTCGGCTGGCTTGCCGTGAATATCGCCGTCTCGACAAACTTCATTCTTCAAGCGTTTGGCAAGCCCTCCGCCATGGATGCCGCAGGCCAATTTCACGGCAGCGCTGCATTTACGTTGGTGGCAATTATCTGGGCTGTGCTGGCCGTATTTGTAGCCATAAAGGGCATTCAATATGTCGGCAAAGTCTCCACATTCCTACCAATTGTGCCTCTGATAATGATTCTAATCGTTTTCTTAGCCAATGTTGGTAGTGCCGGCAAATACACACCACCGGCCGGCGGGCAGCCCCTTGTTGGTTTCCTCACAATGATCGCAATTGTTGTCGGCTTTTTTGCCACTGCCGGCGCCGCAGGCGTTGATTTCGGTACGGGTAACCGCAATGAGAAAGACGTTAGCCTCGGCGGCCTTGTCGGTATCGCCCTGGCAATCATTGTCGCCGGCGGTTTGCCGCTGATCGCAGTGGCGGGGGCTCACGGCGCAGATCCAAAGCTGCAGAGCTATACCTTCGATACCGTCATTGCTCAGCAAGCCAGCGGCAAGCTAATGTTTGCCCTATTTGCCATAGCCAGTTTCGCACCGGCCTGCTTCTGCTCCTTCATCGCAGGTAACAGCATCGGCACGATGTTCCCCAAGGCTAACAAGACCCTACTTGTTTCCATAGGAGCCGCTGTTTCGGTCATCCTGTCTATCACCGGAAAGGCACTGAATCTTGTCGGCGTCTTCTCGATAATCGGCGCCTCATTTGGACCAATCTGCGGGTCTATGGTGGCTGACTATCTGCTCAGCGGCAAGAAATGGGCAGGTCCTCGTCAAGGCATCAACTGGGCTGGTTACATCGCCTGGGCGGTTGGGTTCGTCGTTGCAATAATCCCGATGATTGCCCCGAGTGCCCCAATATCAGCCTATATCAACCCGGCTCCGGTTATCGCCTTCGTGATCGGCTTCGTGTTATACGCCGTTCTTGCCAAGGCCGGCCTGCAGCCGCCGACAGTTGAGTTGGCCCGTGCCAAATAGGTGAACGGCGCGCCCGCTATGCCGTGGTGTTTGGTAGTGCAGGATCTTTGATTTGCACCGCCTGTCCGAGTATATGGGCAGGGGTTCTCCCGATGCTGAACCCTTGCCCTTTTTGTTTGCATAATTGCTAATGACCCCAATTTCTCCTGCCAAAAATAACCCGCGTGACAGCTTGACAACGAGCCTGCGTTTGGATACCATGACAATTTGTTGTGCCGAGAGTTTAACGTTCCCGTAGAGGGGCTCTCGGCGTGGTTTGCGTTTTAGGTTGTCGGATTTTTGGAGTTTTAGAATGGTTTGCAGGAATTTTCACTACATTACAGTGCTCACGCTTATACTGTCGGTAACTGCCTTGTGTTTTGGCCCATCTTGTAAGAAATCGGCCCCGCCGGCTCCGACTGATCAACAGAAGCAACAGCAGCCGCAAAAACAAGCTGTTTCCCCAAAAGCAGACCAGCAGACTACCGATCCCGCCAAACAACCATCTGAGCCACAAAAGCAATCTAATCCTCAGACTTCAGCAGCCCCGACGCCGAAGACATCGGGAACATCGCAGAGCAGCAATACTGCCCCTGCCGATTGGGTACCCATTGAAATTAAGTTACCCAAGCCGATGTTTGTGGGCACTCCGCAGGATACCCGCATTCCTAATCTCAAAAAGCCGCTCGGAAAGCCGCGCCCGTTGTTCTTGGCTCCCCCCGGCACTACTAATGTTGCTCTCGGTAAGCCTGTTTCCTCCAGCGACGAGGAGCCTATCATTGGCGAAATCAAGATGATTACCGACGGCGATAAAGAGGCCGCCGATGGTAGTTACGTCGAGCTGGGACCATTCCAGCAGCACGTTACTGTAGATTTGCAGGGCGAGTACGAGATATACGCTATTGTTGCCTGGCACTATCACAAACAGCCCCGCGTCTATAAAGATGTGATTGTCCAGATATCCGATGACCGCGATTTCGTTAAGGATGTGAAGATTGTATTCAACAACGACATGGATAACTCCGCCGGTTTTGGCATCGGCAAGAACATGCACTATTTCGAAACCGCCGAGGGTGAGCTTATTGAGACCAAAGGCGTGCACGGTCGGTATGTGCGTCTTTACAGCAATGGCAATACTGACAACGATTTGAATCACTATATCGAGGTTGATGTTTACGGCAAACCGGTTAAATGATCCTGCCAGGTTCCGCCCTGTCCACCAGAGGACGTAGTTTTTGTTATGCCCTGATTTTTGCGGCGGTGCTGCTAGCGCTGCTGTTGCGCCTGCCGCGACTTAGGGAGCGGCCTATGCACACCGATGAGGCCGTCCACGCCGATAAGTTTGGGCAGCTGCTCGAACACGGCCAATACCTGTACGACCCCGATGAATATCACGGCCCAACTCTCAACTACCTGACCTTGATTCCTGCATATCTGAGCCGCGCCAAAAACCTGACACGGATTAATGAGCTCACGCTCCGCATAGTCCCTGTGTTTTTCGGTGTACTGTTGGTAGTCTTGCTCTTTCTGATTACCGATGGCCTGACACCTGCCGGTACGGTCTTTGCAGCTTTCCTGACTGCCGTCTCACCTGCCATGGTCTTTTACAGTCGGTACTATATCCAGGAAATGCTGCTGGTTTGTTTTACATTCGGTGCAATCGCCTGCGGCTACCGTTACTCGCAAACCAGGCACTTATATTGGGCATTACTCACCGGCGCCTTCCTGGGTCTGATGCACGCGACTAAGGAGACCTGTGTTATCGCCTTTGCCTGCATGTTCTTGGCTCTGGTGCTTGTATTGTTGGCCAACCCTCGCAAGGGTAGTTTCCTTTCAAACGTTTTCAATACTGTCAGGCCTTCCCATCTTCTTGCCGGCTTAGCTGCTGCAATAGTAGTGTCAGTCTTGTTGTACTCGTCGTTTCTTACCAACCCAAAGGGGATATTGTATTCCTTTCTTACTTACACGACCTATTTCGGCCGGGCGAGCCATAGCAGCCTGCACATTCATCCCTGGCACTACTACCTCAAAATGCTCATCTACTCAAAATATACTACGGGTCCCGTTTGGACGGAGGTCTTGATTGTCCTGCTGGCGGTTGTTGGTCTTTTCGTCGTTGCAAGAGTGAAGGTCTTTACTGCCGGCGCCAATCTACTCAGATTCGTCGCCATTTATACCGTTTTAATGACCATTGTCTATTCTGCGGTCCCCTATAAGACGCCATGGTGTTTATTAGGTTTCTTGCACGGCATGATTCTTTTGGCAGGGGTTGGTGCAGCAGCACTCATCAGGATTGTGCATAATACCTCCGCTCGCCTTATTATTATTCTGATCTTAATCTGTGCTTCGCTGCATCTGGCATGGCAGGGGTATCTTGGCAGCTTCAAGCTCTACGCTGACCCCTGCAATCCCTACGTTTACGCTCACACCGGCACCGACATATTCACTATGGTGCAAAGAGTCGAAGGAATCGCAAGTGTGCACCCCGCCGGCTACAACATGCCTATTCATGTAATTTGTCCTGGCCGCGACTATTGGCCTTTACCCTGGTATCTCCGCCGTTTCCAGTGCGTGGGTTACTACGAGGCGGTGACCGATGATGTGATTTCTGCGGCGGTTATTATCGCCTCAGCCGGTTTTGAGTCCGAGCTTCTGAATAGATTGTACCAGTTGCCGCCGCCCGGCCAAAAGAGTTTATACGTTCCTTTGTTCGATACGTATTTGGAATTGCGCCCGGCAGTCGAATTGCGAGGCTATTTGCGCAAGGAGCTTTGGGATTCTTTCCAGCGCACCGCTCGGCAATCGCCTCAATGAGTATCACAGGATCGGCCATGGCCAAACAAGAATCTGAACCCGTGTTTGTGCGAAGTGACTTTGTATCACTTCCAAACATCCATCGTTTCTCTCACTCGGCGATGGCTACTACTTTTGAGGTTATCGTCCAGCATGATGATGCCATCTACGCCCGGCAGGCAGCCGATGCTGCCTTCAATGAGCTTGATCGGCTCGAAGGTGAGCTTAGCCGATTCATCGAGAATAGCGATATATCGCGGCTAAACAATCTTCCAGCGGGACAGCTTTTAAGAATCGGCCTCGATACCTATGAGTGCCTCGATCTTAGTAAGCGAATGTACACGGACACAAACGGGGCTTTTGATATTACGATAGGTTCACTCTTTGCCTGCTGGCTAAATGAGGACAAAACCACGCGGGTACCCTCGAAGGCGGAGCTGAACATGGCTCGCCGGCATACCGGCGCCGGACTTTTGAAACTGGATCAGACCCAATACACCGTGGAGCTTTCGTTAAGCCCATTGAAAGTGGACCTTGGCGGCATCGGGAAAGGTTACGCTGTCGATCGGATGGCCGATCTTCTTCGCCAATGGAGTGTTGATAAAGCCCTCATTCATGGCGGCTTTAGCTCTCTGCTTGCCCTCGATGCCCCTCTCGGTGCCGCCGGGTGGACTGTAACTCTAAGTGAGCCGACTGGACGCGGCCGAGTAATTTCTCAGCTTTTGCTGAATGGTAAAGCTCTGAGCGCCTCCGGTCTGCACAAAGGTCAGCATATAATTGACCCGCGCACCGCCAAGCCGGTGAAGCGGATCATCGCTGCCTGGTCCTGCACTGCCGATGCTGCCACCGCCGATGCACTTTCGACCGCATTCATGGTCATGTCCCCAGCCGAAATCGAGCTGTACTGCAGGGGCCATCCCGATGTGCTGGCAATGGTGATATTGGCTAAAGCGCTGCCGCCAAAAGGTAAGATTCTGCAATTCGGCCGGTGGGATGTAATGGAACCGGCGAGCTGATTTTGGATTCGCGGATAGTCCAGCCCGAGCTTCTTTACTTTTTAGACACAATCCTCTTGATGTTTGCCAGCTCGGAAAAAGTCCTCCACAGACTCCGGCTTGGCGACAGCCGGCTGTCACGGTCGCAAGTCCAGTCCACAGGAAATTCTTTTATCCGATAGCCCTCTTTTTGTGCCCGCATGACTATCTCTATATCAAACGCGAATCCCTCCGTGACACACTCGCCATACATACGGCGGGCAACCTCACCTTTATAGACCTTGAACCCGCATTGCGTATCGGTGAATTCCGCCGGAACTCCCACGTAGTGAGCCACGTACCAGTGAAATAACTTCGAGCAGATATGTCTATATAGGCTCTGCGCTTTTTGGATATGACATCCCTTCATCTTTCTTGACCCGTGGGCAATGTCGCAGACGCCGGATTTGATTAGCTCAAGGCCACGGAGCGCATTTTTGTACGGCACGGTCGAGCCACTGTCGGCGAACATTGCATACCGACCCTGCGTTTGGTTTATACCTGTTCGCACGGCAAAGCCTTTGCCGCGGTGCGGCTTGTAGCGAATGACTTTAAGATTCACTTGCGGAGGCACTGCCGCACTTTTCGCCGCCTCTGAAGTGTGATCCTCGCTGCCGTCATCAACAACGATAATCTCACCCTGCAGACGTTGGTTTTGCAGAAATGCCGCCGCGGATTCAATATCTCCGGCAATCTTTTTGTTTTCCTCGAAAGCTGGTATCACAATCGATAGGTCCATAGTTTTCTGCTTGAATTATAAAAGCAGCCTTTTGGCTGCTTCCATAATCTCTCCCCTGACCTGTTCAGTCTAATGACTACTTACGCCGGAGTAATTACAGACGCTTATATCAAGATTTGATACTGCGATAGCACCGCCAATCGGTTCTATGCCACCCTCAGCCAATCTCCTCATCGATCCACGCGCAAACTTCCCTCACCTCACTCAGTGTTATATCACCCATGTGGGCGATCCGGAAAGTTTCATCTTTTAGCTTGCCGTACCCGTTTCCAAAAACGGTATTGTGTTTTTCCTGGACTGCCTTTATAACCTCCACAACATTTATACGCCGGGTGTTCTTGATAGTTGTTAAGGTGTTGGACGCATATTGCTCCTCGCAGAATAGCGCGAATCTCTCTTTTGCCCAGCTTCTGGCGTAATCACCCATCTGCTTATGTCTTTTCCAGACGTTCTCCATCCCTTCCTTAAGGATTCTCTCACACTGGTAGTGTAAACCCATGATATGCGGGATGCTCGGCGTCACAAGTGTCTGGTTTTTCTCGGCGGACTTCGCCCACTGCAGAAAATCAAAGTAATAGCCCCTGTCGGGCACCTTTTTGCTTTTCTCCAGCGCTCTATTACTAACCGCCGCTACCGCAAACCCCGGCGGAAGTGCAAAGCATTTCTGTACAGATGCGAATCCCACATCCCAGCCCAGCTCGTCAAACTGTATTGGCAGACCCACCATTGCACTGACTGCATCGACAAAAACGAGCACATCCGGATATTTTTCCTTCATCATCTGGGCGATTTCGTAAACAGGATTCACCAGTCCTGTGCTTGTCTCACTGTAAACTAACGTAATGGCCGCGTAATTGCCGCCGGCAAGTCTCTGCTCGAGCAATTCGGGCGTTATCGGCTTTCCCCATTCGACCTTTAGCTCGTCCACTTTTCTGCCGCAGCTTTTGACCACTTCCGCCCATTTATCGCTGAAAGCTCCGCAGCATGTGGCCAAGACCGTCTCGTCCAATCCGACACAATTGCGAATGGCCGCCTCCCAAATGCCCGACGCACTGGATGTCGATAGAAACACATGCTGCTTCGTAAACAGTATCTTCTTCAGCATGTCCGTGGTCTCACCGTGCAATTGAGCGTACTCTTTCGCACGATGTCCAAGTGTCGGACGTGCTAATTGCCACAGCACATCGCCGTTGACCTTAACCGGCCCCGGAATAAACAATCGTGGTGGGTTTTTCCAATCTACCATATATCGTCTCCAATCAGAAAGTCACATTTTTTGAATCGTCAGACCCGTGTACATTTTCGGGAAAAAATAGGTCGACTTTTGTGGCATTTTTTCACCCGCGTCCGTAACCTTCATCAGCTGCTCCATCTTCACCGGGTTGACGAAAAAGGCGATCTGTTTTTTGCCCGCGTCAACCTGTGCAATACAATCGTCAATCGCAGTGGGACTGTCTTTCACATATTCAAGGTAGGTTCCTTCCGCCATCTTGGCTTCATCAATACCCAGGATTCCTTCAAGAACGAGCTTTTGCAGTACGGCTACATCGACAGACCGCCAGGCGGCGCTCATCTTCGGTGCCGCAGCATTCATCAGACCTTTATCCTTCAATACTACCACGTACAGGGCATTGTTCCCGCAATAAACTCCGAGTGCGTTTCTGTCGTTGTTATGTTCAATTGTCATTCTTGCGAGCATTTTCGCCCGCGCATCTATTTTGTCTCGGGTGATGCTATCCATGGGGAATTCGGAGATTTCAAAATTCCTGCCCAGCTCTGCTAAAAATCTCTCGCGGTCGAGCTGCTTGAGATTGCCCACAAGGCGGTGTGTCGCCAGGACTATCAATCCCTTTTGCATGGTGTTGGTAAAACCGAGCATCTGGTACCTAGCCTCCGGGTTAGGGCATTCTTTTGAATAAGTCAGGCCAGTCGTGTAGCGGTGATGACCGTCAGCTATAGTGCAGCTCTTATCGCGCATCATCGTTATTATCTTATTTGCGTCATTTTTTGATGTTATTGCATACAGCCGCTGGCGCACCTGATGGTCGTCGATAAAATCGATAAGAGGTTTTTTCTTTGATGCCTTCTCGACAATCTTGTCTGCGATTCTTTCCGGGTCTTCATAGAGCATGAAAACCAAGCCGAATCTTGCGCGTGTTGCCCTGTTGAGATTCAGCCTGTCAAATATCGGTTTCTCGAGGACTTGTTCGTGAGGCCGGACCGTCTTACCGAATTCTTCGAGCCTGGCAAGAGCGATAAAACTGAATCGCCGGAACTTCTCGCCGCCTATCTCAAAATCCTGAACGTAACCATATATGGTCTCGGCCGGGTCCTGTTTTAGTGCACCCTTTTCTATCCATCGGTTCAAATAGTCCGCAGCCCGGGTGTACTGGTTATGCTGCCCGTTGTCGGATGGGTTTGCCTTACCTTTGGTTATGCGCGCTATGTTGTATTCGCTTTTGTTGTATAGCTCTTCCTGTTGCTGAGGGCTTATGACATCGTATGGCGGAGCTATGCAGTTGCCGACATCGCCCACCACATCTGAATTGAATCTATATGCTCTAAAAGGTTTTAGCTCCATTGCAGCCACTTTCTCACCACTTTGATCTTACAGGCTGGACTATTCGCCGCGCAGGCACAGCAATAACCTCGAGGCTCGACGAACCAAACCCCCTGCGTTAAACCATCAAAATTCTAACCGTTCCATCCAGGTTGCAGGATGCGGAATAATACCGAACTAAGTAGATATTGTCAAGGCCGCCGGCAAAGTTCGTTCCGCCAAGCGTGAAGTTCAAGTTTGTAGGTAAAGTCCTCAGTTCAGTAAACTTCCTGGGGCAGGAGTGCTTTGACGGTACGAATCGAATAGGACATTTGGCAGTCCGTATCCCGTTTTTCGCAGCAATGGCGCAAGAAAACAGGTAGTTCTGAGGAAAGGAGAAAACAATAGAAATAGAAGTCTTTTTACAAACATGAATCGCAGCAGCCGCTTCTTAATGACGGTGGCCGCCTGGGACGAGCGATGGAGCCATGGCCGAGTCTGTGGATAAAGTCCGTTTTGCTACCCAGGGTGGTTAGGCCTGACCCTGTCTCCTATTTTGCCTGGTCTTTCGTGATCGTCAGCTTCGGCAGGCTCTGCTTGAGTTGCTGTACACCTGCATCTGTGACCTGGATCTTCTCCATCACACAAGATGTACTTGGCCGGACGGATACCACAATGTCGCTGGCGGAGCCTAGACTTGGCGTATGGTCAGGCCAGCAGGCGTGGAGGCAGCAGGGCCTTCAATCATGTTCTGGACCGAGGCATTTACATCTACCGCCAGGGCGCATTGACGGTGGGTCAGGCCGGTGGGTAGTCTGAGCAGATGCTCTCTGAGGCGTGTGAGCGTTTGGGGTGGTGGTTCGTACAACCGGGCTCGAAGGAAGGATTCCCTATGGAGGGAAGTGCACGAATGTCGTTACTCACCCCTTGACCCTTGTTCGGGGTGTTTGTAAGTCCTTGTGGCAAAACGATTAACGATTGTCAAATAACGACTTATGAGATCAGGCGTAGATCAACCGAAGGTCAGCCGAAGACCAGACGTACATGGTTGGCACGCATTTTGGCGCGCAGCCTGATCGCCGAAGCTGGTAAGACCGGTCCTTTGATCACGTGCTCAGCACAGCACCTAACCATTAGAATGGCCCTAAGGAAGGGGTACAGTCAAGTCCCTTTCTATCGTTCTATCTATGGTAAGCTTCGGGAGGTTCTGCTTGAGTTGCTGGACACCCGCATCTGTGACCTGGGTCTCGGACAAACGCAGAAGCTCCAATCCGGTCAGGCCCTTGAGATGCTCAAGGCCTGCATCCGTGATCTGGGTGCCGGTCAAATCTAAGTAGCCCAATCCGGCCAGCCCCTTGAGATGGGCCAGGCCCGCATCCGTGATCTTATCGCCAGACAGAACCAGTTTCGCCAGTCCGGTCAGACCCTTGAGATGCACCAGGCCCGCATCCGTGATCTTGGTACCGTCCAATGTTAGGGTGCGCAATCCGGTCAGACCCTTGAGGTGCACCAGGCCCGCATCCGTGACCTGGGTGTAGCTCAAGTTCAAGAACTGTAATCGGGTCAGACCCTTGAGATGCACCAGACCTGCATCTGTGATCTGGGTGACGTACAATCCCAGGCTGCGTAATTCGGTCAGCCCCTTGAGGTACGCGAGGCCCACATCCGTGACCTTGCTGCCGCCTAATCTCAAGGACTGTAATCGGGTCAGACCCTTGAGATGTGCCAGGCCCGCATCCGTGATCTTGGGGCCGCGCACAATCAAGAACTGTAATTTGGTCAGACCCTTGAGATACACCAGACCTGCATCCGTCATCTCGTTGCCGTTCAAGTAAAGGCCCTTCAGCGCGGTGGAGTCAGCCAAATGCTTCGCATCGGAGTCTTTAGCCGAATCCAATATTAGACCGGGAACCTCACTCTGACCTATCTCTCGGAGGAGTGACTCCCAGTCCTTCACCGGGGTTGTGGGTCGCACCCACCAAATCAAACAGGCGGGGATTTCCAAAGGAGCGGCACTCGGCGTACGCCCGATGGACCTCGGCGACAGCTCAGACTGGCCACGCTCATGAACAAGGACCTCGAGTGGTATCGTGGAGTTGAAGATCCGGGCGGCGAAAGGGGGTTGCTCTGGTTTCTCGCTGGCCGCGGCGGGCTTGTTCGGTGATGGGGCTGGCTTGTCCACGCTCTGGGCTGTCGGCTGACCTTCGCCTCTCTCTATGGTCAAGTTCGGGAGGCTCTGCTTGAGTCGCTGTACACCTGCATCTGTGACCTGCGTGCCGGACAAACCCAAAAACTGCAGCCCGGTCAAGCCCTTGAGATGCTCGATGCCAGCATCCGTGATCTTGCCGCCCAACCATAGGTATTGTAATCCGGTGAGGCCCTTGAGATGCTCCACGCCCGCATCCGTGATCTTGTCGGACAAGAATAGCAATTGTAATCCGGTCAGGCCCTTAAGGTGGCCCAAGCCCACGTCCGTGATCTGGGTGTAGGCTACATTGAGCATCCGTAATCCGGTCAGGCCCTTGAGGTGGACCAGACCCGTATCTGTGATCTGGGTGTTGGCCACATAGAGTTTCTGTAATCCGGTCAGGCCCTTGAGGTGTGCCAAGCCCGCATCTGTGATTTGGGTGTCGGCTAAGAATAGTGACTGCAGTCCAGTCAGGCCCTTGAGATGAACCAGGCCGGCGTCTGTGATTTGGGTGCCGGACAAATCGAGCCACTGCAATCTGGTCAGGCCCTTGAGATGAACCAGGCCGCCGTCCGTGATCTTGGTGCCGGCTAAGTATAGTGATTGCAGTCCGGTCAGGCCCTTGAGATGAACCAGGCCCGTGTCTGTGATCTGTGTCTCGGACACGTACAGTGTCTGTAATTTGGTCAGGCCCTTGAGATGAGCCAGACCCGCATCCGTGATCTTGGTACTCGCCAAGTTCATCTCCTGCAGTGTGGTCAGGCCCTTGAGGTGCGCCAAGCCCGCATCTGTGATCTGTGTCTCGGATACGTACAGTGTCTGTAATTTGGTCAGGCCCTTGAGATGCTCCAGACCCGCATCCGTGATCTTGGTGTTGGACAAATCCAACCACTGCAGTCGGGTCAGGCCCGCGAGGTGGGACAGCCCTGCGTCCGTGACCTGGGCGCTCTTCAATTGTAGTTTCTGCAACTCGCTCAGGCCCTTGAGATGCTCCAGACCCGCATCTGTGAGCTTGGTGCCGGACAAATCCAACCACTGCAATCGGGTCAGGCCCGCGAGGTGGGCTAGCCCTGCGTCCGTGACCTGGGTGCTGCGATCCAATCCCAGGAACTGCAGCCCTGTCAAACCCGCCGAATAGCTCAAATCGGAGTCTGTGGCCTGCGTCAGTACCAGGCCAGGGATCTTCTTCTCGCTCATCTCGCGGATCAGCAAGTCCCAGTCTGCCACCGGGGCCGAGGGTTGCACCAACCAAACATAACAAGCGGGGATCTCCAGCGGAGCGGCACTCGGCGTACTTCCGACCGGCCTTATGGGGGCCGTTAAGCCCCCCAGAATAAAGACCTTGAACGCTACCTTGGAGTTGAAGGTCCTGGCAGCGTAGCGAGGTTGCTCCGGTTTTTCGGCATCCGCGGTGACTGCGTTGAGTGATTGGGCGGGCTTGTCCGCACTCTGGGTTGTCGGTTGCACTTGGCCTCTGGCGGTCAGGACGAGTGCAGTGGGGATGGTCACGAGCGCCATGAGCAGTGCAACTGTCGCGGCCACCAAGCTCGGGCGATTATAGAATTTCTTACCTGGTTTCAACATGGTTTTTATCCTTTCCTCAATGTCTCTGACGGAACCCACGATAGCTAACGAAGGGATAGGATGAGCCGACCGACGCTCTGCAACCAATGCGTCCACGATAGCCCCAGTGTAGTGCTCGGGCAGCGTGTTGAGGTGCACGATGGCCATCTCATCACAGCACTTCTCACGTTCCTGGCGTATCTTCCTGTTTGACCACCACACGAATGGATGGAACCAGTACATCGCTTGAACCATCACTTGAAGCAGATTGACACCCGCGTCAAAACGGGCAATGTGACTGAGCTCATGGGCTAAGACGCTTCGCTGCTGGTCCGAACCGCTCAAACCGACGAAGTCGGCCGGCAGGTAGGCACTTCCCCGAAGCAGTCCCCATACAAATGGCTGACTGATGTCTTCAAGCAGCCATATCCTCGGCAACTTCTTGAACTTGAAGCCTACACACAACTCGTGGATGGATTCCTGCAGACCGGGTGGTAGCGGATTCCGTTGCGCGCGGAGCCAGGAGGTGTACCGGATCGCTCTGCCGCCGACCCACAACAGGAAGACGAGTGCTCCTACCGTCCACACAAGGGTAATCAACTCACGGGTGCTTGGCACTGCAGGATTCAATTCTTGTGGTTGTGTGACGCCCACGACTGAGACGGGGGTTTCAGGCGCAGAATGCTCTTCTGGCACACCCACGCGTGCAACGGATGGACTCAAAGACCTTTCTGGCAGGACCGCCAGGGGTACAGTCACGAAAGGTGGCACGAGACATTTGGCCAGAACGATCAACCACAACAGATAGCGTAGGTGCGCACTTCTGCCTCTGAGGGATAGTGATATCAGGCCTACAATCGCAGCCAGGACGGCTATCTGCCAACTCTGAGCGAGCAAGTGGCTGAGTACGTGATTTGCATACGCATTCATGGCAATCACTCCACAGAAAGCACGCAAGCTATTTCTTCTTTGCCAGTCCCTTCAGTCTCTCGATGTCCTCGTCGGTCATCCTACTGTGCTGAGCCAGATGCTGTATGAGAGGTACAGGATTGCCGCCGAACAGCCGCTCCACAAGGTCACCGATGGTTCTCCTGATAACATCTTCCTTTTTCGCAGCGGGAGCGTAAACAAATGCCTTGCCGCGGACGCGGTGTTTGAGATATCCCTTCTCCTCGAGCCGACGCAGAAGTGTGGCAACCGTCACGTAGGTCACCTTGCGATTGGCAGGTAGCGCATCGTATACTTGTTGCACCGTGGCTTGCTGTGACTCCCAGACTAACCGGAGGACTTCCGTTTCGGCAGCACTCATTGCTGGACGTTTGCTTTTCGCCATGTTCATGCTCCTATGACACTTGTCATAACCAATATATGACATATGTCATAGGTGTCAACGGGAAATGCACATTTTTTGAAAATTTTTTTTAGGCTCGTCTTACGACCCTCCCAGGAGGGCTGCGTAGAGGTGTACGGTGATGAGCCATGGCTGAGGCTGGGCGTTCAGCTATTCGTTCGCCCCATGCTTTCGCAGCAAGTCGGCGATGGAGGGGTGGCCCACACGCTTGAGCCGTGGCCGCCCGTGACGAGTGACGGGGACGTGGCCGAGGCTGCGAACTGCCGTGTGCAGGTCTTTCGACTGGTTAGTCCGCGATGATCTCATTCAGTTCCCCAACTGAAGCGAGGAATCATCGTTCGGGACGGCCACCGTTTTATATGCTCCTTTTCTTTGGTTTTTCGCCTTTACATCTTTCTTGGCCTGCCGACTGGCGAACTTGGCTCAGGTAATCGTTTATCGCCGCGGCAGCGATTCTGCCCTGACCCATAGCGAGAATGACCGTGGCAGCACCTAATACAATATCCCCTCCGGCGTAAACGCCTTCCAGTGAGGTCTTGCAGTTGTCATCCACCACGATATTTCCCCATTTGTTGAACTCTAACCCAGGCGTGGTCTGGCGGATCAACGGGTTCGCAACGTTCCCGATAGCTACTATTACTGCGTCAACATCAATCATGAATTCCGATCCTTCGATACGTACCGGCCTTCTCCGGCCCGATTCATCAGGCTCGCCGAGCTGGTATCTCAGGCATTCGATTGCAACTACATGGCTGTTTTGGTCACCGATTATACGCTTGGGATTTTGCAGTATGTGAAATTCGATTCCTTCTTCTTTTGCGTGATGGACCTCCTCTACTCGCGCAGGCATCTCTACTTCGGTTCTGCGGTAGATTAAGTAGACATTTTCAGCCCCAAGTCTAACGGCCATTCTGGCGGAATCCATCGCCACGTTACCGCCGCCGATGACCGCAACTTTCTTTGAAAGGGCAATGGGTGTATCCGCGCCGGCGCCGAATTGATACGCCTTCATTAGGTTTGCACGGGTCAGGTATTCATTCGCACTGTATACGCCCACTAATGATTCGCCTTCGATTTCCATAAACTTCGGCAAACCTGCTCCGACCCCAATATAGACCGCTTCGAACCCGTCTTCTTTCATCAACTGTTCAATCGTCCTTGTTCTGCCGACTATAAAGTTCGTGACGATTTTCACCCCCATTTTCCGTAGGGTCTCTATTTCGTTCTGCACAATTGCCTTAGGCAGCCTGAATTCAGGTATTCCGTAGACCATCACACCGCCGGGTTTATGAAAGGCCTCGAATATAGTAACATCATGCCCTGCTCTGCGGGCATCGGCGGCGGCAACTATCCCGCCTGGTCCGGAGCCGATTACCGCTACCTTTCTACCCGTTGCTTTTGCGACGGCAGGAATAGCGGTATTTGCTTGCCCGGCATCGGCCACAAATCTCTCCAGCCGGCCTATAGAAACAGCCTTGCCCACGTCCTTAAACTTCAGGCCCACCGTGCATTTTTCCTGACACTGAACCTCCTGCGGACACACTCGCCCACACACGGCCGGCAAAAGCGAATTCTCTTTAATGATTTCGAGAGCCTTCGCGTAGTTACCCTCAACAATCTGGGTGATGAAGTCTTTTATCCTGATTCGCACAGGACAACCCTGTACACATGGTGCATTCTTGCATTGCAGGCAGCGTAGGGCCTCAAGCCTCGCGTCCATCTCAGTGTATCCGAGTGCCACCTCACCCACATTTCTCCTTCGGCCAATTGGGTCCTGTTGGGGCATCTCCTGTGGCGGGATTGCGAACCTGTCGGCAGGCTTAAGTCCACCGGCTCCATGCTTTTCCAAAAGCTCCTGCAATAATCTTTGTCTATCTTCTTGCGTCACTGTTCGAATAATCCCATGAATCCATCGTTGATAATGAACGGTTGTTTACTTGTCTATCCGCCTCGAACTTTGGGTATCCATGCCTATTTTACATTTATGTTCTTTGTATTGTTCGTAGGCCTTGTGTTCTTGTCCTTTGTAGGCATCCAGTCTCTTTATCATCAAGTCGAAATTGACTTTATGCCCATTAAACTCAGGCCCATCCACGCAAACAAATTTTGGCTGGCCGTCAACTTCCACCCGGCAGCCCCCGCACATCCCAGTTCCATCGACCATTACAGTATTCAGTGAGACCTGCGTGGGAACTCCAAACTGTCTTGTCAGTTCGGAGCAAACCTTCATCATCATAGCCGGGCCGATTACAAAAGCCTGGTCCGGCCTCTTATCGCGTTGACACACCTCTTTCAGAGGCTCTGTCACAAAGGCCTTGCGCCCGTATGAGCCATCGTCTGTCGTAACGATAAGCTCATCACTGATGTGCGAAAACTCATCTTCGAGGATGAGAAGCTCTTTGGTTCTTGCTCCAATAATGCATATCAGCTTGTTGCCGGCTTCTTTCAGGGCCGTGGCTATTGGAAGCATCGGCGCGTTGCCGATACCTCCACCGACGCAGACAACCGTGCCGAAATTCTCGACGTGCGTTGGTTTTCCCAATGGCCCCGAAATATTGGCAATTGCGTCACCGACCTGCATATCGCTCAGCTCGGCGGTGGTCTTACCCACTCGTTGCCAGATAAGCCTGATTGTGCCTTTCCGGGCATCCGCGTCGGCTATCGTAAGCGGAATACGCTCCGAGTAGTCATTATTTATGCTCAAAATCACAAATTGGCCTGGCTTTCGGGCCCGTGCAACTAACAGGGCTTCTACTTCGGCAGTAAACACGTTTTCCGAAAGCTGTTTCTTCGTCAGAATTTTATGCGGCTTATCCTTCATAAGTTATGGTCTGAATCCTCAAAACAACGTGGAGTTGTGGCGGCGGGGTCATGCGATGAACAATTGTGCTGACAGATTTCGTTCTGTGCGTGACTGGATGTCTAAAGCCATTCATCTATTGCAGCCGCAAGGTCTTTTTTGCTTATCAACCCCACCCATTTCTTTTGCACCTTGCCGTCATTGAATAGGATCATAGTCGGTATCGCGTTGATGCCGAATTCTATCGCGCTATCCCGGCTGTCGTCTGTGTTCAGCTTGCACACCTTCGCCTTGCCGGTGTATTCGTCAGCAATCTGCTCCACAATCGGCCCCATCATCCTGCAAGGTCCGCACCACGGCGCCCAGAAATCCACAAGAACAGGCATACCGGAATTGTGTACAACCTCATCAAAAGTAGCATCCGTTAGTTCAATTACATTGCCAGCCATTTCTCTAAATATCCTTTCTACCCCCGCGTCCGCGGCGATGATTTCCACAACTTCCGCGTCCGGACGCTGGTCAGTATGCTGTTCCTTGCAAGCCTGATACCTTAGGATGACCTGAAGTTATTCGGAGCATGAAGACATTGTATTTTCTACAATTGGCTTGTCAAACACTAATTGCCGGCTTGCGGCTTAGCCGGCTCAATGGATTCGACTGTTGGGACGGCGCCAATCTTAACTTTGGCGGGGATTTCGGCAATTGGTATTGGCAGCTCCTCCACTGCGGCTGGTGCCGGCTGGTCAGCCTCGACATCGGCTACTGCTAAAATAGCTTTCCTTACCGCTTCCTCCGCCGGTTCATCGGTCAAAGACTTCAAGTAGATTTGACCGAAAGGTGCAGGCTGTTCGGCCCACACTAACTTCTCGCGGATCAGTTCCAACATTGCCAGGAACATTCCTATCATCGCAAGACGCTCCCGCCGGGATTCAAATATGTGTTCAAAGGCCATCGGCCCTTCGGTTTGGAGGCGGTGTAGTATCTCTATCTGGTATAGGTCTATGGGCATGTCATCCCTGATGTGCCTGAAATCAGCGCCGGCACTTGTAGCCCTGCATATAGCATCGAAGGCATCCAACAAGTTCCAGATACTCACTTGTTCGATGTCTACTTGGGGTTCGGCATCGTCGCTTAATTGGGTAACAAGACTGTCGGGTCTGCCAAAACGCTCCTGGCGATTCTCTGCAGCAGCATTGAGCAGGTTGGCGGCGTCTTTGAATTTTTTATATTCGAGCAATTGCCGAATAAGCACTGCACGCGGGTCTGTCAGATTCTCGCCCCCTATTTGCTCAGGCTCAGCCTTTGGCAAAAGCATCACCGACTTAATCTCCATCAGTGTCGCGGCCATCACCAAAAAGTCACCCGCCACCTCAATATCAAGCTTCTTGAGCATCTCGATGTAGCTGATGTACTGTTCTGTTATTCTCGAAATGGGAATGTCGTAGATGTCAACTTCTTCCTTGCGAACAAGGTACAGCAGAAGGTCCAGCGGACCTGCAAAAACATCAAGCTGCACGCGGTAATCGACCAAAACCTATTCCTGCCCCTTCCCGTTTTGCTGGTCTTGTAAGATTTCGCAAGCCTCTTTCGCCTGACTTTCAATCACCTGTAGCTCTATATCCAGTGCCGCGGGCACGCCGATATATGCATTATTCTGGCCTGTCACCACGGACCGTATCCCGAAATCATCCAATGTCTGTTTGGCCAGCTCCGCCTCAATAGCGTCTATAAACCGCGCTATTGTGACGAGTCTCTCAGCCATCGTCAAACCTCCAGTCCTACGGCTTTTCTAACCTCTGTTAGAGTTACTGCCGCCACTTCTTTGGCACGTCGGGCGCCTTTACGCAGAAGTTCCCTGACGTGCTCAACATTCTTTTCCAGTTCGCTGCGTCTTTGCCGGAACGGTTTGAAATAATCAATCAACAATTCTGCAAGACGTTTTTTCGCCTCGCTATAGCCTGTGCCGCCGCTACGGTATCTTTTTTCCCACTCGGCCAGCTCCTCAGGCGAGGCGACCAACTTCAGAAGTGCAAAGACATTGCATTTCTCGGGGTCTTTGGGATCTTCAACCGGCGTCGAGTCCGTAACTATCCTCATAACTTTCTTTCTCACGCTCGATTCCGGCTCGAAAATCTCGATGGTATTTCCGTAGCTTTTGCTCATCTTGCGCCCATCTATGCCCGGTACCACAGCCACCGCCTCGATAATATGTGCTTCGGGTATCGTGAAGATTTCGCGGTATGTGCTGTTGAATTTCATTGCGATATCACGGGTAACTTCGATGTGTTGTTTCTGGTCGGCCCCAACCGGTACAAGGTGTGATTTATAAATCAGAATATCCGCCGCTTGGAGAACGGGGTAGGCGAATAGGCCGTGGTTGGGAATGATGCCCTGTGCGACCTTGTCTTTGTAGCTCACGCACCGGTGCAATAGGCCCATAGGTGTTATGCAGGATAATAGCCAGGTTAGTTCCGTTACCTCCGGCACGTCCGACTGCCGCCAGAATACGGTCTTTTCGGTATCGAGCCCCAGTGCGATGTAGTCCATCGCGACTTCTAACGTGTACTTGGCGAGGTCTGCCGGCGACGGGTTGCTTGTAAGTGCGTGAAAGTCTGCTATGAAGTAGAAGCAGTCATGTTGTTTTTGGAGCTGCAGGTGTTGTCGCATCGCCCCGAAGAAATTACCTATATGAAGTCGTCCTGATGGTTGTATTCCTGATAGTACTCTCAATTCGGCCTCCGGTACAAAAAACCGACTATGGAAGTAGCAAAACCATTGCCCGAATGGCATAAGCCATCCCCACCGTAATCCGCTAGGGGATGCCTTACGGCAGGTGTCCCTCACGGGATGATGGGAGGATACCTGTATTCACTCCCAATGTCAAGCCAGTCCTGATTATACGATACGCGAGAACCCAATGGGTGAATCACTGGATTCTGCGGCAGAATGACGGATTCTAACGGAGGAACAGGGAAAAACTAATGACCAGAGCTATTGAAATTGGATGCAGTACCTGGGTATAATGAGATGTGTACCGTGCAGGAGCACAGTCTATGGGGTTAAATGGGAAATCCCAACTAACTCAACTGACAGGTTGTAGCCTGAGCACGAAAGGGACATTAACTGGAGGAACATGATATGGGTATTAAAAAGTGGTCTGACGACGTCATCCTCGTGAATTTGTGTTGCGAACCTGAGATGGGCGACGAGCTAGCCACTGTCACCCAGATGTTCCTTGATCGTGGTGACTGTGACATAGTCATCGACTTCTCCTTTGTAGACATCATTACGACTAGTAGCATGGACAGGTTATTAAAATTGCGTAAATTCCTGAATAACCGGGAGCGTCACCTTGTCTTATGTGGCATTGAACTAGCTACTAAGGGTATTTTTGTAGTCATGGGGCTGGACGGCGTATTTGAGACTGCCGATGACAAGTTCGTGGCCTTGGCCAGCTTGCAGATGGTGAGTCTAAAGGGAGAAAAACTAGCTCTTCTGACAGAGAAAGACCTCTATGGGAATAAAGTCGATTACAAGGTCACAAGAGAGCGGGCCTTTTCCTCCGGCCTTATTCATAACTTTCGTAAGTTCTTCAGACATATCTGGTTCCGACGGTCACTCCACGGCGATAAGTCAGCTCCTCGGCACAAGGAGAAGGACTATGTCATCGTCACATTTGTGGAGGATATGAGACAGGCCAGGAACTGCAAGGACCTTCTCAAGAACAACGGCATCCCAGCCCGCGTTCAGGAGTTGCCATCCTCTGGGGAGCCGTGTATTGCCATCTTGGTTCCGGAGGAGCACCTGGATGAGGCCCACGTCATCGTCGAGTCCCTAGATACGTACGATGCTCTCTAAGATATGGCGTATGGTGCAAAAACGTGCGTCACGAAGACTCCGGAGGTGTCCAATGTAGGAACTGAACGTGTCATGCTCTACGGGTGATGGAGGATTGGCCCTCCATCGCCGACCTGCTGCCTCAGCACAGGTCTACCGCGTAGCGAGTCCCCCAACCTCGGCCACGGCTTGCTGACCAACAGAATTCAGTTGTGGTTGTTACCATGATGTCAAATCCCCCCAGAGTTTTCTTGTATGTTTTCTTGTGGTAAACCTTTCCTTGATTGTCATCAGTTGGCAATGATTGACACTCTCAGGGTTTTGGGGGAAGTGATAAATAATCTGTAGATTTACTTTTTATAAAATCATAAATGATATATGGTTATCCCTTGTGACACTGCATGTCATCGGTATGCGCAATAAAACCGGAGAGGGCGGGATTCGAACCCGCGGTACAGGGAATACCTATGAATTTACTTGCGCTTTGCATAATTCACCTCCGATTTCTCAATAATGCCCGCCACCGAATGTTTTTGTCGGGGGGCAGCGGATGCGAGAGAGCGATTGTCTCGGCCCGCGCGCTCCGTCTTGTCTCAGTGAAGCCACTATATCACGTTTCATACGGAATGTCAAAGAATACCCGTTTGCCCGGCTGCGGCTCGCTCTGGCTACGGCTACTCTTGCCTCCGGCGGATCGCTTATACGCTACACGCTGTCCGCTGTGTTCCGTCTCCTGTCTTCCCTGGACCGAGCCTGTCGAGGTCTGTCTTCTGAGTTCCACCCCAGAGTCCTTCATTCAATAATCACCAAAAAAAGATAAATCAGTAACAAAACCGTAACATTTGTAGGCCAAATTGCACTTGTGCCCGGCAAACAAGGCTACCATACGTTTTTGAAGGGAACACAATTACGAGAAGTACAGTGAAGACTCTAAGACTCGCTTCCAGGTGCTCTTATTGGGTTGTGGATGATTGTTGTTTTTCGGGCCGATATAGCGATTCGGCCGATTTTTCGCAGGTGCGATTAAACACCCGTTGGTTTTGTGCGTCTTAATTGGTATAATAACACGTTTGTTTTGTGATCAGCCCGTGGTGTAATTGTTGGTAAGGAAAGGTCTTAGTGTGAAGAAGTACATTGTAATTGGCATAGTGGTTGTTGTCTGCCTGGCTGTTCTGTTAGGCGGATGGATATACGTGAGAATGAGAATTGCCCACTCTCACAAGCCTACTGTGGTGCGGGTTGAGGAGGTTAAGCGGGGAGAATTGGTAGAGTTTGTCAGTGCACCCGGTGAGATAGAGCCGAAGACAAAGGTGCAGATAAGTGCGCGGGTTGTTGCACGGATTGTGAAGCTGCCATACGACGAGGGCGACAGGGTAACATGCGGCGATCCGAATGCCAATCCGCCGGTGCCGGCATCGGTCTTGGTGTGTTTGGACTCGAAGGATTTGGAGAGCCAGTTACGTTCGGCAGAGGCTAACCGCGCGGCTCAAGCCTCGCAGATTGAAGTTGAAAAGGCACGCATTGCCGGTCAAGGGGCGACTCTTACCGGCCTTGCCGCTTCGCTTGACCAGGCCAAGCGGGATTTAGAGCGGCAGCGGGGGCTCTTGCAGTCACAGGATGTCAGCCAGGCGACCTTCGACCAGACGAAACTCAAGGTTTCCGAGCTGCAATCGCAGTACGATTCTTCGCGGCACGCGTTGAAGGCGGCGGAGTTGAATTTGGATGTGTCGCAGCATAATCTGGATGCCGCCGATGCCCGAATCGAACAGGCCCGGGACGCACTTAACTACACGACCATTACCTCTCCTATAGACGGAGTGGTGACAAGGCTTAATGCCAAGGTGGGTGAGCTGGTGATGACAGGGACGATGAACAATCCGGGCACGGTGATTATGGAGGTCGGCGACTTGTCGGCGATGTTGGTTGTCGCACAGGTCGCTGAGGCTGATGTCGGCAAACTGGAAGTTGGACACAAGGCGACGGTTCACGTTGATGCCTATCCTGACACTGAGTTCAAGGGAGTGGTAAATTCGATCGCACTATCGAATGACGTTACATATACCAGGACGAAGTACTACAAGACGGAGATACTGCTTGATAATGCGCAGCAAAAACTGCATTCGGGGATGACGGCACACGTTGACATCGAAACCCGAAAGCACACGGACGTGCTTAAAGTACCGAGCCAGGCGGTTTTGGCCAGGGAGGTTGATAATCTGCCTTTGGAGATTAGGGATAAATCTCCCGAAGTGGATAAGGCTAAGACGTTCGCAACGGTGGTTTACCGTTATGTTGATGGTAAGGCGGTAGTAGCGCCTGTTAAAATTGGTCAAGGCGACCTGACTCATACGATCATACTTTCGGGTATAAAGGAGGGAGAAAAGATAATAGTCGGGCCGTATAAGGAGCTTGATAAGCTCAAACACGACCAGTCGGTACATGATAAGCGAGAGGTGGAGGCAAAGAAAAAGACCGCCTAGGCCAAGGGCAAGTCCGAACTTAAAAGTGCAAGTGACGCAAACAATGGCGGAAAAAGTAAATAAGACGGTTATTCGGCTCCATGATGTGACGCGGATTTACAGGGTTGGAGTCGAGCGCATACATGCGCTTGACGGCGTAAATCTGCAATTACAGCAGAATGAATACGTCGCTGTGATGGGGCCTTCGGGCTCGGGCAAGAGCACTTTGATGAATGTGTTAGGGTGCCTGGACCGGCCGACCTCCGGCTGTTACGAGCTGGATGGAAACGATACCACCGTGCTTGGCGACGCCGCGCTGGCGCGTATTCGCAACGAGCGGATTGGTTTTGTCTTTCAGTCGTTTGAGCTGCTGGGGCGGTTGAACGCCTTGCGGAATGTTGAGATGCCCCTGATTTATGCCCGCAATGGCTGGTGGTCCCGAAGAAAGCGTGCTATGGCGATGCTTGAGCGGGTTGGTTTGGGCGGGCGGGTGAAACATAAGCCGAATCAGCTTTCAGGCGGTGAAAAGCAAAGGGTGGCTATTGCGCGGGCTTTAATCTGCGGCCCAAGTATTTTGTTGGCTGACGAACCTACAGGTAACCTCGACAGCAAGACCGGCGACGAGGTTCTGGCTCTGTTCGGCCAGCTACATCGCGAAGGCCAGACTATTATCTTGGTGACGCATGAAGAGACTGTGGCATGTCACGCCAAGAGGGTAATCAGGATGAAAGACGGCAAGATTTGCAGCGATGTGCCGACCGAACAGGATCATGGAATTAGTGCGGCGTTGCGAAACGTAGCCTCACGAGGACCTGCATGAAGACTTTTCTACAGATACCTTTAGCCTTTTTAAGGCTTTTCTATCAGAGCGTATATCTGGCGTTGTGCCAGATTTGGGCGAATAAAACTCGCTCAGTATTAATGACAATCGGTATCGTAATTGGCGTGGCATCCGTTACGGCTGTTATTGCCGCGCTTACGGGTTTAAGGGCCAAGATTCTGACCCAGGTGCAGACATTCGGCACTAATACGATATTTATCTCACCCCGCCGGCCGGATAAAGGGCCGTTGCAGCATTCTTCGTGGTGGACAATTCGCTTTTTGCCCGAGCAGCTCGATGGATTGCTTGAGCATTGTCCGTCGGTGGCGAGATTTAGCCGAATGGGGTCGGTTGGGCAGATGACGGTCAGGTTTGGCGAGCACTCTGTGGATAATGTGCGGATTACGGGCATTGAGCCTGCATATCACGAGATTGAGAATCGGCCGGTAACATTAGGGCGGAGGTTTTCGATGATTGACGATATGCAGGTCCGGCAGGTATGCCTGATAGACCCGAAGTTGCAGAACAAACTGCGCCTTGACAAGGACTGCATAGGGCAGATGGTTCGCATCGGTCATAACGTTTTTACAGTTGTGGGCGTGATTGAACGCAGGCCCGAGATGGGTTTCGGCAGCAGCGAGGAATCATACGAGCTGTTTATTCCATTCAAGACCCTTTCTAAAATTGGCGAGGGCTGGATGTGGGCCTTTGCAGCGAGCAAATCGGCGGACGTAACCGAGGAGGCCGAGGCGGAGATAAGCTTCTTCCTGCGCAGAACCCGGAACGTAAAACCCGGCGAGCTGGATACCTTCAGGGTTGAGTCTCTACAAAGTGCGCTGGAGACATTCAATAAGATAGCGAGGATAGTAACTCTCGTGGCGGGGGGGATTGTGAGTATATCTTTGCTGGTGGGCGGTGTTGGAATCATGAATATTATGCTCGTTTCCGTTTCAGAGCGAACGAGGGAAATCGGCCTACGAAAAGCTGTCGGAGCAAAAAAGAGCGCGGTCCTGACACAGTTCTTGATTGAGTCTTTGGTGTTGTGTTTTATCGGGGGGTTTGTAGGGCTTGGTTTGGGCCAGCTATTGACAATGGCGATAGCTAATATCCCCAAAGTAGAGCTTGATATGGCGCATATACCTGCCTGGGCGGTGGGTGTTTCCTTTGGATTCGCAGGTGTTGTAGGAATATTCTTCGGGATGTTTCCGGCGATTAAGGCCGCCAGGCTCGATCCTATTGAGGCTCTCAGACATGAATAATGATTATGTGGTGAAGCGGTGCTTGCTTGTGTTTTTTGCTGTTCTTGCGATGTGTTTGCTGATGGAGGGCAAATCGGTTTTTGCTGCAGGCTCACCCGATACAGAGGTTCCGGCTGAAAAGCTGCGGCAGATAGAGTCCCTGCAACTGCAAAAGGCCGAGCCGGGCCGCAAAGAGGTTGCAGAGGTAAACGTGGCACCGGCCAAGGAGCTTACCTTTACACTGGAGCAATGCCGGGCGTTGGCGCTCGAGAATAATCTCGATCTCAAGGTGCAGCTTATCAATCCGACAATCGCTGCGCAGCGCGTTACCGAAGAGCAGGCGAAGTTCGAGGCCGCGTTTTTCACCAACGTTTCATTTTACGGAAATAATACTCCCGCAGTTTCGTATCTTGATCAGATTACCGGCTCGAAGGTGGATTTTCTGCGTACCGACCTTGGCGTGCGTCTGCCATTGCAGACGGGTGGTACGGTTACGTTTGATGTGGTTGACAGCCGAACACAAACCGATGCCGAGCTTACCGTGTTCAACCCGTATTATAGCTCGGATTTATCTCTTTCCATCAGTCAGCCGCTCTTGCGAAATGCAGGCAAACGTGCCAGCACTTATTCTATTCAACTTGCCAAATATGAGCGGCAGGCGACCGATGCAAGGACTAAGCTGGAAGTGATCAAAGTCGTTGCAGCGATTGACCGTGTGTACTGGCGACTTTATGCGGCGAGGAAAGAGCTGGATGTCCGCAAAAAACAGTATGACCTGGCGAAGGCTCAATTAGAGCAGGCCCGCAGGTTCGTTGACTCCGGCGAGAGGGCGCCGATAGAGGTTATCCGCGCTGAGGCGGGTGTTGCCCAGCAGCTTGAGGCGATCATAGTGGCCGAGAATAGCCTGCGTGACAGGCAGCGAGAGCTTAAGCGTGTTATCAACAAAGTCGGGCTTGATATGCAAACGCCTACCGTGGTCATACCTGCCACCGAGCCTGACCCTGTTCGATATCAGTTGGAGCAGCAGGCCCTTGTCCGGCTGGCTGTTGAGAACCGCATGGAAATGCTGGAGCTTGAGTTGCAGATTGCCGAGGACGCGGCCCGTGTCGATTATATGCGAAGTCAGGCCCTTCCATTGGCTACGCTCGATTATACCTATAATATTAACGGTCTGGGTGCGTCCCGGTCGGACTCGTTTGATCTGCTGAGTGAGAGGCGATATGCGGATCACCGTTTGGGTCTGCAAGTGCTGGTGCCTTTGGGTAATGAGGCCGCCCAGAGTCGCGTACGCCAGGCCGTGTATCAGAAAAGGCAGCGGTTAGCAAGTCGTGAGAGTCGCCGGGCGATTATAGAGATGGAGGTCCTCAACGCCATTGACCAGGTGGAGGCGAACTGGCAGCGCATTTTAGCCGGTCGGCAAACAACAATTTTGGAAGGCCGTCTGTTCGAGGCCGAGAAACGCCAGTTTGAGCTTGGTCTTAATACTACGAACGATGTCCTTCGGGCGCAGACTTCTTTTGCCGATTCGCAGCGTGCCGAGATAGCCGCTCTGACGGAGTATCAAATTGCCCTCGTGGATATGGCCTACGCCACCGGCACCCTTCTCGGCGCCGCCAAGGTCCAGTGGGAGCCGCTTATACCGGATTCCGGCAAATAAACGTCGCTCGTTGTCATTCCCGTGAAGCTTGTCCCCGACCTGATCGGGGAACGGGAATCCAGTGTTTCCCTTTTTTACATTTTGCTATGTATTTTTGATCTTTGCATTTTTATGTTTGATATTTCTCTTCCCGAGCCGGGTGCCATGCCCACGCTTCCTGTCGTGAGCCGTGTCGAACGGTTTTGCGTGGGCATGTTCGCCTTAAACCTTACGGCCTTCTGCATACCTGCTATAGCGGCTATCGGTCATCACAAAAAAGAGCCTACATGCCAAACCTATGTTTGCACTGGCCGGGGTATGACTTGCATCTGTATACTCAGATAACGGCCTTTACTATTATGGTTTTCGACTAACTTAACACACGGAGTAGTCTCAAATGTTAGTAGAACGGAATGGAACACTGAAAGAACATGGTCTTGCAAACTTGGGTCTTCTTCAAGAAAGTCAACTTTTAGACCCTCATTTCGCGCATCTTCAGCCATGAACGGCTTACCGTGTGATTTGTGAAGTTTTGTATTCCCTAGCCACTGAGCAATTTTAACTGCCTTACCTGTGGCATCCGGCTCACCCTTGAACATGTATGAGGTCAACCACTCGGTGACTACCTCCTTGGATCGTGCAATCGTATCCTCGCACACTTTAAGAAATCCCGGAGGATAATTGTTGATCTTGCTTATCCAAAGAGCAGCAGTTCTGGGGTCAGCTTTGACGCTTTCTTTTGCTTCCTCAAATTCTTCTAGTATTGATTGAGCAGGTGCTGTAAAATGTACTTGACCCATCGGGAAAACCATCTGGGGATCTATAGGTCCTATTGCCGACTGTTTGCCCATAACAATTCGGTCTGCTCCACAGGCCATGATTGTTGCTGCCGACATTGCATTTTGTGGTATAATTACTCGGATATGGTTATATTGTGCTCTTAGATACTTAACTATTTGTTCGGCAGCTTCCAAAACCCCACCAGGACTGTGCAAAATCAGGTCCAATTCCGTTCCATTGAGTTGCTCTAAAGCTACCATGAATCCCTGTATATCTTCGTTTGTAATCGAAATCAGAAAACTTGGAAGCCCTGGTAGTTTTGCTGAAGCGAAAGCGGTTGCATACACTATGGTATCTCGCTTAGTGTAAGCACTCAATCCCTTCAGGTATCTCCATCGTACCTTGTCGGCAGCCCGCTTTACTTCAAATTCAATATCACTTCTATTCGGCATCATCTGTCCCTAGTGTCGAAACGATGATCTCCGGTCCCTGGATTTGTTTTGGGGTGAATTGCTCAACCAATTCAATTATTTCCATCGTTTCCTTCGAAATATTGGACTTCATCAATTGGAGAAGTTCTTCTTTTTCCTGTTCAATCCCCGTCATAATTTAATACCTCCAACGCTGTGTTTTTACGTCTCAAAGCATGTCCATATGGTTATTAGATAAAATGGTTTTACAGCCTCCCTGCCGTTTCCAGTATTTATACTTTAACGATTCTTGTCTAATGGGTCAAGGCAAGATGTTACACCTTAGACTAGAAATCGGCTGAATTTCAAGTAAAACCTCAATAAATTGCTAAAAAATCCTAAAATCGTTACAAAAACTGATGTGACCCCCGAAAACTGTACCATTGCGAATTAGAGGGTATCCGTAAACAATAGTCGGTTTCTGAGTGAAAGGGATACCCAAATGAAACGCAAGTATCACACAGCAGAACAAATCGTCAACAAGTTAAGGCAGGCAGATTCGGTTATTGCTTCAGGCGGAACGCTCGAACAGGTCTGCAAGCAATTAGGCATCAGTGACGCGACGTACTACAATGGCTTATGCCATACGGCCAGATGAAGCTCGACCAGGTCAAGCAGCTCAAGTCGCTGCAAAAAGAAAACGCTCAGCTCAAGAAGCTGGTGGCGGACTTGTCGCTCGATAACGCGGTACTAAAAGAAGCGTTACGGGGAAACTACTGAGCCCGACTCGGAAGCGTAAGGCAGTGGAACATGTGGAGGAGAAGATGGAACT
>Ga0315274_10000520_pt1 | contig 60298 bp, 64 predicted proteins | sample YL17G02_20_MG_FD_203700 | JGI IMG/M metagenome (GOLD analysis project Ga0315274, IMG submission 203700) | Sediment microbial communities from Yellowstone Lake, YNP, Wyoming, USA - YL17G02_20 | ecosystem: Environmental > Aquatic > Freshwater > Lake > Sediment | place: USA: Wyoming | collected...
TATCGTCATACATCTTCTCCATCTGGCGGGTCAGTTCCCGGTCATAGTACCGGAGCTCGAGGACCTGCACGTTCGCAAACTCGATCAGGTCGGTGAGGTCCGTTGAGGTCTCCGGATCGCAGAGGAGTGCTGAGTCCCAGGCAAGTACCGCAAGATCTCCGGTCGTGTAGCTGAGCGAATTTTTCAGGATCTCTTCCCTGATCTGGGGTGAAATGGGGGCCCGTTCTCCGGTCAGCAGGGGCACCGGGTCGATGGTGTCATCCCGTGTATCGGTGACATACACCGTATAGTCCTCGAAGAAATCCGGGTCGATGGCGAAGTTGCGGATATGCGGCCTGATGATCTCCGCGAGCGTCTTTAAGTTCTGCACAAAGAAGTCCGAGAGTCCTTCCTGTCCGGGGAAGAGGAATGCGATCTTCTCCAGCGTGGCGAAATCAGCATCCGGGGTTTCATACACCAGGCAGAGGCTGATGGCCCCGATATCGTACACCCGGGCCACCACCGCAAACTCAAAGGGCCGGCCGTCCCGCTCCATCCGGACAGGGTGCATGCGGATCGTGAGGGGCGGGTCCTCGATCATGATGGACTTCTGCTTGACCCGGAGAAGACTCGTCCGGGCGGTAGAGTAACTCTGGGCAAGCTCCCGTTCCAGCCAGTCCAGATCGATCTCCCGGCCGATATCATAAATCCGGTAAAAGCGGAGCGCTATCATGGTCCCATCCCCCCGCAAGGGATGCTGCGGGCATCTGCTACAAAGAACACCTATGGAAAGGGTTGATAACCCTTGTGGTTCATCGCATGCAGGGAGCCGCACGGTTCATTTTCTCTACGTAACCTTTACTGCCCCGGGACGGCGCCTGAGACGGCAGCCCCACGGGGTGGTGAGGATCGCCCCTCACGGGGACTCCACCGGGATGGTCCGGATCTGTGGAATCTCCTGCCCCCAGACCGGGAAAAGAGGTTCATTGTGCCCACGCAGGCGGTGTCCCTCCTCCCCCCTGGAAGGATCCCGCGGGGTATGAATGGCGATGAGATCGCAATCCATGATCCGGTAAGGGCAGAGGCTCTCGTCTCCGTCCCCCCGCGATGCCTTTCTATCGCGTGGGATCCGGAGAAGCTGCATCGGGAAGGTGAGACGTTCGGAGGATAGGGTCAGGGGAGTTTCCCGTCATCCCGCTCCCTCTCGCCGTCGGGCCGGTGGAGGACGCAGGGGATGGCGAGGCCAGAGGCTTGTACTACATCATTACCTTTTTATTTCATCTTCGTTTACTCCTTCCTATGAAATTATTTCATGCTATTCTGATATTTTTCATGCTGGGTTTCCTTCTCTGTGCAGGATGTATCTCGCCCCCATCAGCACCCCAGTCCTCTCCCCCGCCACCTGTCGAAACTCCCGATGTGACGGCTCTTCCGACTTCAGCGGCACCTGCCCCACTGGTGACTATCAACCCAGAATCCCAACCATTCAACAACAAAGGGAACGATCTTCTCAATCAGGGATCTTACCAGGAAGCCCGAATCATCTCCGGGTACATCTATGACTGCAGCTACCCCTATGGAGCGAATAAGGGAATCAGCGGAGCCACAATACAATACGGGGATTCCCGCACAACTTCAGATGCTTTGGGATTTTTCAATTTCACTATCATGAGCGGTCCGGACCCCGAACTGAAGATCACCGCCCCTGGATTCCATCCCTACGATGAGACCCCCTCGGGGATGGTGAATGGCGGGTTCCACCTCATCCCGGATGCCGTATACCGTGGAATGTATCTCGTTGTGTGGAACCCGGAAAAAAGCAATCCCCAGAACTGGCTGCGGAAATGGGAGCAGCAGACGCAGTTTGTCATCGTCCGCACAGGTGCAAGTGAAAAACAGCTCAATACCCTGCTCACGATACTGAAAGCCGATAAGTATCGCCACATGACCGGCGGGCGGTTCTCGAGCGCTTCGCCACCCCTGATGGTTGATGCGAAACCGACCGGGTCTGACAGGGACGGGAAAACCGTCATATCCTTTGCGCCTGGTATTGAGTTCGGGGGAATTGCCCACTCAGAATCCTGGGATACCAGCGGGGTGATCTCTTACGCAGAGATCACGTGGGATACCAACCAGGAGATAGCCCCCACCTTTGTCTGGCACGAGATGGTGCATACGGTCACAACAGGAGGCCACATCAATGAATGGCCGAGCGTGGTGAGCGAGGTCGATTCAAATGGAACCATCTACCCGCTCGATGAACAGATCTTCAACTGCATCTATAACAGTCCTCCGCGGAGAAGCAATTAAAGTATAATTTTTACAAATCCCGGTGTAGCTATCGGCTCGCAGGAGACCCTCATCTCACAGTCGGGCCGTTGGAGTATGCATGGGATGGTGTGATCCGGCGGGATCCCGCGGGGAATGAATGGCGATGAGATCGCAATCCATGATCCGGTAAGGGCAAAGGCCCTCGTCTCCGTCCCCCCCGCGATGCCTTTCTATCGCGTGGGATCCGGAGAAGCTGCATCGGGAAGGTGAGACGTTCGGAGGAAACGGTCAGGGGAGTTTCCCGTCATCCCGCTCCCCGGCCATGAACTCCCGGAGCCGGGCGGAAGCATGGGGCCTCACCGGCTCCCCGTGGCCGCCCAGGATGACCTCGAAATCAAGGCCGGCGACCTTCTGCAGGGATACCCTTGCCTGCTCCAGGTAGAGAGAGAACTGCTCCGAGGGGCCCTGGATCATTCCCCCGTCCGTGATGAGGGCATCACCAACGAAAAGGATCTTCTCTTCCGGATCAAAGAGGCAGATGCTCCCCGGGGTATGGCCGGGGGTGTGGATGCAGGTGAGGCCGCAAAGGGTGTCCCGGTCCCGGAGGAGGATATCGGCACGGACCGGCGTCCAGCCGAGGAAGGGCTTCACCAGCCGGATCAGGAGGGACTTTGGGCCCCGAGGCAGGGGCATGGGCTTCTCCCCGGAGAGGAACGGTGCATCCCCTCCGTGGATCGCAACCGTTGCCCCGGTTGCTCTTCTGAGTGCCGGGAGATTCCCCACATGGTCCATGTGGTAATGGGTGAGGATGATGGTATGGAGGTCCGAGGGTTTCCGTTTCAGGGTGTTCCTGATAGAGGAGAGGATCTTCCAGGAAGTCCGGGGCAGGCCGGTGTCGATGAGCACGAGGCCGTCCCTGTCAATGAGGTAACAGTTCCCGCGCATGCCATCGATCCGGTGCACCCGTGGCGTGATCTCCATCGTGGATCGTCAGGGAATCAGGGAAGATAAAGCCTCTGCCGGGAATCACCGGGACGGGTGGCGAGGGGTCACGGTCGATGCCCTTTCTTCCAGATCCGGGTGCCGGGCGAACCGGTGAAGACCCGGCGGGAAGGGAAGCCCACCTGTACCCCAGTCCAGTGGTGAGATTGGCAGTGGGTGCCGGCCGTCACCCCTCCACCCACCGGATCCAGTGCCTCCTCGCCATGGCGATGCTCGCCACATCGGCCAGTACAAGGAGAAGGAGGCTCGCAACAAAGACCTGGGTGTGGGCAACACAGAGGAAATCCCTGCAGTAACCCGGCACGATCCCAATCCCCACCATTTCAGAGGATACGGGCCAGAAGACAGCTGCTGCAGGATTGTACACCAGTAGATCCTCGACCAGATGGGCGGCAAATCCGCCGCCCGCCGTAAGGGCCGCGAGGGAGAACTCCAGCCGGAACCGGGTGAGGAGAAGTCCGGCGAAAAGCGCGAAGAGGAGGAGGGCCGCGATGTTGTGGAAGGTGCGGGTGTGCTCGGCCATGGAGGGGAGGAGCCCTGTGGAGAAGTCCGGCGGGGTTCGGACCAGGTCAATGATGCCGTCCAGGTCCGGGATGCAGCCGGCCGCCACCATCACCCAGACGTAGGGCCCCCGGATACGGGGATATGCCAGGGACGCAAGGATCGCGATCGCCAGGGTGCAGGTGATGTGCTCGAGGAACACGATAGTATCAGCTTCTCACGGGCTGGGATTAACGTTCCGCCCGCAGGGATTCCCTCCCCCTTTTCCCGGGAGGGAGAGTACTGCTGACAGGGAAACCCGTGTCCCCTGCCCACCGTGCTCTTCCCGCACCCCCTCACGAGACCCGGTTCCGGAGAATGCTGCAGCCGCTACCGGGTGACGATCCTCCGCATCAGCGCCATGATCCCCGGGCGGGAATCCTTTGACGGGGCTGTGCGGGGACCTCCCATTTCCAGGACGCAGGCCCCCATCATCTCCCGGTTCAGCCGCTCCGTGATCTCGTCAAAGATCCGCCGGTAGGCCGTGCACATGGGGTCCACGCCCCGAATCTCCCCCTGCGACGGCACGATGGCGTTATACGGGCACCCGCCCCGGCAGTAGCGGATGTGGGCACACTCCCTGCAGGCCCGGTCCACGTGATCCCGGTACTGCTTCAGGAGAGTTCCTGCAGGGGACGCCTCCAGATCCTCCTTCCGGGGACGGTCCCGCACATTGCCCATCACGTACGGCTCCATGCCCACGAAGCGGTAGCAGGGGTAGATGCTCCCGTCCGGGCCCACTGCGTAGGTCGTGCCCATACAGTCGGCAAAAGTGCAGATGGTCCCCCGCCGGGTGAAGACGCATTTCACGAGGTCGCTGATGTTCATGATCTCGATCCCGTCCAGGTGCTCCAGGCTCCTGTCCAGCAGGAAGACCAGCAGTTCCCCGTACTCCCCCGGGTCCAGCGCCCACCGGTCAGGATTCCTGTCCCGCAGGGAGGGGAGGGCGGGGTGCAGTTTCATGGTGAACCCATGCTCCTGGAAGAACCGGTAGATCGCGTCCCGGGACTTCACCGAGTGGGAGGTGAAGGTGCAGATGAAGCTGACCCGCAGGCCGTGGGCCCGGGCGACCTCATACCCCTTCATGGTCCGGTCAAAGTAGCCCTCTCCCCGCTGGGGGTCATTGATCTCGCGGGGGCCATCGATACTGGTCCCGATGGGGACATGGTACTCTGCAAGGATCTCTGCCAGCTCAGGGGTGAGTTTCCAGAGGTTGGACTGCATGGCAAAGGCCGGGGTCAGGTGGCGCAGGCCCCCGGCCAGCAGGGGCAGGGCCTGCCGGTAGAAGTCCGCGCCGGCCAAAAGCGGCTCCCCGCCGTGGAAGGTGATCGTCACCGGCCGGTCCTGGAAGTCTTTCAGCCACTCCACCGTCTCCCTCACGGTGTCGATGCTCATCACCGGGGAACCCTCCTCTGAGCTCCAGCAGTAGCTGCACCGGGCGGGGCAGCCCAGGGTAGGGACGAGCATGACGTGGAAGGGGCTCTTCATTCCTTGAGGATCTTCTCCCCCAACGCCGAAATAGTGATCGGTCACCGGCGAATTGCGGCAGTATCACCGAAGGATCGCGGCGGCAGTCACCGGCCAATTCCTTCTATGCCCTGCTTCCCCATGGTCCATCCGGCCAGCAAGAATGGAGGAGATGATGCCGACCGATGAAGAGCTGCGGAAGATGGCACGGGAGACGGCAGAAGAGAAAGCCGGCTTCTTCATGCATCTCGCGATCTACATTGCAGTGAACGCGTTTTTGATTGCCCTCTGGTGGATCACCGGTGGGATAGGGACCTTTCCGTGGTTCGTCTTCCCGCTCTTCGGGTGGGGGATAGGGATTGCGGCCCATTACATCGGGACGTTCCGGGGCAAAGCTTACATGGAGAGGATGGCGGAGGAGGAATACCGGCGGCTGAAACAATAGGAAGAGCGGCACCGCGGGGTGGGCCCGAGCATCCCGGGGAGGTTGGTCTCACCCCTGCCCTTCGCCCATCGCCTCCCGGCTCCGCATCTGGTACAGGTGGACCGGGTCCATCTCCCTATACTGCCCGTCACCGGTCCGCAGGATGATCGTCCGGATGCCGCTGTTCACGATCATTTTACTGCAGAGGAAGCAGGGCCAGATATCGGTGGTCTTCTCGTTCTCCACCTCGTATCCTGCCAGGTACAGGGTGCAGTTCCGGGCGTGCTTCCCTGCCTGCAGGAGCGCGTTCATCTCGGCGTGCACGCTCCGGCACTTCTCGTAGTTGGAACCCGAGGGGATGTTGTGCTCCAGCCGCCAGCACTCCTTGATCTCGGTGCAGTCCAGCTGCTTCCGGGGCGCTCCCGTGTAGCCCGTGGAGACGATGGTGTTGAACTCGTCCACGATGATGGCCCCGAAGTTGCGCCGCAGGCAGGTCCCCTGGTGGGCGCACCGGTGGGCGAGGTCAAGGAAGTACTGGTGCCGGTTCGTGCGCATGGTAACAGGGTGGGTCCAGTGGGGGAAAAAGGCAGCGATGGATGGGGCCGGGGACCGCGACCCCGGGCACATCCCTATCCACCGGCGGAAGCGGGGGGATCAGGTGAGTCCCGCGCCGCCTCGTAACTCCTGCGGAGAAGGGGCAGGATCCCCTCCAGGTCCCCGGGCGCGGTGAGGGGAATCCTGATCCAGTGGCGGACCAACCGGGAGCCTGCCTGGAACGGGGTGGCCCCCGCTGAACGCACCAGCTCCTCCCGCTCCCCCACCCCGAGCCGGGTCAGGACAATGCCGCGGGTCACAAGAATTGCGAAGAGGGCGTCCCCCGCCGAGTAGGCAGGGCAGCCGAACATCGTCCGGCGCCGGACGCCCGTCCAGCCCAGCACCCCCCCCTCCAGCTGCACCCGGAGGCCCCCCATCTCCTCTTCTGAATAGAATTTCATGACCGCCCTGCAGGGAACCGGGTCCTCCCGGATGGGAGGGAACCCGGTGCCTTCACGCGTTCTTCAGGGCGACGATATCCGTGACACCCACCAGTTTCCACACCATGTTCCGGTCCTCCCGAACAATCTTCTCAGGCGGGTCGCCGGGTGTGTACCCCAGGGCCGCCATGACGTGGGGCGAGAGCTTCCGCTTCCGGATCATCTCCACAAAGGACTGCCGCACCCGAATCTTCTCGACGGGGTCGGTGATCTCCCGGAGCAGCCCCTGCAGGCTCACGAAGTAGTACGAGGAGAGGTCCCCGGCGTAGCGCTCGATCTCCACCGAAACCGAGGGATCCATCCGGAAGTACTCGATCTTGCGCCCGTACCTGGTGGGGAGGAAATGGAGGTATTTCCCGTCGAACACGTACAAGAACGGGGCGATGTAGGGGAACCGGTCCCCGCGGAAGGCGATCCGGCAGACGCAGTTCTCCTCGATCAGGCGGTCGTACTCCTGCTTCTGCATCGGGGGTATCTTCAGGATGTCCATGGGGATCCGTCTGGAATCGCAGGGATAAGAAAATGGCGGTTACGGCCGGTTCCCCCCCGTGCCGTTCCGTCCGTCAGAGCGTCACGGCACGCAGTCAGGTCACTATCCCGGCGCCCCCGGAGCCAGGGTGAACCGCCACCGGCAGAACATCCCCGGGGGATGCGGATCCGGTGGGGCAAAGAGGCACTCGACCCGGATCCGGGGGTCGATTACGCGGGCGAAGGCGGTGAACTCGGCCCGGTGCATCTCCCGGCAGCGGTACTCGTCCAGGCCCCTCCGCAGCCGGGCCTCCTGGGTGGGGCAGGAGGGCACTTCCAGGATCACCTCAGCGTCCTTCTCTTCTATCCGGTAATCCACGATCATGGTCCAGGGGAAGAGCCGCAGGGCTTTCACAAACCCTGGAAGGCCCTTCCCGGTGATACGGAACCGCTTCACCAGGTCCCTTGCCCCCATTTCAGCGGCCTTTTCCCAGACCTGTTCGTTCATCCGCTCTGCCACCGGTTGCCCGGACTGTTCTGCCAGGTAAATGAACCAGAACGCATCCACCACCCGGTAGTGCCAGAGGAGGAACTCCAGGTACTCCCGTTTCTCCGCATCGGTCATCCCGTCAAAGGCTTCCAGGTTCATGGTCTTCCCGTCTCCCCTCCCCCCTCGCTTCCACCAGCCGGTAGCACATGCGGGGCATTGAAGCCTTCGGAGGGCGATAGGAGTGCCGGAGAAGGGCAGGAGGCGTGAGCGTTGGGAAGCGGCAGCCGTATCTATGACCGCGATGAGATGAAGAGAATCCTCCGTGACCGGTGCAGGGAGATGGAGATCCCGATGGTGGGGATCGCGGGTGTGGACCGGTGGGAGACTCCCCTCTTTGATCCGTGGGTGCCGGAAGCGTTCCGCCCCCGGTCCATCTTTCCGGAGACGCGTTCCGTGGTGGTCATCGGGCTTCCCATCCACCTGCCGGTGCTGGAGACATCCCCGTCCATCTGGTACCGGGAGGAGTACCACACGGTGAACACCCTCCTGGACCAGTATACCTACCGGCTGGCCGCGTTCCTGAACCGGCAGGGATACCCCTCGGTTCCTGTCCCCCGGGACGGGTACGGGTCCGTGAGAGTGCTCCTGAAGCACCCCGTGGCCTTCTTCTCCCACCGGCATGCGGCGTTCCTGGCAGGCCTGGGAAACTTTGGGGTGAACAACATGCTCCTGACCCCCGCCTTCGGCCCTCGGGTGCGGTTCGGGACGCTCCTCACGGCAGCAGACCTGCCGCAGGATCCCCTCAGGGAGGCTCCGCTCTGCATCCGGTGCTTGCGGTGCGTGGAGCGGTGCCCCTCCCGGGCCCTGGCAGAGGGGGAGTACCCGGAGCAGCTGACCGACAAATCCGCCTGCGCCACCTACAGCGCACACCTCAACGAGCGGTACATCTCGCCCTGCGGCATCTGCATCAAGGTGTGCCCGGTGGGGGAGGACCGGAAGCACTACGGGAGGGAGGATCCGTCCATCTACGAACCGGGGAGGGAACCGCCGCCGCTGGCTCATGCATGGAACCACGTGAGAAGCTACGGGGGGCTGTGATGGATACCCTGCCGGACCCCCTCCTCTTCTCCCTCTTCGAAGGTCTCCCGCGGAAGGGTCCGGGTTCCGCTGCCAGCACGGAACGTGCCTGCCGGTATATCGACAGGCACCTTCACCTTCCGCTGATCCTGGATATCGGGTGCGGATCCGGGGCATCGGCCCTGGTGCTGGCACGCCTCTCCCGGGGCGAGGTGGTGGCGGGGGATCTCCACCGTCCCTTCCTGAGGGAGCTGCGGGCTGCAGCAGCAGCCGGGGACACCGGCCGGCGGATCACCCCCCTGCAGGCCACCATGGACCGGCTCCCCTTCCGGGAGGGCACCTTTGACGCAATCTGGAGCGAGGGTGCCATTTTTATCATGGGGTTCTGGCAGGGACTCCGCTCCTGGAGGCCGTTCCTGAAGGAGAGTGGGTTCCTGGCGGTGACCGAGCTCACCTGGCTCGTGGATGACGCCCCGGAAGAAGCCCGCCGCTTCTTTGCCGAAGAGTATCATGCCATGGCCACGGACGCAGCGAACCGGAGGGTGATCCGAAAAGAGGGATACCGGCTCCTGGACGCATTCCCGCTCCCCGAATCCGCATGGTGTGAGGAGTATTACGCTCCTCTCGGGAAACGGGTGCGGGAGATCCGGAACCGGGGGGGCCTCTCCCCCGGCCAGGAGGAGATCCTGGCGCTCACAGAGCGGGAGATCGACATGTACGAACGATACTCTTCCTCCTACGGCTCTGTGATGTACGTGATGCAGAAGACTGGCTCCTCCCATCAGTGATGGGAAAAACGGCTCCCCCTGCAACGGTCGCGGCGGGGCTGCCGGGTGGGAGGGGCGTCAGCAGGAGGGGTCCTGCCCCTCCCCTGCCTGCAGGTCCCCGTCTGCCAGCCGGGCAGGATCTGCCGATGACCGGGTCTGCACCAGGAGAAAGGTCCGGCTGACGGTGGGGGATGCACGGGATGCCTCCCCGAGGGTCCGGACCAGGATCCGGATGGCATCCTCCAGGGTCCCGTTCTTCCACCCGTCCGCGATGCACCGGCGGGCCACCTGTTTCGCAATCTCATTCCCCAGGACCACGAAACTCTCGGCCCTACCCCCGTCGCGGCGGGTCACCTGCCCGTTCTCCACATCGATGAGGGTATACCTCCCTGCAGCGATGTACAGCCGCCGCGCCCGCTTGAGAGACCCGTCCCGCTCCCCCACCTCCCCCACCAGGATCCCGCCGCGGTCCGCCACCTTCACCCGGTCGTTACGGACCCGGAGGGTGACGCCCAGGGTGGCAGCCCGGCTGTGGAGCGCCTGCTCATCGGGGATACCGCCCCCATAGAGCTCCTTCTCCAGCGATGCAATAGCCTCCGGTTCCCCGCCGAAGGCGATCTCCCGCATGTCCCCTGCCATGGCGGCACCCTGTGTCCCGATGAATGCGATGACCAGACTCACGGGAGCCCCCCTCCCCGTTTCCTCTCCGGATCTCTCTGCAAGGGAAGTGGATAAGGGTACCCCCCTGCCGAAAGACGGGGCCACATGGCGGGGAAAGCATATGAAAGATGTCCGCGCAGCTTCTGTCAGCAGGAGACGCAGCGGGATCTCGTGCGGGAAGGCAGTGCATGACGCAGAAGATCATGGTCATTGACGATGACCCGGGCATCCGGGAGGTGCTCTCCCTCTTTCTTCAGAAGTTCGGCTATGATCCGCTGGTCTTTGACAATGCCCTCTCGGCCCTGGATTCGCTGACCACCGACCGCCCCTCCCTGATCCTGCTGGACCTGGTGATGGAGCCCATGAACGGGCTCCAGTTCCTGGAAGAGCTCTCGAAGCGGCACGCCCGGGACACGAAGATCCCGGTACTTATCCTCTCTGCCTACGGCCTTCCCGATGAGGACCGGCAACGGTACCAGGACTGGATATCCGGCGTCCTGAAGAAACCGATTCTCCCCGCGGATCTCCGCCGCGCGATCGAATCCCGCCTCTGATCCGGAAGGGTCCGGGACCGGGCTGCAGGGCAATGCCGTCTTCTCAGGCGATTCGGGACCTCCACGAACCGGATACAGCATGTGGCCGGCTCAGGAAATCTCTGCGGATGGGAAAAAGGCGATTCCCCACTAGGGATGACATATCGTCATTGGGGGTGGTGCGAATGACACCATCACCAAACAACATTCAGAATGGACGTTCGGTGAAGGGGTAGGAACAGGAGGGGGTTGGCCCCTTTCCCTCGCCCACTTCTGTGGGGATGGGGACGATGGACTCCTCGATCCCCTCCACTCCCCTGGCAGATTATTTCTTCTGGACCGCCAGGAACCGCTGGTTCACCGCGTCCCAGTTCACGATGTTCCAGAAGGCTTCAACGAACTTGGCCCGATCGTTCTTGTAGTCCAGGTAGTAGGCATGCTCCCAGACATCCAGCGTCATCAGGATGGGGAAGGCGGGGTGCATGTTCACGTTGTGCTTCTCCACCTGCATCAGCATGGGACGCTGGGTGATGCCGCAGTACGAGAGGACAGCCCACCCCGATCCCTCGACGCTGTTGGCTGCCTGGGTGAACTCCTTCCTGAACCGGTCAAAGGACCCGAACTCGCCCGCGATGGCCTTCCCGACCTCACCCGCTGGTGCCCCGCCGCCCCCCGTTCCGGACGGGGCCATATTCTCCCAGAAGAGCCGGTGGAGCCGGTAGCCGCCGGTGTGGAAGGTGAGCTCCCTGAGGGTCGCCTTCATGTCCAGGTCAGCGTTCTCCTTCCGGGCCTTGGCCAGCTTCTCCAGGACGGCATTGGCCCCGTTCACATACGCCTGGTGGTGCTTCTGGTGGTGAATGGTGAGCTGCTGCTCGGAAATATGCGGTGCCAGCGCCTTGTAGTCATACGGGAGCGCGGGCAGGGAATACACTTTTGGTGCGTCCATGGGTGGTTCCTCCTCAGACAGTGACAGGGTGCGGCCTCTGGCAGGTCCCTGCCGCCAGGCATGGACCTGCATACGCACCTGCGTTCCAGTCCTCTCCCTCCAACCTTAAAAAGGCATCCTGCGGACCTGGACACGGACTTCTCTGCGACGGCTCCGCAAGGAAGCGTGTTGCCCCCGATGGGTTCGGATCTGTCCCACCTATTAACCGCTTGAAACACCCATGGGTATCGGATGAAGCAGCGGATCCATGGAAATCTTTACGATACCAATACTGCTACCCTCCTCGCCTCCGAGCAGCCCTGGGCGGTAGCATCCGGTGAAGCCCCCGGTTTCCGGAAGAAGTTCCTGTACCGGACACCCGAAGGGCGGTACTTCATCTGGCACCGGACGCAGTGGGAGAAGACCCGGGATATCCTGGAACCGGTCTCTTCCGATGCGGCGAAGGCATCCTTTCATCAGATGCCGGTGAAGGTGGAGGAGTTCGGGGACGCCTTCTCTGCTCCAGGATGATAGGGTCCTGCTCCTGGGACATCGGTGGGGTCCCGGGAACCGGCTGGAATGATAAAACTATTGGGGTGTCCCTGGTCCATCGTTTCGATATCGGATGCTCTCAAACGTCCCGGGTCTCCTGCAACGGCTTCGCACGGTGTCCCTCTCTGCTCCCCTGCCACCCTCATCGTGGCCAATGCCGCTACCATCGTTATGGCCATGGTGGAAGGATGGAATCTCGCCACCGTCCTCCTCATCTACTGGTTCCAGTCTGTCACCATCGGTTTCTTCACGGTTGCACGGATTCTGATGTTCCCGCTGAGAGGGATCGGGGCTGCCGACGGGGGATTCCTGATCAACGGGGCGGTCATCTCCGGTGGCTGGTCACGGGTGATTGCCGCCCTCATGAAGGTGGGTACGGCCGCCTTCTTCACCGTGCATTATGGTCTGTTTCACCTGGTCTATCTCAGCTTCATCCTGGTCTTCTGGATGGAGTCGGGAATGGGGCTCCGTGGTATCCCGGAACTCCTCCTCTCCTGTGCCTTCTTCTTTGTCACCCACCTCTATTCCTTCCTTTATTACCGGAACCGGGAGGAGTCGGCCGAAAACAGTCTGTCGGAGTTCTTCAACCGCCCCTACGCCCGGATCATCCCCATGCACCTGGCCATCATCGCCGGGGGCTTTGTCATCTTCTTTTCACGCGGTTACGGCCTGGATGCGAACCGCCTTGTGGTCCTCCTCTTCCTCTCCCTGAAGACCCTGGCAGACCTCCATGCCCACCAAAAGAAGCATGCCGCTCCGTTCCCGCAGGGCGGGATTGCGTCAGGGAACTGAAGCTGCCACGTACGCAGGGGAGAGAGCGGGTTCTGGGATGGCGTCCCTCTGCCCTGGATCCTCCCGTCTCGTCCTCAGCCGCGCTCGATCCGGATCTCCGCTGCCCCCTTCCCATTCCGCAGCAGACGGGTGTCGCCGTTCACCTTCCCCACCCGGTTCACTGCAGACACGGGGACGGGCCGGTCACCGGTGGAGAGGGGCGTGGGCCCGAAGAAGATGGCAACGGCCTGCCCCGGCGGCCAGTACCCGATATCCCCGACCTCCACCTCCATGGTGGCGGTGGCATCCGGTTCCAGGGCGATCGGCACCGTGAAATAGAACTCGTCGCCCCATGCATGAACCGGCGCCCGGAGAGGGATCACCCTTGCGATGGCCCTGGCACACGGGGTATCGGAGAGGGTGGCGTCCAGGGCCACGGACCCAATCCGGATGTGGATGGGGGTAGGCATGGGTCACCGCATCGCCCGGATCTGCCGCGGGGTGAGCAGCCAGTGGAGCTCACCCGTGATCCCGTTTGTGAAAGCGATCCCCCGGATCTTTGCAACTCCCCCTTTGGCGAGCGTGATGCGGGCCCGCTCATCCCCGGCAATGATCCGGCTCGCCAGGTTGGAGAGGTGGGGCTCGTGCCCCACCAGGAGGAGGGCAGGTGCCGCCTCGTGCGAGGCGATCCGGATGACCAGGTCCTCCAGGTTCCCGCCCGGAGCCAGCTCGTCCCAGACTTCCAGGTCCGGGCTGGGCTCCAGCGCCAGGTGCACCAGGTCCGCCGTCTCCCTGGCCCGGGTGAGGGGGCTGGTGGCCACAAGAGTGAGGGGGATCTTGCGCGATGCGATCCAACCCCCTACCTGCCGGATCTCCTTCCTTCCCTCCGGTGTGAGGGCACGGGCATCATCGCTGCTCCCGCTGCCGGCTGCCGCCTTCCCGTGCCTGAGGAGGTAGAGGTCCACGGAAGACCGGGGGCATCCGGAGGAGAAAAGGGTTCCTGCGGAATGTCTTCAGAAGTATTCTCCCAACGGTGCCGGCTCTCTGAAAGTGTATCTGATATGAGGTGAGGACGGAGACTCTCGAGGGGGGGCCGTTTCGGCCCCCCCCGCCGCGTGGGCTCCCCCCCCACGTGAGGATTGGGGGATCCGATGTTCTCCGGGATTGCAGGAGAAGATCTTCTCAGTAACCGTGGATCGACCCATTCTCCCCGGGGATGCCCACGCGGCGGGGGCGGAGCTCCCAAGAGCGTACCAGTCGTATAAAATGTAAAATACAGCTGGCAATGCCATGTGATTAATATCAGCCGGAAGACCACTACCATAACCTGACAGCCTCATCCGCGGGGTGCACCCTTATGGGGAGGGCCGGGAGAGAATGTACCACGGGATGGCCTCCATGAAGGACCAGAGCTTCACTGAGGTGATCCGGGCCTCCCCCCGGATTTTTGTCATAGGGGTTGCGGGTGACAGCGGGTCAGGGAAGACCACCTTCACCCAGGGGGTCCGGTCCCTCTTTGGCCAGGACCTGGTCACCTCCATCACCCTGGATGACTACCACCGGTTCGACCGGGAGGAGCGGGCTGCCCGGGGAATCACCCCTCTCCACCCGGACGCGAACCGCATTGACCGGATCGAGGAGGACCTGGCCGCGCTCAGGGCCGGGCGGGAGATCGAGAAGCCGGTGTACCTCCACGGCACCGGCAGCTTCGGCGCTCCGGTCCGGTTCTCCTCCCGCAAGGTCCTGATCGTGGAAGGCCTCCACACGCTCTTTACCGAACCGCTGCGCAGCCTGCTGGACTTCTCCATCTTCGTGGACCCGGAGAAGCCGGTGAAGCATGAGTGGAAGATGCGCCGGGACGTGGGGGAGCGCGGCTACCGCCGCGAGGACGTAACCCGGGAGATCGCGGAGCGGGAGCCGGACTATGGGCGTTTCATCGCTCCCCAGAAGGAGTACGCAGATGCGGTCATCACCCTGCGGCACTCCAAGTACGGGGCAGATCTCGGCATCTCCCGGAACGTGTACCAGGTGGCAGTTTCCCAGTCCCGGATGCGGCGCGGCGGGGAGGAGATCGATCTCCTGCTGGACCTGTACTCCATCCTCTCCCTCTCAGAGCGGGACTTCCTCCTGGAGTTCACCCGCAGCGACCGGAACGGCAGGAGGATGGGCGACCTGATCATCGACGGGGAGCTCTCGGCCCATGTCGTGGAGCGGCTGGAGCGGTCCATTGAGGACCAGACCGGCGTGCGCCCCATCGCCCTCTTCCGGCACCGGGACTACGTGACGGCCGGGGACCTGGCCCAGCTGATCCTCTGCTGGCGGATCATCCACCGGCGGCTGCTCCTGGAGGAGGGGGGATGACCCGGTATCCCCGGCACATCGGGAGATGGTGTGATATGGCAGGCGGATTACGGATGGGGGGAAGTTCCCCATGACGTGCCTGAGGATAGGGCTGATCCAGACCGCGGTGTCCCCGGACCCCCAGGAGAACCTCCGCCGGACCCTGGCCCTTGCCGCATCGGCCCTGGAGAAGGATGCACAGGTCGTCTGCCTGCAGGAGCTCTTCCATCTCCCCTATTTTCCCCAGGCCGCAGGTGAGGATGCCTCGGCCTTTGCCGAGACGGTCCCCGGGCCTTCCACGGAAGCGTTCGCCCCCCTGGCACGGGAGCACCACGCCGTGATCATTGTCCCCGTCTTTGAGCGGGGCGAGGACGGGCTCTTCTATAACACCGCCGCGGTGCTGGATACAGACGGGATGCTGCTTCCTCCGTACCGGAAAGTCCACGTCCCCTTCGACCCCCTCTTCTACGAGAAGGCCTACTTCCGGCCCGGCGACTGCTACCGCGTCTTCCAGACCGAACACGCCCGGATCGGGATCCTGATCTGCTATGACCAGTGGTTCCCGGAAGCGGCGCGGGCCGTCACCCTGATGGGGGCAGAAGTGATCTTCTACCCGACAGCCATCGGCTGGATCCGGGACGGGGCCGAGCCCCCGGAGGGGGACTGGCGGGCTGCCTGGGAGACGGTGCAGCGGGGGCACGCCATTGAAAACGGCGTGCACGTGGCAGCCGTGAACCGGGTCGGGAAGGAAGGGGATCTGGAGTTCTGGGGCTCATCGTTTGCCTGCGATGCCTTCGGCACCGTCCTCGCACGGGCATCGGATACACGGGAGGAGGTGCTCCTCGCAGACCTGGACCTCTCCCTGAACGGCCGGGTGCGGGAGGGGTGGGGGTTTTTGAGGAACCGCCGTCCGGATACCTACGCGGCACTCACCGATACCGGGAGCGGTGAAGGTGCCCCGCTCCTGGTCCGGTCGGAGACACCCCTGCGGCTGGGGTACCGCATGCCTGCCGAATGGGAGCCCCATGCCGCCACCTGGCTCGCCTGGCCGCAGGACAATGACACGTTTTCGGATCTCCCGGCGGTGGAAAAGTCCTACACCGGGGTCATTGCGGCCCTCCACCGTGACGAGCGGGTGGAGCTGCTGGTACCGGACCGTCCCGCGGAGAAACGCGTGCGGACCCTGCTTTCGGCGGCAGGAATCGATCTCCTCCGGATCCGGTTCCACCGGCTGGAGTACGCGGACGTCTGGTTCCGGGACTACGGCCCCACCTTCGTGGTGCACCCCGAAGAGAAGCTCCCGGGCATGGTCCACTGGCGGTTCAATGCCTGGGGGGGCAAGTACCCCCAGATGGCCGGGGACACCGTGATCCCGGACCGGGTATGCCGTGCGGCCGGTATGAAGGTATTTACACCTGGCATTGTGCTGGAAGGGGGTTCCATTGAGGTGAACGGCAGGGGCACGGTGCTCACCACGGAGCAGTGCCTGCTCCACCCGAACCGGAACCCGTCCCTCTCCCGGGAGGAGATCGAGGCCTACCTGAAGGAGTACCTGGGGGTCTCCCGCGTGGTCTGGCTGAAGGAAGGCATCGCGGGGGACGATACTGACGGCCATATCGATGACATCGCCCGGTTCTCGGATCCCTCCACCATCCTCTGCGCGGTGGAGGAGGATCCGGAGGACGAGAACCACGATGTGCTCCAGGAGAACCTCCGGATCCTGCGGGAGGCCCGTGACCAGGACGGCCGCCCCTTCACCGTCATCCCCCTGCCGATGCCGGGCACCGTCGGAGACGGGATCCGGCTCCCTGCCAGCTACGCCAACTTCTCCATCGCCAACCGGACGGTGCTGGTGCCGGTCTTTGGCGACCCGAATGACGCCCGGGCACTGGCAGTTATCGGGGGTGCGTTCCCGGGCAGGAACGTGGTGGGGATCGACTGCCGTGCCATGGTCCAGGGCCTGGGCGCCCTCCACTGCATCACCCAGCAGCAGCCCGGGCCCTGATCCCCGGAAGGCTAGCGGCGGTACATGGCAATGGTGGTCCCGAACTGGACAATGTGACCCTTCATGGCGTTCACCATGCCGTGCACCCGGGACCCCGGTGTGATGTCCAGCAGGGTGTCCAGCCCGTATACACGGAACTGGTACCGGTGGGTGGCACCTTCTGCCGGGCAGGGACCGGTGTACCCGATGGTACCGTAGTCATTCATTCCCTGGACCGCGGGGACCGGGGCGGTGACCACCGGCGTAGTGGGTATCCCGGCAGGGATCACCGGTACCGGCGGCAGGTTCCAGATCAGCCAGGGGCAGAAGGAGCAGCCGGGCTCGAAAGGGTTGGTCACGTAGAGGGCTATAGATGCGGCCGAGAGGCCTTTGAGGGTGATGGCGGGCGAGCGGTTGCCCCCGTCGCAGGTATAATCCGGCGGGAACTCGCCGAACCCGAGGGCGACGGTCAGGCGCTCCATGGCAGGCCTCACCGGGATGTGGGAGGGGAGTGGGGAAAAGGCCTCCGGTCTGAGGAAAGGGATCTCTCTCCACCCACACGCACACGCCACCGGTGGGGCAAAGCTCTATCTCTCCTGCGCGGGAAGGGTAGGCTATGCCAGAACGTTCGCCGTTGCAGATACTGATCTTCACCATCCTCTTCCTGCCCGGGGTATGGATTGCACTCTCTGCCATGACCGCAACGGGGAACCCCTCCTTTCTCTGGGTGGCGGTCATTGCGCTGGTCATTGCGCTCCTGGTGGCGGCCGCCTTCAAGATCGCGGACCAGTGGGAGAAGGCGGTGGTGCTGCGACTGGGGATGTTCCGGGGGCTGCAGGGGCCCGGACCCTTCTTCATCATCCCGCTCGTCGAGCGGGTGGCCTACTGGATTGACCACCGGATCATCACCACCACCTTCCGGGCCGAGAAGACGCTCACCAGGGACACGGTGCCTGTTGACGTGGAGGCGGTCCTCTTCTGGAAGGTGGTGAACACCGAGAAGGCGGCTCTTGAAGTGGAGGACTACCGGAGCGCCATCAGCTGGGCATCCCAGACGGCGCTGCGGGAGGTGATCGGGAAGTCCTTCCTGGCGGACATGCTCGAGGGTAGGGAGAAGCTGGACAAGGAGCTGCAGGCCATCATCGACCTGCGGACCGAGCAGTGGGGCGTGAAAATCTCATCGGTGGAGATACGGGACATCCTGATACCCATGGAGCTGCAGGACGCCATGTCCATGCAGGCGCAGGCCGAGCGGGAGCGGCAGGCCCGGATAATCCTGGGCGATTCAGAGAAGCAGGTGGCCGCGAAGTTCGCGGAGGCAGCACAATCGTACGTCAATAATCCAACCGCGCTGCACCTGCGGGCCATGAACATGCTCTTCGAGGGGCTGAAGACCCGGGGAGCAATGATGGTGGTGGTGCCGGCATCCATCCTGGACTCCATGTCCCTCGGCGACACCACCGGCCTCGTGGCCCTTGCGCGAACGATGGAGGAAAAGAAGGAGCGGATAGCAGAAATGGGGGGGGGCGGGGAGTCACCGCCCTCTCCTCCCCCTGCACCGGGGAAGAAATCCGGGTACTGAGGGTAATACGGGTCCTGAATGGGATATCGCGGAAGCGGTCGTACTCCGCACATCGTCCTATCCTCACCGGGGGAGGGCGACGGGAGGGGGCAGGACCCCCTCCCGGTCCCACCCCCGTGAGGATAGCCTCTTCTGACGTGTATCCTAAGAACACAGGTTCCTGAACCTGAATCCGGATCCTCTCTTTCCTCTCCTTCTCCTTCAGAACAGCCCCGCATCGGTCGCTCGCCGGAGCTCCCGCTGCACCTCCCCGTCCGTCAGGTCGTGCCACTCCCGGTAGGCGTCGGCCACGGCATAGGAGGAACCGCTCCGGATATTCAGGCAGATGACCAGGTCGGCTGTTGCTGCCACCCGATGCACGGCTGACTGGGACCCGGTGGGCACCGCCACGAGCACCCGCCGTGGCCCCTCCGAACGGATGGCATCCACGGCAGCGAGCATCGTGTAGCCGGAGGCGAGGCCGTCATCGACGAGCACCGCATCCCTGCCCCGGAACCCTGGCCCCCTCCGGCCCTCGGTGAACTTCTCCACCCGTTCCCGGATGCCGGCCCGGGTCCGGGCGATGGCCTCTGCCACCATCTCCTGGCTCATGCCCAGGTGGGCCACGAGGTCCCGGTTGAGAAAGACCCGCCCGTCCCAGGTGACGGCCCCGAAGCCGGCTTCCGGGTTCCAGGGTATCTGGACCTTCCGGACAATGGCCAGGTGGAGGGGGGCCCGGAGCGCGAGGGCCAGGGGCACCCCCACCCCCACTCCCCCGGCCGGGATCGCGGAGATGAGCGGGTTTGTGAGATCTTGGATGCCGGAGACATGGGGGGCAAGGGCCCACCCGGCCTCCTCCCGGTCCTGGAAGACCCGAGGACGATCCCTCAGCCGGGGGTCCTCCCTGATGCGTCCCGCTGTGTCCCCCATGGCCCTGCACCTCACCCATCCCTGTGCCGGGACACGGATAAGGTTTCCCCCATGGCACACCCCTTTTTCTCCCCGGAAAGACCACCTCTCCCCAATGCAGGAGATGGCACTCACCCCCATCGGCCGGGTCCGGTCCCCTTTCCGGCGCATGGGGGACGCCCCGCGGCAGGGGCGGTTCTCACCGGTGGAGTCGGTGATCGAGATCGACCCGGCCTATGGGGAGGGCCTCCGGGATATCACGGACCACCCGCAGCTGATCGTGCTCACCTGGTTCCACAGGTCCCGCCGGGATGTCCTGACCGCCACGCCTCCAGGATCCGGGAAGGAGCACGGGGTCTTTGCCACCCGCTCGCCCGAGCGGCCCAATCCCGTCGGCCTGTGCCTGGTGGACCTGGTGAAGGTGGAGGGGCTCCGCCTGACGGTACGGGGACTGGACGCAATCGACGGGACACCGGTCGTGGACATCAAGCCCTTCCACCGGGACCTGGACTGCCCGGACGCCCCGGCCGGGGCTTTTGCAGGAAATACTGCATCTGAAACGCGTGGATTCAACGTTACTCTCTGACTTCGGGGACGCTCTTGGGGGCTCCGCCCCCGCCGCGTGGGCATCCCCCATGGGGGTGGGGGTGATCCTCGGTTTCTGAGATAATCCTCTCCTGCAATTCCGTATCAGGATGGATCCTCCTCTCCTCATCGGAGGGGGGGCGCCCACGCGGCGGGGGGGGCGACAGCCCCCCCTGGAGCGTACCAGCAGGCATCGGACCGTGGAAAATGACCATGAGGATCTGACAGGGAATATCCTCTTCATCGGGAGGCGGTGGGACCGTCAGGTTTCCTCCCGGGAGAGTGCGTTCGGTACTGCGGGGATTTTCCCGCCCCCGGAACCCGATGGTCACGTCATGAGGTTTATCCCCCATCTTTATCATGCTCCGGCGTCACATTTGATGCTGCAAACAGGGATCTTCCCCCCACGAGGAGCGAGTATCATGTCCAAGAAGAAGGCAACAAAGGCGGAGGCACAGGCCCCGGAGGGATGCGACGGCGTCTGCGAGACCTGTCCCTCCCGTGACCCGAAGACGCAGGAATGCAGCGGTCTCCCGCCGAAGGCAAAGATCGATGTGAAGCACGTGATCCTGGTGCTCTCCGGCAAGGGGGGCGTGGGGAAGTCGACGGTGGCTGTGAACCTGGCCTATGCCCTCTCCAACCACGGTTACCAGGTGGGGCTGCTCGACCTGGATATCCACGGCCCCAACATCCCCATCATGCTGGGGATCCAGGACCGGAAGCTCACCACGCTGGGGAACCTGATCGAGCCGATCCGGATCACCGGGTCCCTCTCTGCCATGTCCATGGCCTTTCTCCTCCCCGATATCAGCACCCCCATCATCTGGCGGGGCCCCATGAAAATGGTGGCGATCCGGCAGTTCCTTGAGGAGGTGAACTGGGGGGAACTTGACTACCTGGTGGCGGATCTCCCGCCGGGCACCGGTGACGAGGCCCTCTCCATCGGCCAGCTGGCCCCTAACGTCACCGGCGCGGTGATCGTCACGACACCGCAGGACGTCTCCACCGTGGACTCCCGGAAAGCGGTGAAGTTCGTGGAGAAGATGGGATTCCGGACCCTGGGCATCATCGAGAACATGAGCGGCATGGTCTGCCCCCACTGCGGCAAGGAGATCGATCTCTTCGGTCAGGGGGGCGGCAAGCGGGCGGCCGAGGAGATGGGCGTCCCCTTCCTGGGGGCCATCCCCGTGGACCCCGAGATGCGCAAGGCAGGGGACGAGGGCCGGCCTTTCGTGATCCGCAGGGGGGCTGAGAATCCCACCTGGAAGGCCGTCGATGCGGTGATGGAAGCGCTCGTGAAGGTGGTTGAGGGTTAGATGGACCACGCACGCATCCTGGCCGGGACAGGGAAACCCCTCCCCATCTACACCTCCATCGTGGCCTGCTTTGACGACATCAACCGGCTCCCGGACCTGCTGGAGCCCATCGCGATGGAAGCCCAGGGGTTTGACGAGGAGACCCTGGACAACCTCCGGTTCGCCCTGGTCCGCGCCCAGGTGTTCGCGGATATCCACCGGTACGAGGACATGGAGCACAGCCAGAAGGTGAAGTACGTGGCCCAGGTGCTGGAAAAGGTGATCTTCGGCTCCCTCCTGCTGGAGCGGGAACCGGGCCCCAACGACTGATCCCTTTTTTCCCTCAGCGCTTCACCGCCGGTACAGGGATGAAAAAAAGGAAACATCTAAATAGCATACTAAGCAACTTCCTTCTACCTCCTGCAGAGGATCAGCGTTGCCGCCGATCCCGCGGCACCGCCCTGTCCCGGGAGGGAGTCTCAGGTTCAGCTGCCCGGCGGGGACAATCTGCACATGCCGGGCAGCACCCGCAGGACACCGGGTTCCTGATGCCTCTCCTGGCGAGCCCCTGATTTGAACCAAAGCCTCCGTCCCTGCGGAGAGTGGCACCCCATCCGCACGCCTGTCAGTGAAGTGATCCCCTCGCCGATAACGGTACAGGGAAGACTTTTCCCCGATGGGATAGCAGCTACGGGCACTCCCCGTAATTTCGGCAGGATGCGAGGAGAGGATCTGGTGACGTGAATGGTGCTGCGGCCAAAGAAAAAGGGAAGGGGGAGGAGCTCAGGTCCAGACCTCATCGGTCCTGACCCGTGCCATCATCTCCACCGGGAGTACGAAGATCTTCCCGTCCCCGATCCTTCCGGTCCGGGCGGACGCCCGGATGGTGCTGATGGCGGCCTCTGCCTCTTCGTCCTTCACCACGATCTCGATCTTCACCTTGGGGAGGAGGTCCACCTCCATCTTCTTCCCCCGGTACTGGAGGGTGATGCCCTTCTGCTCGCCCCGGCCCTTCACGTCGATGATGGTCAGAGCGACAAAGCCCTTCTCTTCGAGAGCGCGTTTCACGTCGTCCAGCTTCTCCGGCCGGATGATGGCCTGTATCATTTTCATCTCTTCACCTCCCTCCTAGGCCCTCTCCCCGTGCTGGGAGATGTCCAGGCCCACGTACTCCTCGTTCTCGGTCACCCGGAGGCCGATGGTGGCATCGACGACCCGTGCCAGGACGTAGGAGACAACGAAGGCGTATCCCACCGAGACCCCGGCGGCCACGATCTGGGTGGTGAACTGGGTCACGTTCCCGTAGATGAGGCCCGTGTACGAGTTCACAGCGGCAGATGCGAAGATGCCTGTCGCAATGGCGCCCCAGAGGCCGCCCATGCCATGGATGGACCATGCATCCAGGGACTCGTCGAGCCCTTTCTGGATGCGGAGGAGCATCATCACGTAGCAGAAGAGCCCTGCCACGGCGCCGATCACGATGGCGGCGAGGGGACCCACGAACCCGGCAGCCGGTGTGATGGCCACGAGGCCGGCGACGGCACCCGAGACCACGCCCAGCGATGCCGGCCGGCCATGGTACCAGGAAGCGGCCATCCAGGACAGGGCCCCGGCTGCGGCGGCGGTGTTCGTCACCACGAAGGCATTGGCGGCCAGGCCGTTGGCGGCGAGGGCGCTCCCTGCGTTGAACCCGAACCAGCCGAACCAGAGCATGGCCGCACCCAGGAGTGCCATCGGGATGTTGGCAGGTTCCATCGGGTGGATCCCGAATCCCTTCCGCTTCCCGATGACGAGCGCGATGGCGAGCGCAGAGAAGCCTGACGAGATGTGGACCACCGTCCCGCCGGCAAAATCCAGGGCACCCAGGCCGAAGAGCCAGCCCCCGCCCCAGACCCAGTGGGCCAGGGGGTCATAGACAAGGGTGGTCCAGAGCAGGCCGAAGACAAGGAATGACGAGATCTTCACCCGCTCGGCAAAGACCGAGGTCAGGATGGCCAGCGTCACCGTTGCAAAGACGAGCTGGTACATCATGAAGGCGAGCGCCGGAATGGTCGAGGTTCCCGAGGGATCCTGCCCCACGCCCATGAGGCCGGCCAGGTCCAGCCCGCCGATGATCCCTCCCATGTCGGGCCCGAACGAGAGGCTGTAGCCATAGAGCACCCACTGGATGCTGACGAGGGCAAAGACAATGAAGGAGAGGGCGATCATGGAGATGACGTTCTTGCGCCGGACCATGCCGCCGTAGAAGAACCCCACCCCGGGCGTCATCAGCATGACAAGCGCCGTCGAGGCCAGGATCCAGGCCGTATCACCGGTATCAAGCACCATGGAGTTCACCACCCACCGGCTCCGAGGGGATCTGCCCCTTGCGGGCACGGTGCAGCACTCTGGAGATCTGTATCACGGTATCTCACGTTCTCACCCATGCACCTTGCGTGCATCGTAGGAAGGAAGTTAGTTTCCACCATATTTAAATATATGCATTCACTCACTGGATGAACCCGAAGATCACCCCATCCTCTCAAGGGGGAGCGTGGCGGGAGGGGGTCTCCCCCTCCCGTTCCCACCCCCGTGAAGATAACCAGATCCATCGGTGTATGAGCGGGGCAACGATGGCTATCTTGGCCTGGTTGTCCATGGGGCGAGAGGGACACCAATACTTCTGTTACTGACGTCTCTTATTATCGGGAAACAGGAAAAAAGGATCAGTACCGGTCCAGGTACTGCTGGTGCTCCCAGCCGTGGACAGCGGTCCGGAAGGAGTCCCACTCCATGGTGGTGATCCGCTCCAGGTTCTCCATGATGTGCGTCCCCAGGGTCTCTGAGAGCAGCGTATCTTTCCGGAGTTCCCGCATGGCCGAGGGGAGATCGCCGGGCAGGGTATCGATCTTTCTCCGTTTCCGCTCCCGGTCGGAGAGGTGGTAGATGTTGACATCGGTGCTGGCGGGCGGGGCAATTCGGTTCTTGATCCCGTCCATGCCGGCGGCTAGCATGCAGGCAAAGGTCAGGTACGGGTTGCACGTGGGGTCCGGAGACCGGAACTCGGTGCGGGTGGAGTTGCCCCGGGCGGCAGGCACCCGGATCAGGGCCGAGCGGTTGGTCACCGACCAGCTGATGTACACGGGCGCCTCGTAGCCCGGCACCAGCCGCTTGTACGAGTTGATGGTGGGGTTGGCCACCCGTGTTATCCCCTTCACGTGCTTGAGGAGGCCCCCGATGAAATGCAGCGCCAGGTCGGAGAGCTCCCGGGGCTTGTTCGGGTCATAGAAAGCGTTCTTCCCTCCTTTGGCGAGGGAGCAGTGGGTGTGCATGCCGCTCCCGTTGATGCCGAAGATGGGTTTGGCCATGAAGGTGGCATGGAGTCCCTGCTGCAGCGCGATGGTCTTTGTCGCGATCCGGTAAGTGATGACGTTATCGGCGGTGTGGAGGGCATCGCTGTACTTGAAGTCTATCTCGTGCTGTCCTGCCGCCACCTCGTGGTGGGAAGCCTCGATCTCAAAGCCCATGTCCTCAAGGGTAATCACGATCTGCCTGCGGACGTCCTCCGCGAGATCAATGGGCGCAAAGTCAAAGTAGGCTCCCGAATCCTGGGGGACCAGGGAGGGTTTCCCGTCCAGCATCCTGAAAAGGAAGAACTCCAGCTCCGGGCCGGTGTTGAAGACGTACCCCATCTTCTGGGCCTGCTCCATGGTCCTCTTCAGGATGTAGCGCGGGTCCCCGATGTAGGGCTTCTCGTCGTACGTGTACACGTCGCAGATCATCCGTGCCACCCGGGAGTTGGCAGGGCGCCAGGGGAGGAGGCTGAAGGTGGCCGTGTCCGGCTTGAGGATCATGTCGGATTCCTCGATTCGGGCAAAGCCTTCGATGGAGGAGCCGTCAAACCAGATCCCCTGGGAAAGGGCCTTCTCGGCCTGGGCGGCGGGGATGGCCACGTTCTTGGGCTGGCCCTGGATATCGCAGAACTGCAGGCGCAGGAACTTGACATCCTGGTCCTTGATCTTCTTCAAAATTGTGGCAGGTGAGGGTTGTTCTCTCATCAGATCACACTCATCTCATGTGGACTTAACCGTTGTGAGGTACGGTCTCCGTTTCCATTGTGTCGTGATTCACCGGTCCCGCGCCCCGCGGCCAGATGCCGTGGCGGGGTGGAGATGGAATCTAGTTTCTACCTAACATTATATATACCTATGCGTTGCATGCTGTAAGGAACCCTGGTGCATGAGGAGATCCGGAGCAGAAAAGAGGAAGAACATGGGACCAAAGGTGCTGGAGTGCATCTTTTTTGTCTGAAACCACAAGGAAATAGCAATGTGCGGGATCATCGGAGTCATTGATCGCGGCCGGAAGGAAATGGACGGCACGCAGATCCGGCGCGCACTCGCCCAAATGAATGAGCGGGGGAGCGGCGAGGGAGCCGGCTATGCCGTGTACGGGTGCTACCCCGAGTACAGGGACTGCTATGCCCTTCACATCTTCTTTGACAACATCCACGAGCACAAGAAGGCGGTGGATGATCTCCTCGAGCAGTGGGGGCGGATCGTCCATGAAGGGCAGATCCCCACCTACGATCAGCCGAACCTCCGCAAGATCCATGCGCCATGGCGGTACTTCTTCAAACCCGACAGGAGCCTGATGTCCTGGTCCCCCTCGCCTGAGGATGACATCGTGACCCACCTTGTGATGCGCATCAACACGGACCACAGGGGGGCCCTCGTCATCTCGTCAGGGAAGAACATGGGGGTCTTCAAGGCCTCCGGCTGGCCCGAGGACGTTGCCGACTTCTACCGGATCCAGGACTACCGGGGATACCTCTGGCTTGGCCACAACCGCTACCCCACCAACACGCCGGGGTGGTGGGGCGGGGCCCATCCCTTCAACCTGCTGGGGTGGAGTGTCGTGCACAACGGGGAGATCACCTCCTACGGCACCAACCAGCGCTTCATCCGGTCCTACGGCTACCACTGCACGATGTTCACCGACACCGAGGTGGTGGCCTACCTGATCGACCTCCTGGTCCGGAAGCACGGGCTCCCCGAGGAGCTGGCCGTCCGGGCCCTGGCCCCGCCGTTCTGGGACGAGATCGATGCGATGGGGGAGCGGGAGCGGCGTCTCTGTACGGCTCTCCGGCTCACCTACGGCCCGGCACTGATGAACGGGCCCTTCGCCATCGTCGTGGCCAACCCCACGATGATGATGGGTTTCACCGACCGGATCAAGCTCCGCCCGCTGGTGGCCGGTACCTGCGGCGATCGGCTCTACATCTCCAGCGAGGAGGCTGCCATCCGGAGAATGGAGCCGGACGTGGAACGGACCTGGATGCCCCGGGCGGGCGAACCCGTCATCGGAAGGGTGACGGTATGACCATCGGGTCTACGCCCCCCCGGTACCGGATCTCCATTGACCCGGACCAGTGCATGCTGTGCGAGCGGTGCGTGGAAGAGTGCCCCTACGGCGTCTTCCGCAGGAACGGGGAGAGGATCACGGTGAACTCCCGCCAGTGCACCGCGTGCCACCGGTGCATTGCCATGTGCCCCCGGGATGCAATCAACCTTCAGGAGCACCCTGTGGACTACCGGAGCCACCCGATCTGGACACGGCAGGTGAGAGAGGCCATCTACAACCAGGCCCGGACCGGCCGGATCATCCTTTCGGGGATGGGCAACGCCGGTGACTACCCGGTGATCTTTGACCGGCTGGTGCTGGACGCATGCCAGGTGACCAATCCGTCCATTGATCCCCTCCGGGAACCGATGGAGCTGCGCACGTACTTGGGCAAGAAGCCGTCGCAGATGAGGATCAGGAGAGGCGATCATGGGGATGTGGAGCTTCTCACCGAGCTCACCCCGAATTTGCAGCTGGAGACCCCCCTGATGATCGCCCACATGTCCTACGGCGCCATCAGCCTGAACGCCCAGCTCTCGCTGGCCCGGGCAGTGGCTGCCACCGGCACCTTCATGGGCACGGGAGAGGGAGGCCTGCACCAGGCGCTTTACCCGTACCAGGACCATATGATCGTACAGGTGGCCTCCGGCCGGTTCGGCGTGGACATCAACTACCTGGAGCGGGGGGCTGCCATCGAGATCAAGATCGGGCAGGGTGCGAAGCCAGGGATCGGGGGCCACCTGCCGGGCGAGAAGGTCTGCGAGGATATCTCCTGCACCCGGATGATACCGATCGGGTCCGATGCCATCAGCCCGGCTCCGCACCATGACATCTACAGCATCGAGGACCTGAAGCAGCTGGTCCGCTCGCTGAAGGAGGCCACCGAGTGGAAGAAGCCGGTCTTTGTGAAGATCGCGGCGGTCCACAACTCGGCGGCCATTGCCGCGGGGATTGCCCGGTCCTCGGCAGATGCCGTCGTGGTGGACGGGTTCCGTGGCGGGACCGGGGCTGCCCCCCGGGTCTTCCGGGACCATGTCGGGATCCCCATCGAGGCGGCGATTGCCAGCGTGGACGAGAAGCTCCGGCAGCAGGGGATCCGCAACCAGGTCTCCCTGGTTGCGAGCGGTGGTATCCGGGAGAGCGCCGACGTGGCCAAGGTGATCGCTCTCGGGGCCGACGCCGTGTACATCGGCACGGCTGCGCTCGTGGCCATGGGATGCCGGGTCTGCGGCACCTGCTACCGGGGCCTCTGCCCCTGGGGCATCGCCACCCAGCGGGACGATCTCACGGCCCGGCTGGATCCGGACGTGGAATCGCAGCACGTGGCCAACCTGATCCATGCCTGGACGCTGGAGCTCTCGGAGCTGATGGGGGCTGCCGGCATCAACAGCATCGAGTCCCTGCGGGGGAACCGGGACCGGCTCCGGGGCTACCTGCTGGACGAGGGGATCCTGAAGGTGCTGGACGTGAAACCGGTGGGGGCGTGACCATGGGGGGGACTGTCACCATCGATGCAGAAGATCTCGACTACACCGCACTGAACCGGCAGATCCGGCAGGCGGCGGCGAACGGGGCATCCGAGGTGGTCCTGGACCACGTGCTTGGGCAGCGGTTCATCGCCGATGGCCTCAGGGGGGACGTGCGGGTGGTCATCCACGGTGTCCCGGGTGGCGACCTGGGCATGTTCATGTCCGGCCCCACCTGCATTGTCCACGGCAACGCGGAGCATGCACCGGGGAATACCATGAACGGCGGGATGATCGTGATCCACGGGTCTGCCGGTGACGCGGTGGCCCACAGCATGCGGGGCGGGAAGGTGCTGGTCCGGGACGACATCGGCTACCGTGGCGGGATCCACATGAAGGAGTACCGGGAGAAGACGCCGGTGCTCGCGGTGGGCGGGAGCGCCCGGGCCTTCCTGGGCGAGTACATGGCAGGCGGCCTGATCCTGGTCTTCGGCCTGGGTTACGAGTCGGCCGTCACTGAACGCGGGATCGGGAGCGGCATCCACGGCGGGGAGATCTTTCTCCGGGGCGGAGTGGACGACCGGTTCCTCGGCGTGGGAGCCACGAAGAAGCCCTTTGGATCGGCCGAACGCAAACGCATCGCCCCCTTTGTGCGGGAGTTCGCCTCCCACTTCGATCTGGATGGGAAGGCGCTTCTCGAGGAGGAATACACCCGGATCGGGCCGGCATCCTCCCGGCCCTTTGCCAGCATGTACACCTGGGAGTGAGCGGATGGCTGCGAAAACCTACCGGAACCTGAAGGAAGAGGTGTGGGACCAGGGACTCTGCTCGGGGTGCGGGGCCTGCATCGCGGTCTGCCCTGCAGACGCGCTCCACTTCCCGGCCCGGGACCCGGGGACGGCCCCGGTCTCCTCAGGGTACTGCAAGGAGGAGACCGACGGTGTCCCCTGCGGGGCCTGCGTTGCCGTCTGCCCCCGGGCCGGGGACCGGGTACCGAAGCGGATGCTGGGGGAGTACCGGGAGATCTGGCCTGCACGGGCAGGGTTCGAGGTGCCCCGGCGGCAGAGCGGGGGCGCGGTGACGGCCCTCCTCACCCACGCCCTGGAGGAGGGTCTCATCGACGCCGTGGTGACCATCGCCGAGGACCGGTTCACGCTGATGCCCCGCTCTGTCGTGATCACGTCCCGGGAGGCGCTCGTCCACGAGGCCGGGAGCCGGTACCAGTGGTGGGTCCCGCTCCTCGCCTCCCTGAAGGAGGCGGTGGTGGAGCGGAAGCACCGGCGCGTGGCGGTGGTGGGGGTCCCCTGCGCCATCCAGGCCCTGCGCCTTATGAAGGAGAGCGACAACCAGCTGGTGAAGCCCTTCGGCAGATCCCTCCGGCTGCTTCTGGGCCTCTTCTGCACCGAGACCTTCGACTACCGGGTGCTCGTGGAGCAGGTGCTGGGGAAGGAGCAGGGGGTTGCGCCCTGGGAGGTGAAGCGGCTGGATGTGAAGGGGAAGCTGGAGGTGACCCTGGAGGGGAAGCCGGCGCTGGTCCTGCCGCTCGCGAGCCTGGAGGCCACCGTCCGGCCCGGGTGCCATGCCTGCACCGATCTCACCGCCGTGGATGCCGACATCTCGGCCGGGGCGGTGGGCAGCCCGAAGGGATTCACGACGCTGGTGGTCCGCACCCCGGAGGGGAAGGCTTTCACGGACCGGGCACTCGCATCCGGCCGGCTGGTGAAGGGCGAGGGAACGGTGGATCTCGCGGCGATCGAGAAGCTGGCGGCGGCGAAGGCGAAACGCCGACGGAAGTAGATGTTGTTACTACCTGAAGTCCTCCCATTCTCTTAAGTCAATGCCTACGAGTGGGACGCTCCAGGGGGGACTCGCGTCCCCCCGCCGCGTGGGCGCCCCCCCGGATGAGGATGGGAGGATCCATCCTGGTATCGGATTACAGGAAAGGATCTTTTCAGTAACCATGGATCGACCTATCCTCCCCGGGGGATGCCCACGCGGCGGGGGCGGAACCCCCAAGAGCGTACCAGTCGTAATACGCGGATATATGATACGGTTCTGGGAAGGGGAAGGACACCGAATCCTACAGGGGTCGCGGCGGGGGCGGAGCCCCCAAGAGCGTCTCATCAGACTCATGAATATTGAAATTGTTTGGGTGAAAAAATTTTGAGGCCGGTCCCTTGAGATGGAATAAGGTTCGGGATCGCCTTCTCCAGTTACATCCCCATCAGGGGGCCAGCCGCCAGTCGAACGCCACCGCATACTCCCCGTCGCGGCCCCGCAGGCGGGCGACGGAGAGGGGGCTCTCCTGCCTTCCGCCGGGGAATGCATGCGTCCGTGACGGGATCTCGAGAGAGATGGTCTTCGGGGGAAAGACATCCTGGTTCCACCAGGATCCCGGCTGGTTGAAGATCCATCCCGCCACCCACGCGGCCATTGCCCCGATGATGCCACCCATGAGGCCTCCCCTGGCCCCCAGGGAGAGGCCCGTCGCCGCAAAGATGGCGGAGGTGACTTCTTCCCCGGATTTCTGGACGAGCATCTTCTGGAATCCTGCCAGGTTGCCCATCTCCAGGTCGGAGAGTACAAGGGTCACGAAATACGCCTTGGGCCAGTCCGCCCCCTGGCGGAGGTCGAAGGTACAGAACGGCCGGGGCGGGATGAACTCCTTCACACAGCCTGCATCAAAGGCCCCGATCCGCAGTTCAGGGAGTGAAGCTGTGGCACCGGTTGCCCCGATGGCCGCGCCGCTTAAAAAGATTGTATCCGTCCCGCAGAAATCCTCCAGGGCTCCTCCGGTTTCATCGATGCAGGAGAGCCGGTGGATCCGGAACTCCAGGGCGCGGGCAGGCGACTCCGGGGGACTTCCCGCTGCTGCCTGCGGAAGGGTCTGTGGATTCTGGAGGGCAACCACGCCCCCGTGGAGGGTGGGGAAGGACTTCAGGAAGGACAGCGGGAAGGTAAGTTCGGGGGGAAAGGGGAGGGTGCGGGACTGTTCTTCGATGGGTACTGATGAGGTGAGGTCCACTGAGCTCAGATCCCCCCAGGCGGAAGTCCGTGCCACGATGCCGGCCTTCACGGAGGGCATCACCGTGGCAACCACCTTCCGCTGCTTTGCTGCAGGGAGCTCCCGGAGGCGAGCCAAAAAGACCCGCTCCAGGGAATCCCGGTCACGGTCGGAAGGGTAGCGGTCCGGGTCCGCCTGGTGGGCTACCGCCTTCTCGGCAGCAAGGTGGAGGGTTTTCCCCACCCGGAGCGCAATCGAGCGGAGTTTCGGATCTGCCAGTTCCACACTCTCTGACACGGTGATGTCCGTCATGCCATTCCTCCTTCCCATCCCGGCTTCTCTGAATTCGGTCGGAACAACGATTTCATGCAGTCACCCCTTTCGATGGTGGGGGGGATCCCCGGAGCCTCACCGCCCCATCCGCGCGAGGGGCGATGCCGGCTCGATGAAGCGGGAGAGGAACCCGGCCCACTCCTCCCGGTAGCAGTCGGTCTCCTCGCAGACCTCCCATCCCCGCTCCATCTCCTGTTTCACGTGCTTCCCCAGGCCCACGGCAAGCACCTCCGGTGAGCGGAGGAGGGCACCCGCATCCGTGAACCGGCGGGTAAGCTCAACATGGTACCGGCCGTTGACAATGAAGGGACCGGAGAGCCGGTTCTCCCTGTACTTCTCCGTGAACTTGCCGGCGTTCTCCGGGTCCCAGACCGGCGGGCCGGTGTGGCGCACCACGGGAGGCACCCGGTCCACCAGCAGTTCGAAGAGGAGCAGGCTGTGCTCCTCACCCATGAGCGTGTCCGCCTGGTGCACTACGAACCCTCCCCGGGAGAGAAGCCCGCAGAGGGCCTCCAGGCTCCTCCGGAGCTGGGGCACCACGATGTCCGGGATCAGGGGAGGTGTCGAAAAGGCCAGGGCAAAGAGCCGGGTGCCCCGCTCGGCCAGGCGCGAGGCGAACTCCTCACGGCCGAAGGGCCCCTGCACGGGGGGGAAGAAGAACGCTGCGGAGGGCTTCTCCCGGTAACCCCGGCACCACTCCACGAACTCGCACATCCGGGTGAGGGAGAGGGCCGCGGCCACGTTCCGGGCAGGGTCCACCGGGTCCACGACCCGCAGGGGTTCGTCGAAGGCTTTGCAGGCATGCCCGGCCAGGTCGATGCAGGTCCCCGGCCGCCACGCCGCCGCCGCCTGCAGCAGGGGGGTGAAGCCCCCATAATGGAGCACCAGCAGCTCGCAGAGGTAACCGCTGAATCCCTCCGTCATCTGGTCCGAGCCGTATACCCCCGCCCCCTTGGTGAACTGCTTCAGGAGCAGCACGTCGTCCACGAGATTCGCGATCCGGGTGGCGATGTACAGGTTGTGGAAGGGGGTCCGGTCCACGGCCGACTTGATCCGGGCCGCGCTTTCGACCGCAAAGCAGGGGACCAGGTCCACGTCCAGCCCGTCGATGGTGGCATTGATGTACGGGTGCTCGGCGTACTTCTCGTGGTACGAGGAGGCGTACTTCGCAGCCACACGGCGGGCAAGGGCGAGCCCCTGCGCCTCCAGCTCCTCCCGGGTGAGGGCGGGATCAAAGAGCAGGAAGATGTCCAGGTCCCGGTCACCGGAGAGCCAGGTGGACCGGGCCACCGATCCCACCACCATGCCCCTGGCAGGCCCCTCCCGGTCGATGGCTGCCACCAGCCGCTGTGCCACCCCGTCCAACCGGTTCCGTTCCTCCTCACGGGGCCGGATCCTGAGGAGGATCTCCTCCTCGCAGGGGAGGCGGCTCACCACCGGACCTCCGCCAGGTTCTCGTAGAGGGGGCCCCGGGGCGTGAGGGTGGACTTCTTGAAGGAGAGGCCGGAGACCCTGCAGGTGCCGAGGGTCGTCTGGGCCACCGCCCGGACCTGGGGGAGGAGCGAGGGGTCGAACCGCTTCACCCGGGCGATGGTCACGTGGGGGGTGAAGGCGCGCGGGTCCCGGGGGATGCCCAGGGGGGCCAGCACCTCCTCCACCCGGGCATGGAGCCGTGCGCACTGACCCGCGTCCTGGACATTGCACCAGATGACGCGGGGGGCCTGGGGGGGATTGCCCGCGACTCCGTTCAGGGCCATGGAGAAGGGGTAGGACCGGAGGGAACGGAGCGCATCCCCGATGGATGAGAGCAGGGGCTCCTCCACCTCTCCCAGGAACTTCAGGGTCAGGTGGATGTTCCGGGGATCCACGAGAGTGAGCCGGGCCGCGGACTGCTTCAGGATCTCCTGGAAGGGTGGTACCCGGTCCGTCATGTCAGGGGGGAGATCAATAGCAATAAAAGTCCTGACCATCAACAGTATGTGCGCATCCAGCTCCTAATAGTATTCGATGACACAGGTGTGGTACGGTTGAGTGACAAGCCCCTGACCCTCTATACGCTCGAGAACTGCCTGAACTGCGAGATCCTGAAGGAGTACCTGGAGAAGAAAGGTATCCCGTTTGCCGAGCAGGACATGGCCAGCGCCGACTCTCTCACCGACCTCCGGGTGAACGGGGTCTTTGTCATGGAGGCCCCCGTGCTCCGGGGCGGCGACACCTTCCTCACCTCCGAGGACCTCTTCTCCCGCGGGGCCTTACAGGAAGGCATCCTGGACCGCGTCCTCTGAGCATCCCCCGGGCTTCCCGGTATCTCGCTCCAACGGGGTGCGATCCCGCCCGGAACGGGTCCGGTCCCCTCGTTTCCCAAAAGACCCCTGCAATGGGGGCCGGAGGAGGGCTTATAAAGGCAGGAAGGGTTTAAAAAGAAATGAAATGCGGTATAACTCGATAAAATCAAATAGCAATTCATTAATAGTATCTATCAGGATTCAGCAGGTGACGCTTCGTGGCACGGCAGAAAAAAACGGTTGCGAGAACAGTTTTCCCGCAGCAGACGACGCTCGACGGCCGATTCCTCTCCCCGCTCCCGAAAGTGCGTTCTTCGGACGGGCACATGGTGGAGTGGGACCGGGAGCGGATCGTCCGGCAGCTCGTCGAGGAGACCAAGCTCCTGGGTATCTTCTACAGCCACGAGGCGGCCACCGAGGAGCAGGCGCGGGAGATCGCGAGGATGGTGGAGCAGCGGATCCTGAAGCTGGGTCTCGATTCTCTCTCCGGCCCGCTGATCCGGGAGATCATGAACACGGTGCTCCTGGAGCAGGGCCTGGTCGAGTACCGCAACGTCTGCACACGGGTGGGGACGCCGGTCTACGACGCGCACCAGATCGACGTGGGCCGGGGCTTCGAGGCCCACGAGAACGCCAACCTGCAGGAGAACGCCGAGACCTCCCACAAGAAGAAGGCGGACAAGATCAGCAAGGAGCAGTACCTGCTCCAGCTGCCGCCGGAGCTGGGGGACCACCACCTGGCAGGCGACCTGCACATCCACGACCTGGAGTACTTCGGGACCCGGCCCTTCTGCCAGGACTGGGACCTGCGCTACTTCCTCTACTACGGCCTCATGCCGGACGGGAACGGCACCAAGGCCTCGGTGGCCGGGCCTGCGAAGCGCCCGGAGGTGGCTGTTTTGCATGCGGTGAAGGCGCTGGGCTCCGCCCAGACGAACTTTGCCGGCGGCCAGGGCTACTACAACTTCCTGACCTTCCTGGCCCCCTTCTTCGAAGGAATGCCCTACGACGGGATCCGGCAGCTGATGCAGATGTTTGTGTACGAGATGACCCAGATGATGGTGGCCCGGGGCGGCCAGCTGGTCTTCTCGTCGGTGCAGCTCTCGCCGGGGGTTCCCACCCTCTGGAAGGACCGGCCCGTCGTGTACAAGGGGAAGGTCTATGACGGGAAGCAGGCGCCCCTCCGGACCTACGGCGAGTTCGAGAGGGAGGTCCGGCTCCTCTTCAAGGCCATGATGGAGGTGATGCTGGAGGGGGATGCCTGGGGCAAGCCCTTCAACTTCCCGAAGCCCGAGATCTCCATTGAGCCGGACTTCATGAAGGAGGACGAGGCCTTCAACCGGGCCCACCCCGACCTCCCTTCCTACCGGGACCTGTTCCTCCTGACCTTCGAGCTGGCCTCCAAGTTCGGCACTCCTTACTACGACAACCAGATGCCCCGGTACCGGGGGGCCGGAAAAGGGATCTCCTGCTACCAGTGCTGCGCCTACCAGTTCTCCACCGTCGCAGACAAGGACACCGACTTCGACGCAAAGCTGGACTTCACGGAGGGAAAACATTTTTCCATGGGTTCCTGGCAGGTGGTCTCGGTGAACTGCCCCCGGGCGGCCTACCGGGCCAACCATGACGACAGCCGCCTCTTCGGCGAGCTCAGGAAGCTGATGGATATCGCCGTCGAGGTTTTCAAGATCAAGCGCCGGTGGATGGACCTGATCCGGGCCAACAGCCGGATGCCCTTTGCCATGCAGCGCCCCAAGGACCCGATCAGCGGGGAGCGGGGGGCAGTCGCCGTGGACCTGGACGGGCTCGTGTACACCATCGGTGTCGTCGGGGTGAACGAGATGGTCCAGCACCATGTCGGTTCCCAGCTCCACGAGTCCAGGGACGCCTTCCGGCTTGCCATCCGCGCCATGACCGAGATGGAGCTCTACGCCCGGGAACTCTCTGCGAAGCACGGCATGACGATTGCTCTCGCCCGGACTCCTGCCGAGACCACGGGGCAGCGGTTCGCCGTTGCCGACCTCCTGGACAAGGAGTTCCGCGAGCCCGCCAGCCGGGTGGTGAAGGGCGACCTGGAGCGGGCGCTGCAGGAGTGCGGCAGGACCCGGGACCTGCCGGTCTACTACACGAACGGCACCCACGTGGCACCATCGGCAAACATCCCCCTCACCAAACGGATCGAGGTGGAGCATGTCTTCTTCCCCATCGTGGACGGGGGCAACATCTTCCATATCTGGCTGGGGGAGGCCCGGCCGGATCCCCGCGGGCTCATGGACATGGCCATGAACCTCTGCCGGAACACCCAGGTCGGCTACTTTGCCTTCACCCGGGACCTCACCGTCTGCCTGAAGCAGTTCCGGGACTACCAGCCCACGTCCGAGACCATCCAGGGCTGGATGGGCACCGCCGAAGGGCGGAGCACCGCGTGACCCTGCTCGCCATCGACATCGGCAGGGGCACGCAGGATATCCTGGTCTACGATCCCGGTATCCCGGTTGAGAACTGCGCGAAGCTGGTGCTCCCGGCACCGTCGGTGGTATTCGGGAGAAGGATCCGGATAGCCCGGGAGGAAGGGAAGGCTGTCCATCTCACCGGAACGACGATGGGCGGCGGGGAGAACGTCCGGGCTGTCTCGGAGCACCTCCGGGCCGGTTTTCCGGTCTCTGCCACGCAGGAAGCCGCAAAGACGATCCATGACAGCCTGGACCGGGTGAAGAGCCTCGGAATCACGGTGACGGAGCAGCTCCCGGCGGGAGACGCCATCGAGATCCGGCTCTCGGACTGGATGGGAGAGGAGATCCGAAAGGCCCTCGCCCTCTTCTGCGTTCCTTTCCCCCCGCAGGTCGCCTGTGCCGTCCAGGACCACGGCTTCTCCCCCGATGTCTCCAACCGTATCCACCGGTTCCAGGTGCTCCGGGGCATGCTGGAGAACGGGGGATGGCGGATCGATGCGCTGGCCCCCGATCCCCCGCTCCCCACGATGACCCGGATGCTGGCCCTCCGCACAGAGGTGCCGGGAGCGCTTGTCATCGACACCGGCCCCGCCGCCGTCATGGGGGCCCTCTGTGACCCGGTGGTGCGCAGGATGGCAGGGGAGGGGATCACGCTCGTGAACGCCGGGAACGCCCACACCCTGGCCTTCACCCTGCAGGGCGAGGATGTCCACGGCTTCTTCGAGCACCATACCGCATCCCTGGACCGGGACCACCTGCAGGCCCTGATCGGCAAGCTAAGGGAGGGCACCCTCACCAGTGACGAGATCTTCCGGGAGGGTGGCCACGGGGCAGCGGTGCACCGGCCCCTGGACTCCCCCCATGTGGCTGTCACCGGCCCCAACCGTTCGCGGCTCCTCCCCGATGCCTACCCGGCGGCGCCCTTCGGGGACATGATGCTCACCGGGTGCTTCGGGCTGGTGCAGGCCTGGCGGAGGTGGCGTGGGGCTTCCGGAGATCCGTGACTGCTGATCCCGGGTGTGATCAATCTGTATTTCTGCTCTCCCCCCTGTTTGTGTGCTCTCATCCCGGTCACCCTCACTTCCACTGCCGGTAATAGTAGTTCAGCAGCGGCACGAACTCTGCCGTGGCCTTCTGGTTCCCGGCCGCGGTGGGGTGGTCATCGTCCCGGGCAGAGGCATAGGCGGCGGTGTCGCACCGGACCGACACCTGGTGCTGGACCACACCGTTCCACCAGCGGTGGTGGTTTCCACCCTCCCGGTTCACATCTGAGACCTCCGTGCTTCCTCCGTTACTCGTCAGCACGTTGTAGAAGTCAAAGACAAAGACGTTCCGGTACGGGTACCCTTTGAGCCAGTCCTTCACGAGCCAGGTGTTGAAGGCCCGGGCATTGGCGGCAGAGGTCCCGTCACCAACAGGTGGGGCAGTGACGACAACGAAGAACCTGTCCTGGTGGGCGCGGAAATACTCCCGCAGGTCCTGGTAGATCCCCTTCGCATTGGCCACCGTGTGGTACTCGGACCAGGAGGCCTCCCCCTTCAGCGGGTTGGCTGCGATGGAGGGGACCGGGTCACCGGAGCTCCCCTGGAGGGCAGAGTTGGGGAAGCAGGACTTGAACATGACAATCTCGTTTTCCCCGCCTGACGGCTCCAGACGTGAGTACTCGCTGTGCTGCCCGCTCTCTGCATAGACCTGGTCCATGAACTCCCCGGAACGGGGACCGCGGAACCAGGTCCACCAGTGGCCGATGTCGGTGAGATCGCCAAGGGGTGTCCCCTCGTTGTCCGCGACGGGGCCCCAGCCGTAATTGGTGTCGCTGACCGCGTAGTTGTTGTCCCGAAGGGCGATCGCGAGGCCGCCGTTCCAGTCACTGAGCCAGTTCTCGCCGCAGGAGTGATGCATGAAGATGAGCCGCACCGGTTCTCCGGGCGGGGCAGGGGTAGCCCCTGTCACCGGTATGGTCACCGGGCCGTTTGTAGGACCGGCCTCTGTCTGTTCCGGGGGGCCGGTCTCCTGGTCGCCTGGTTTGGTGCAGAGGGCGAGGGAAGCAAGGAGGATGAGGAGAAGTACAAGGGCTGCAGCCCGCAGATTCCGTCGTGCACGCATAGGGGATTGCTGGGGTGTTGGGGTATATGGAGCTTGCCGGGGAGGGGTGCAGTGAGTCCAAAGGGGATGCTTAAATGCCATTGGTACCAACCCATGTTCAGGTCTTACCATGGCAGAGAATCATCCAAAACAGCCGAAGCCCGCGGAGGTTCTGCCCGGAATGTCGGATGGGATGCGAACCCGTGCCGCGATTGATCCCATCATCCTCGTGGTGATCGCCGGGATAGCGATCCTCGCAGTCGTCGTGTTCCTTGTCATGTCGCCCTCATCCCCGCCTGTGCCGGCGGTGTCCGCGCAGCGCTGCGGCGACCAGACGCTCTCGTACGTGAACGAAAACCTTGCCACCGAAGGGACGGCTGCCACGCTCGAGAAGGTGGTGGAACTGCACGGGATGTACCAGGTGACGGTGGCTTACCAGGGCCAGCAGATCCCGCTGTATGCCACCACGGACTGCACGCTGCTCTTCATGGAGAGCATGGATATGGCAGCAACCGCCACGGGATCGCCGACGGCAGCACCCACTCCGGCTGCAACCCCGGTGATGACCGACCGGCCGGTCGTGGACCTGTACGTGATGTCCTACTGCCCGTACGGGACCCAGGCAGAGACTGCCATGAAGCCGGTGGCGGACCTGCTTGGCACAAAGGCCGACATCCGGGTCCGGTTCATCTCCAGCGTGGGCGGTACGACGGTGGATTCGGTGGAGTCCCTGCACGGCCCCGTCGAGGCACAGGAGGACCTGCGCCAGGCCTGCATCCAGAAGTATTCCCCCGGGAAGCTCTGGAGCTACCTGGCCCGGTTCAACAGCGAGTGCTACTCCTCCTCCCGGACGCCGGAGAGCGCGGTCGCCTGCTCCCGGAACGTGACCTCTGCCGTCGGGATTGACCAGGCGAAGATCGATGCGTGCGCCACCGGTGCCGAGGGAATCGGCCTCCTTGCGGCCGATGAGGCATCTGCTGCAGCGCAGGGTGCCACGGCATCCCCCACGCTGCTCGTGAACGGCGTGAAGTACTCGGGCTCCCGTGCGCCGGAGGCCTACAAGCAGGCCATCTGCGGGAGCTTCACGATGGCACCCGCCGAGTGCCAGACGAAGCTCTCCGAGCAGCAGGCTGCGGCCGGCGGCTCGTGCTGACGCCCGGGCTGATGCAGGAACAATCCATTTTTTCCTGTGTTTTCAGATTCTTCCAGTGAGACGCTCCAGGGGGGGGCCTTTTGGCCCCCCCCCGCCGCGTGGGCGCCCCCCCGGGAGAAGGGGGTGATCCATCCTGAGACGGGATAGCAGGAGAAGATCTTCTCAGAAACCGAGGGTCATCCCATCCTTCCCGGGGGATGCCCACGCGGCGGGGGCGGAGCCCCCAAGAGCGTCTCACCAGTACTCGGTGTATCCGTAACACCGTCTCCACATATTCCCAGTATACCTCAAGCGGAGCGCGGCGGGGGCGAAGCCCCCAAGAGCGTACCAGTAGAACAACTCCTCTGTGAAAGGGGAATTCCGATCTTTCTGGAAATGAGAATTGCGACAGTGAACCGGTGGAAAAAGAAAATGAGATGAACGGGCTCTCTACACCAGCTTCACGTCGGCGATGTTGTGCTGGCGCTGGGAGAGGCGCTTGGCCTTGAAGATGTTCTTTCCCTCCTTCCCGATGGCGATGCCCCGGTCCTCCTCCCGGACGGTGACCTTGGCGATCCGCTCCTCGTCGGTCCCCTCGAACTCGAGAGAGGTGACCTGGGCGGGGAGGAAGCAGTTCCGGATGAACTGCTCGGGGCTGGAGGTGTACTCCACCACCTCGATCCGCTTCCCCATGACCTCCATGGCGTTCTTGATAGAGGCGCCCTTCTTGCCGATGGCCCGGCCCATCTCACCGGGGTTCACGACCAGGATGATACGGCTGTTGCGGTCGTCGATGATGCAGTCCCGGCTGGAGGCGCCCGTCAGCTGCTCGAACTGCGCCATCAGGCGCATGCAGTCCTCGGTGAGCACGATCTCGCCCATATCACGCCCTCTTTAAGGAGAGGATGTCGGACTCACCGGGCTCGACAATGGCGAGGGCCGAGACCATGAACGGTTTCCCGCAGGCCATCCCCAGCTGGACGCCGGATCCCGCAAAGACATGGACCGGGACGTCCTGCTTCCCGGCCAGGAACTGCTGGAACCGGTCCGGGCAGTTCCTGGCCACGACAACGAGCTGGGCCTTGCCCTCGTTGATGCAGTCTTCGGTTGCGTGCTGTCCGAGAAGGACGTTTCCGGTTTTGATGGCCCTCCTGAGTGAAGTGTTGAAATCCATGATCATTCTCCTGATTTGAGTGGTTTTGCGATGAGTTTCACGTCGCCCGTGCCCAGCTGGATGGGCTGGCCGACGATGATGTTCTCGGTGACACCGTTCAGCTCGTCCACCTCGTTGGCCACCGCCGCGTCCAGCAGGTGGTTCACCGTCACCTCGAAGGCGGCCCGGGAGAGGACCGACTCCTTCTCCCCGGCGATGCCGTGGCGGCCGATCTGCTTCACCTCGCCGTCCATGCACATCATGTCGGCGACCAGCATGAGGTGGCGGACATCGACGAGGATGCCCTGTTCGGCGAGCGTCGAGAGCGCCTCGTCGATGATGGAGTTGCGGGCAGCCTCGATGCCCAGCACATCGGCGATCTCGCTGATGTTGTTTGAGCGGGTGCGGGCGGTGTCGACCCCATCCACCTCAAACACATCCTTCAGGTTGGAGCCTTCGGTATAGAGGATATACTCCCCCTCCTCCTTCCGGACCACGACGCGCTCGATGTCGTCGATCCCCTGGACGATCACGTTCCTGACGTGTTCGGCCAGCTGGAAGAGGTTCTGGTAGGACTCCCGGTCCTTGGGGATGAAGAGGAGGAGCGCGCGGTCGGCGTGCGCCTCGCATTCAAAGTCCCGGTAGTGCCGCCGCTCCCGGATCTTCTTCGGGGCGTTCTCCACGATCCGGTCCACCCCGATCTTGCGCTTGTCGCAGACCGCGGTGTTCAGCTGCACCACCACCTGCATGTTCTCCATGTCGATGGTGATGTCCCCGAACTCGTGGAGGGGTGCGGCCTCGATCTGCCAGGAAACCTCCCGGGCCCGGTCCCGGTCTTGGGCATACTCGGGCTTCAGGCGGATGGTCATGGTAGGGGTGGAGGGTGCCTTACGGGCGTCCATGATCTCGATGAGCCGGGGGAGCCCCAGGGTGACGTTGATCTCGGCGACCCCCGCATAGTGGAAGGTCCGCATCGTCATCTGGGTACCGGGCTCCCCGATGGACTGGGCGGCCACGATCCCCACCGCCTCGCATGCCTCAATCCGTGTGTTCCGGTACTCCCGCACCACCCGGTCCAGGATCCGCTTGAACTGGGCCTCGGATACCGACCGGTCGCCCAGGTACTTCCGGATCTCGTTTTGGGTCTTCTCGGGGAGGTCCGCTTCAGCGATCCGCTTCTCCATGCTCGCGTTCATGCTATACCTCCTCCTTGATCTCGGACTCTATGATACCCTTCACGTCCACAGGAGAACCGAAGCTGCTCTTGGAGGGGTCGGTCCCGTCCTCGCCGTACCGGAACTGGATGATCCGGCCGCCCGTCGTGCGCACGGTCCCGTCATAGGCCACCTTCAGGTCCTGGAGCGCGTTGATCATCCGGCGCTGCAGGTACCCGCTCTGGGAGGTCCGCACCGCCGTGTCCACGAGACCCTCGCGGCCTCCGATGGCATGGAAGAAGAACTCGGTGGGGGAGAGGCCGCTCTTGTAGCTGTTCTGGATGAACCCGTGGGCAGCAGAGCCCCGGTCCCCTTTCCGGAAGTGCGGGAGGGTCCGGTCATCGTAACCCCGGATGATCCGCTCGCCCCGGACCGACTGCTGCCCGATGCACCCTGCCATCTGGGTCAGGTTCAGCATGGACCCCCGGGCCCCGGAGACCGCCATCACGACGGCACTGTTCTCAAGACCCAGGTGCCGGCCTGCGATCTCGCCGGTCCGGTCCCTGGCTTTGCCCAGCACCTGCATGATCTGCATCTCCAGTGTCTCGTCCAGGGTACGGCCCGGCATCGGCTCCAGCTGCCCTTCCTGGAAGATCCGGATCCGGCGCTCCACGTCGGAGGCGGCGTTCTCCAGCACCTCCCGGATCTGGCCGTACTCGGTCTTGGAGAGGTCCTCGTCGTCGATGCCGAAGGAGAAGCCGTCCAGCATGATGGACCGGATGGCAAGCCGTGTCATGTCGTCAATGAAATCCACGGCCCGCTTCATGCCGTACTGGCGGATGATCCGGTGCAGGATCTGGCCGTCGAAAGCCCCGATGGCCTTCTTGTCAATGGTCCCGGAGACCAGGTGCCCGTCAAAGATCTTCACGTAGGCGTCCCGCTCGCAGAGTTCCTTCTTGCAGGTGTCGCAGGACTCGCAGGACGAGGCCCGGAAGACCATGTTCAGTTCCGTCGGCAGGATGCAGGAGAAGATCTGCTTGTTGGACCAGTAGGGGACCCCCTCCTCCACCTTCCCGGGCTCGGGGAGGTTCTCCAGGTGGTAGTGCCGGAGCAGGTACAGGACCATCTCCTTCCGGAACCATTGGGTCTCGTGGGTGAGGAGGAAGATGCCCGAGACATGGTCATGGATCCCGCCGATGATGGGACCGCCGAACCGCGGGGAGAGGATGTTCTCCTGCACGGAGAGGAGGATCTGGGCCTCGGCCCGGGCCTCCTCGGTCTGGGGCACGTGCAGGTTCATCTCGTCCCCGTCAAAGTCCGCGTTGTAGGGCGGGCATACGGCCGGGTTCAGGCGGAAGGTCTTCCCGTCCATTACCCGCACCCGGTGGGCCATGATGGACATCCGGTGCAGCGAGGGCTGGCGGTTGAAGAGGACGGTGTCCCCGTTCCGCAGCTGCCGCTCGACGGTCCAGCCGGGTTCGACCATGTCCACGGTGGCCTGCAAGTTCTGGTCCGAGAGCCGGATGCGGCGGTTGTCGGGCCGGATCACGTAGTTGGCCCCGCAGGGCGAGGTGGTGGTGGGGCGCACGGGACCGTTCAGGGCATACTCCCGTACCTCCGACAGGTTGAAGGGGGTCACCCGCACGGGCACGGTCATCTCCCGGGCGATCGCAAGGGGCACCCCCACCTCGGTGACACTGATGTTGGGGTCCGGCGAGATGACGGTGCGGGCCGAGAAGTTCACCCGCTTCCCCGAGAGGGAACCCCGGAACCGCCCGTCCTTGCCCTTCAGCCGCTGGGAGAGGGTCTTTAACGGCCTCCCGCTCCGGTGCCTTGCCGGCGGGCACCCGGCCACCTCGTTGTCCAGGTAGGTGGTGACATGGTACTGGAGGAGCTCCCAGAGGTCCTCGATGATCAGGTGGGGGGCACCGGCGTCCTGGTTCTCCTTGAACCGCTGGTTGATCCGGATGATGTCCACCAGCTTGTGGGTCAGGTCGTCCTCGGACCGCTGGCCGTTCTCCAGGATGATGGAGGGGCGCATGGTGACCGGGGGTACCGGGAGCACGGTGAGGATCGTCCACTCAGGTCTCGCCACCTCCGGGTTGATGCCCAAGAGCTTCAGGTCATCGTCCGGGATCTTCTCCAGCCGCGCCCGGATATCGGCGGGCGTCAGCTTGTGCTCCATCTTCTTCCCGTCCTCGGTCCACATCTCGGAGAAGGCGGTGGGCTTCTCGAAGTTGATCTTCAGCTGCTGCTCCCCGCAGTGGGGGCAGAGCCGCTCCTTCTTGATGTCCTTCTCCTTCAGCACGTCACCGGTGGCTTCCTCGTCGGTGCCGATGACCTTCTCTATCTCCGCGGTATCGAGCAGCAGCCGGCCGCAGGCGCGGCAGGTGGCCCGGAGGAGCTTCCGGATCATGCGGGTGTAACCGACATGGATCACGGGTTTTGCGAGTTCAATGTGCCCGAAGTGGCCCGGGCAGTCGCTCGCCTTCTGGTCGCAGGTCTTGCACCGCAGCCCCGGGTCGATGACACCCAGGTTCAGGTCCATGAGCCCCTGGGGGTAGGGGTAGCCGTCCTCGTCATAGGTGTCCGCCCAGATGATCTTGCGGACGCTCATCTTCCGGATCTCCTTGGGTGAGAGGAGACCGAACTCGATCTTACCGATTCGTTTTGGGCTTGGCATCCCGCACCTCCTATACCATGTCCTGCAGCTTCAGCCGCGGTGCAATCCCCATGGACTTCATCTCGTCCAGCAGGAGCTTGAAGGCGTAGCTCATCTCCACCGGGTAAATGTCCGTCTCGCCGCCGCATCCCAGGCACCGGGTCAGGTTCCTCTTCCGGTCCAGCATGGCCACCATGCCGCAGTTGCCGCAGACGTACTGGGTCACCTTGTCCGACTCGTCCAGCAGCCGTTCCTTGAGCGCCATGGCGGCCCCGTGGCCGATCATCACGTCCCGCTCCATCTCCCCGAACCGCAGGCCGCCCTCCCGGGCACGACCCTCGGTGGGCTGCCTTGTCAGCACCTGCACGGGCCCCCGGGACCGGGCATGCATCTTGGAGGAGACCATGTGGTACAGCTTCTGGTAGTAGATGACGCCCATGTACACGTCTGCCTTGAACGCCCGGCCGGTCATGCCGTCGTACATCACCTCGCGGCCGGTGTGGGAGAACCCCAGTTTCTTGAGGGAACTGCGGAGGTCGCTCTCGGACTCGCCGGAGAACGCGGTGCCGTTGATCCGCCTCCCTTCCAGCGACCCCACCTTGCCACCCAGCATCTCCAGCATGTGGCCGATCGTCATCCGGCTGGGGATGGCGTGGGGGTTGATGACAAGATCCGGGGTGACCCCGGACTCGGTGAAGGGCATGTCCTCCTGGGGGGCGATGAGCCCGATGACCCCCTTCTGCCCGTGGCGGGAGGCGAACTTGTCCCCCACCTCGGGCACCCGCAGGTCCCGGGTCCTGACCTTCACCAGGCGGGAGCTGTTCTCTCCCTCGGTGATGATCACGGTATCGATGATCCCCCGCTCGTTGGACCGCATGGTGACGGAGGTGTCGCGGCGCTTCTCCACGGCGATCAGCTCACCGGACGGCTCCTCCAGGAACCGGGGCGGGGAGGTCTTCCCGATCAGCACGTCCTTCTCCACGACCACCGTCTCCGGGTTGATGATCCCGTCGGTGTCCAGGTGCTGGTAGAACTCGGCCCCGTGGGCACCGGTCACCTCCTCGTCCGGAATCTGGATCTTGTCCACCTGGCCGCCGGGGTAGCGCCGCTCCTCGCCCTCGTAGGTCCGGAAGAAGTGGGACCGTCCCAGGCCCCGGTCAATGGCAGCTTTATTGAAGATCAGGGCATCTTCGATGTTGTAGCCTTCATAGGAGAGGATGGCCACCACGAAGTTCTGGCCGGCGGGCCGGTCATCGGAGCCGATGGAGTCGGAGGTGGTGGTGTGGACGAGGGGCTTCTGCACGTAGTGGAGCAGGTGGCCCCGGGTGTCGGGCCGGAGCTTCATGTTGGCGGTGGCGAATCCCAGGGCCTGCTTCACCATCCCTGCACCCATGGTAACCCTCGGGGAGGCGTTGTGCTCCGGGAAGGGCACATGGGCCGCGGCGATCCCCAGGATCAGGGAAGGCTCGATCTCTAGGTGGGTATGGTCTGGAGTGATCTCCTTTTCGTGGATGGCGATGAAGAGATCCTCTTCCTCCTCGGCATCGATCAGCTCGATGAACCCTGCCTTGATCAGGTCATCGAACTGGATCTTTCCCTCTTTCAGCCGGGCGATCTCGTCGTTGGTGATGACGGGCTTGCCCCCCTCCAGCACGATCAGGGGGCGGCGGGCACGGCCCCGGTCGGTGTGGATCACCAGGTCCCCGTTGTACTCCTTGAAAGAGACGTTGATCTCGGTGGAGATCTCCCCTTTGCGCCGCATGCTCCGGACCCGGGCAATCAGGTCCTTCGGGTTGTCGGCAAGGCCGATCAGGGCCCCGTCCACAAAGACACGGGATCGCTTCATGCACGCTCCTTTTTGAGCGACTCGACGCCCATCCCGTACAGGATGCGCTTCACCTCGTTCTCGTCATCCACGCCGCGGGAGATCTCCACCATCTGGGCAAAGTTCTTGACAAGGCCGCAGTTGGGCCCTTCAGGGGTCTCGCTGGGGCAGATCCGGCCCCACTGGGTGGGGTGCAGGTCCCGGGCCTCGAAGTGGGGCTGCGACCGGGAGAGGGGGGAGATGACCCTGCGCAGGTGGGAGAGGACCGACATGTGGTCCACCCGGTCCAGGAGCTGGGAGACACCGGTCCTCCCGCCCACCCAGTTGCCGGTGGCAAGGGGGTGCAGGAGCCGCTCGGTGAGCACGTCGGCCCGGACGGCCGTGGAGATGGAGAGGTCCCGGTGCCGCATGCTGGCCCGCTCCAGCTGGTACTTGATGTCCCGGGTCAGGCGGTTTAAGGAGATGCGGAAGAGGTCCTCCATCAGGTCGCCGGCCAGCTTCAGCCGTTTGTTGGCGTAGTGGTCCTTGTCATCGATCCTGCGCCGCTGGAGCACCAGGTCAAAGCAGGACTCGGCCATCCGCCCCAGGAAGTGGGCTTTTGCGAGGCGCACCGATTCCACCGCCTGCTGGTAGCCGGGATCCTCCTCCTTCAGGTTCTGGGGCATCAGGTAGTTCAGGTGCGGGAGCAGGTAGTTGTCCACCACGAACTCGGCCCGCTTCTTCTGGTAGTCCCTCGTCTGGTTGGGGGCCAGCTTCTTGCCCACGTACATGATCCCGCTCTCCACCGAGTCGCACTCCGACTCCTCCAGGTTCTGCATCATGAAGGTCAGGATCTCCTCGTCGGTGGAGACCGCCTCGACGATGTCGTGGTCCGAGACGAGGCCCAGGCCCCGCATCAGGTCCACGAACCGGAGGTGGCCCGCCACCGAGGGGAACGAGACCTCCAGCAGGTTCTTCCGGTTCCGCTCCACGACCACCAGCGCCCGGTAGCCGCGGAACTGGGAGAAGACCTTGGCCACGTAGATCCGCTCATTGTACCGCTCGGTAAACTCGGTCATGATCTTGTTGGAGGCGAGATCCTCGAGCGTCATCAGCACCCGCTCGGTGCCGTTGATGATGAAGTAGCCCCCGGGATCCAGCGGGTCCTCGCCGTGGGCCACCCGTTCCTCGTCGGAGAGGCCCGAGAGGTTGCACTTCCGGGACCCCACCATGACGGGGAGCTGGCCAATGTTCGCCATGAACGGCTCCTGCCGGGCCTCACCCTGTATGAGGGTCATGGTCAGGTAGATGGGGGCGGCGTAGGTCAGGTTCCGGAGCCGTGCCTCACTGGGGAAGAGGTTCCCCTGGGACCCGTCCGCCTCCCGCACCACGGGTTTCTCGATGGTGATGGTCCCCAGCTCCACCCAGACAGGCTCCCGCGACTTGCCCCGGGCGTCGATGTCGGTCTCAATCACCTTCTGCTCGTTCACCACTTTCTGAAGGTTATGGGTGAGGAAATGGTTGAAGGAGTCAAGCTGGTGGCGCGCCACGTGCTCCTTGGAAAAGTACACCCTGGACAATCCAGTTCTGTCGATCAGAGATATCAGCCCCGAAGTTTATTTTTTCGGCCTTTTTATGACCAGCCGATAGGATTCGGCCCTGCCGGCGGTCTGGCTTGAACGGATGATCCCGATGACATTCCCCGGTCTGGCTTTCACGGTCTTCACCGCAGGATCATCATGAAAAACCTTTGGGAGTTGTTCGATTGAGAGATGATAGGTGGAGAGGAGCGTCACGATCTCCTCTTCGGTCATGATCCGGTGTTCCGGAACCATGATATGGTTCAGTACATCAAATGTGCTCATACCCTACCCCAGTGTTGAATGCTCTTCCCCGCTGCCCGGGAAGGTCTCCTTCCAATCCCTTCTCGCGATGCCGAGAGACTGCCGCCGTGGGAGCGGGCTCGGAGGGATTTGAACCCTCGGCCACCTGGTTAAAAGCCAGGCGCTCTACCTAGCTGAGCTACGAGCCCCCGCCACCCGCACACCATCTGGCATTAATAAAACGCAAGAAAACTATATAAACATTCTGACACTAATGAATAAAAGCTCTTCTTTGGTTCCTGGAAAAACCAGTACATCTGCCGCAGATTGCCGCAGAACCCCGTCCCTGCCCATAGGGGGGGGTCTCTCTCCACGGTGGACCGCGCAGGGGCGCGGACGCGAAACTGCTATCTGGGATGGGGATCCCAGATCCCTGCGGAACAAACGGAGGGAATGATCCCGGATGGATCACGAACTGCTCATCAGGCGGATGGTCTTTCCCATCACGCTCGTCACCATCGTTATCTACATCGCCATTGCAATTGGCCTCTCCCTGCTGGCCCTGGTATCGCTCATCGACGTTGCAGCACTCATGGTCGCGATACCGGGCGCCCCTGATTTCTCGGTGGGCCTCCTTGACGTCCTGCACGCGATCCTGCTCACCATTATCATCGTCGAGATCCTGGAGACCGTGACGGTGTACTTCCGGACCAGCCGGGTGCAGGTGCGCCCCATCCTTGTTGCTGGTCTCACCGCCATGGTCCGGCGCGTGCTGGTGCTGGGCGTGGAGTCCGTCAACACCTGGGATATCCTCTCCACCGCTGTCGTGATCGCGGTGCTCACCGCCGCGGTGCTGCTCGTGGGAAAGGAGGAAGGGGGGAAGGGAGCGTAGGAAGCCTCACTGGGGGTTCCATCATTCGCTCTTGGTGAGGATACGAGATCCTCAGGGCTCTATTTCAGAGTCTGATTCCTGCGGGGACGCTCCAGGGGGGGGACCTGGGGGCGGAGCCCCCTGGAGTGTACACCGGGATCGGAATCGGGGAGGCCCCCACCCCGTTGTTCTCCCCCCGTGAGGATAGCTGCTTCAGAGATCTCCTCTCGCGAGGGTGTGACGTTCCCGTACGATAAGAAGGATTCCGCACCGGAGAAAAAGAGGTTACATCTTCTCGTTCAGGACCTTGGTGAGCTCGGTCCGGATATGCTGGAGCCGGTCCTCCTGCACCTTGATGGACTCGCTCATGGATTTCATGGCCTGCGAGATCTTGGAGGAGACCTGCTGGTTGGTATCGTGGATGTTGTAGGTGGTCTCCAGGATCTTGAGGAGCCGGGTGTTCACATCCACACTCTTCGCCAGGCGGGAGTACTCGTCGATGATCCTCTGGTCAAAGCCGGCCTTCTTTGCCTCCTCGATATCCAGCTTGATCATGGACCGGCGCTTCAGCACATGCTCGATGGTGTCGTAGAGCTCCCGGTGGGTGATGGGCTTGAGCACATAGTCCTCGATGTACATCCCGTACAGCTGGGCTTCCTCCGGAGAGAGCTGCTTTGCGGTGAGCATCAGCACCGGTATATCCTTGGTGTCCTGGTTGCGCTTGATCTGCTCCAGCGTCTCCCATCCGTCGATGGGCTCCATCATGATATCCAGGAGGATCAGGTCCGGGGTGACGTTCTTCAGGATGTCCAGGCATTCCAGGCCGCTGTAGGCGGCAACGGCACGGTAGCCGCCCCTCTCCAGCATGGTCACAAAAACATCGACGATAAAGGGACTGTCGTCCACCACCAGTATGGTATACATCACTCACTCCCCCTGTAGCTCCATCCGCAGGGGGAATCGCCCGGTGCAGGGATGGCGGGCGAGACAGGATGGGGGAACCACGGGAACACGATGCAATTCCGGCGGAGAGAGAGAAGGCTCTTTCCTTTTTGGACTTCAGGATCGGCCTGCATCACTCACTCCATTGACTGATCACTATTTTCCTCACATAAATTTATCCTTTCTCCTCCCTCAGGGTTTCGGGTGCGGGCTGGCGGGTGATCCGCCCGAATTCGGCCGGTCGTCGGAGCGGTCCGCTGCCCGGCCCCGGGGGGCCCCGGCCCTGTCAGACGGCCCGCATGCCGGTTCGCTCCCTCCGCGGGCCGGATTCCCCGTCCTCCCCCGGATGACCACGATTCCATCGATAAACCAATATTATTATGTTATGAAAAACACCAGCTATTTATAATGCAACTTCCTCGGGGGAAATTTCGGGAAATTGTGCGGAGCGTCCCCCTCTCCCCCCTCCTCCTGGAGCTTTCCGAGGTCCAGTTCACCGGCATCCTGACCCTCACCTGGGGCACATCCACCTCCACGCTCGTGTTTGAGAACGGAAAGGTTCTCCTGGCGGAATATCCCCCGCGGGCAGGTGATGGTGCATGGGAGACGATTACCCGCCTGGGTGATCAGGCGGTGGGGGCCATCCTCTCTGACCTCGATGCCATGCAGATGAAGCTGGTGGCCGAGTTCAATCCTCCCTGTCTCCTCTCCACGCCATCTGCCCCTGCCAGGGGAGCCGGGGGACCGAAGAGGGTGGCGGTTCTCGCACAGACCGAAGCGGCGCAACGGAAGGAGGAGCCAGGACCGGTCATGGTGGCAGTGCCGGAAACCCGCAGGCCGGATGCAGAACCCGTCATGCAGCCGCCACGGGCAACGGCCTGGCGGGACACGGAGCGGGGGAGGAAACCCCCGGCATTCCCCATCCCCCCGAAAGTACCGCCCGGCCGCGCAGGGTCTCCCGGGCCGCAGTCTGCCCCTCCAGCCGCTCCCCCTGTCCACCTCCCTCCCGGGAAGGTGACGGCAAGGCAGAAGGGGGAGCACCCGGAGGGCGGAACCCTCCGGGAAGGGGAGCCGATCCACGGTGCACTGGATCCCGTGACGCTGGCAAACCTGGAGATGGCGGCCCTGGATGAAATGGATGTGGACCACATCGCCACCAAGATCCGGAAGAATGCCCGGGGGATTGTCAAGAAGCTCCACCTCGGCCACCTGATGACCGAGAAGGACGAGTGAGGAGGTCCCGTGCATGGCCACCGAGTTTGAATCGCTCGCCATTCTGCTCCTGCAGGTGCTGGTGCTGGTCTGTGCCCTGCAGGTCGTGCTTGGCCTCGTCATTGTGTACTACATGACCCGGGTCCAGGAGCTGGTCCGGGGGGCCGGTGTCTTTCATGAGCAGCCTGTGAGGGCCAGGCCCATCCCTCCCCGGGAACCGGCTCCCCCACCTCCCCCTCCCTCGCCCACTCCCGCGCCCCCGTCTCCCGTTCCCGGGGGGGGGTCCCGGCCCCCGACCAGGCCCGGCTGGGCGGTGGAGATCCTGGAGGGCCGGCGGGATATCCGGGGTTCCATCCAGGCGATCTGTGACAAGTTCTCCCTCCGGGATCTGATCATCACCACGCGGGACGGCCTGGTGGTGGTCTCCCTCACCCCGGGGGTTGCCGAGGAAGCCGCGCGGCTCTCCGGCATCCACCGCAGGGGCGGGAAGGCCGATGGGAAGGACCTGCACTTCCTGCCGGTGGTGCACCGGGGCGACGAACTCCTGGTGATCCTGCGGACTGACCGCATCCCGGATGAGAGGGAGAGAAGGGCGATTGAGAAGGATGTGGCACAGATCCTGAACTGGTGGCTTTAGCGGGGAGAATGAGGCAGATGAGCAAATATTTATGGCCTGATATCCACCACTTCATGAGAGTTGGGGTTGAATGATCCGGGCATACACCATCGCATCCGGCAAGGGCGGCACCGGCAAGACCACCGTCACCATCAACCTGGGTGCCTCCCTGGCCAAGCTGGGCCTGGAGACCTACATCATGGATGCGGATATCGGGATGGCCAACATCGGCCTCCTGCTGGGGCTTGAGGATGCACCGGTCACCATCCACGAGGTGCTGGCTGGGAAAGCCAGCCTGGACGAGGCAATCTATGACGGGCCCAACGGGGTGAAAGTGCTGCCCAGCGGCATCTCCCTGCAGGGATTCCAGCATGCCAACCCCGACCGGTTCCGGGATATCCTCCACGAACTGGTGAACCGCTGCGACTACCTCCTCATCGATGCTCCCGCAGGGATCAGCCGGGACGGGGTGATCCCGCTCGCCATTGCGGACGAGGTGATCCTTGTCGTGAACCCCGAGGTCTCCTCCATCGTCGATGCCCTGAAGACCAAGGTGCTCACCGAGGTGGTGGGAGGGCATGTCTGCTGTGCCATCCTGAACCGGGCCGGGACCGAGCATACCTCACTGATCCAGTCCAAGCTGGAGAAGACGCTGGGGGTGAAGCTGGTGGGGGTGGTGCCCGAGGATCCCAATGTGCGGGTGGCGGCCGTGTACAAAACGCCGGTCGTCATGAAGTTCCCGGGAACGGAGGCCTCCCGGGCGTTCCGCCGTATTGCCGCCAACATTGCAGGGATTGCACTGGATGAAGGGGCCGAGACTTCGACGGAAGGATTCGTTTCCCGGTTTGTGAAGATACTGTTCAGGGGGAAGAAATGACCATCGAGGAAATCCTGATCGTGCTCTTAGGCGTGGTGGTGATGGTGGAGTTCTTCATCATGTACCTGATGCGGGTCCGCATCCACCAGCTGCTGAACGAGATCGAGGAATCTTCCAGCCGGGTGGACCTCTCGGATATCGAGCTGGAGGCCCTCACCCGCAACGTGGAAGCCTTCAAAAGGCTCAAAATATAGAGAACGGGCCTGGAGAAGCGAAGGTACATAAGTGATCTACACCAACAACTTGGGGGGGCCATAGGGTAGCCTGGGCATCCTAGGAGACTGGGGGTCTTCTGACCTGCGTTCAAATCGCAGTGGCCCCATGCCGCATTCCCTTTTTCCCTGAAAAGACCCCGGAGCAGGATTCCCGTGAAGATCCACCCCCGTTGCATCGACTGTCTCCTGGAACGGGTCAGGTACGAGGCTGCCCTCTCCACGGATGACGCAGACCGGATCCGGCGGGTGGTGGAGGCATGCCGAGAACGGATCGGGCCGTACCGCAGGGGTGTCCACCCGGCGGCGGCCGTTGCCTCGGAGATCCATCACCTGGCCTATGCTCTCCTCGCCGACCCGGACCCGTACCGGCAGCTGAAGGAGCGGTCCAACGAAGAGGCGCTGGCAGCCTGCAGGGAGGTCCGCGGGGATCTCCACACCTTCCGGGATCTCACCCTTGCAGCCATCCTGGCCAACACGTACGATTACGGTCTCGCGGTCCACCGGGTCACCGGGGATTTCCCGGCCTTCTTCCGGAGCCGGTTTCCCCGGGGGCTGTACCGGGACGATACCCACCGGATGGAGGGCCTTCTCCAGCGGGTGGTCTACTTCACCGACAATGCCGGGGAGATTGTCTTTGACCTCCTCCTGATCCGGCACCTGAGGGCCCGGGGGGCCCGGGTGACCCTGGCGGTGCGGGGTGCGCCCATACTGAACGACGCGACCCGGGAGGATGCCCGGTGGCTGGGGATGGATCGGGAAGTGGACCTCCTCACCACCACGGGGAGCGGGGATATCGGCGTCACATGGGAGAAGATCCCGAAGAATCTCGCCCGGGCCCTCGAGGAAGCCACGCTGGTCATCGCGAAAGGGATGGCCAACTACGAGTCCCTGACGGAATACCCGGGGCTTCTCCCGCCTGTTGCGTACCTGATGACCGTGAAGTGCGAGACCGTGGCCGAGAGCATCGGTGCACCGGTGGGATCGGCCGTTGCCCTGCTGGAAGGCGGGGAAGCAGCCCCCGTCACTCCCGGCACTGGCTGAGAAGGGAAGCCACTTTCTCATTCCCCGGGTCCAGCGTCCTCGCCTTCTCGCAGAAGACCCGGGCATCGCTGCGGTAACCGGCCTCAAGGAGCCGGCGGGCGATCTCCAGGATGATGTTCAGGTTGGTGGAGTCGATCCGGTAGCCCCGGATCAGGTGGCGGAGGGCCTGCTCATTGTCGGGCTCGAGGAGAGAGAGGTAGTACCAGAGGGCAGGCTGGCTGGGCTTGAGCCGCATGGCGTTCCGGAGGGGCTCCGCGGCCTCGTTCTTCCTGCCCAGGTGGTAGAGGGCCATGCCATGGGCCAGCGCCAGTTCCCCGTCGTACTCGTTCATGGGGCGGATCCGGGTGAAGATGGCCAGGGCCTCTTCGTACCGTTCGCTCTTCAGGAGCGTGATGCCGGACTGGAGCCAGGCCCTGAAGTTGTCGGGATCCACACGGGTGGCCAGCTGGTAGAGCTGGAATGCCTCCTCGAACTGGCCCATGGCAAAGTGCACATCCCCCTTGCCGATCAGGAAATCGGGGTGGTCAGGGATGACAGAGAGGGCCTTGTCAAAGAAGGAGGTGGCCTCCTCGTACTCGTTGATGGAGAGGTGGGTGATGCCCTCGTGGTACCACCCCAGCGCATACCTCTTGCTCTTGGGGATGTCCTTCATGTCGCCCGCGGGGGGAGGTGCATGCCTGCACTTCCCATTACTGGAAAAGCCTTTTTAATTCTATTTATGGCTTCTGCTTTATCCATCCGGAATTCTCCTGTCCCTGCGTCAGGGTTGCACGGATCGGACCACCGCCCTTGCCCGCGTGACAACCGGTATGCGTTCACCTGGTTTCCACCCCGGGCCATCAGATGATCTGGAAGAGGTAGGGGAGGCTGATGAGCATCACCATCACGGTCAGGATCAGGGTGGAGAAGAGCACCACCACCCGTTCCGCGTACTCTCCCATGCCCCGGGGCCGGAGAACGGCCTGGATCCCTTCCTTCAGGATGTAGCCCCCGTCCAGCGGCACCATCGGGAGGGCATTGAATATGCCCACATTGATGTTGATCCAGGCGCACCAGAAGAGGAGGTGCGTGAGCTCCCAGAAGAAGGGGAAGGGCACCCGGAAGAATGCCTGCTCAGGCATCTCAAAGGCCAGCAGCCGGAGGTACCCCCCCACGTAGAGCAGGGAAGCGGTCCCGCCGGCGGGTTCACCGGCCAGCTCATGGACCTGGTAGCCGGATTCAAAGGGGATGGTGACCAGGTAGAGGAACCCGAGGGGCTGGGCAAGCTCGCGGACGGTCCGCACCACCTCCGATCCCGGATAATAGGTGACCCCCATGAACCCCGAGGGCGAGGAGGAGACGTTCCGGGGCCAGGCAGCCAGGGTCAGCGCATAGGACTCCTGTACCCCGTCTTTCTCCACGAGTAGCGTCAGGGGGTCACCGGGCCGGGTCTGGTTCAGGAGGGCGGCCACCTCCCCCACCGAATGGACCTCCTGCCCGTTCACGGCTCTCACAAAGGAGTTGTGGGGCACGCCGGCGTCATAGGCAGGAAATCCCTGGTACACCCCGTGGATGACGGGATCCGTGACCGGCGCTGCCTGTGCCATGACCAGGAGGAGCAGGCCCCCGCAGAGGAAGCCCACCAGCAGGTTGTTCGTGATCCCGGCCCCGAAGATCCTGCACTTGGGGCCTGCCGGGGCCTTTTCCAGTTCCTCTTCATCCGGTTCCACAAAGAACCCGATGGGGATCACGGCGAGGAGCGCCCCCATGGACTGGACTTTGATCTGCTCCACCCGGCAGAGGATCCCGTGGCCGAACTCGTGGACGGCGATGGTCAGCACGAATGCGAACCATACGGCAAACGTGGAGGGCACGAACTCGTTGATCCCGGGGAGGAGCAGGATGTTCTGGGGCGCGTAGATCCCCGTGGGTTCAGGCCGGGTCAGGAAGGTGAACCGGAGGGCAAAGAAGAGCATGACAGTGCCCAGGACCGCCACCAGCACGACCACGGCAACCCCCGCGGTCCCGTAGGCTTTCAACAGGGCCGAGTAGGGGATGAACCGGTCAAAGAATGCAACCTTCCGGGTCTTCAGGGCCATGACGGGACCGTAGAAGGTGATCCGGTCCTGCCACAGTCCCCTCCTCCGGATGGTGTATGCCACCAGCGCGTAGGCGCCGACAAGGAGGAGCACGATCAGGAGCCCGTTCATCCTGTATCCTGAGGTCTGCCATCAGATAAGGATTGGGAGGGGGAATTCTGGGGAGAGAAGGGGTGGGTGCAGGCAGGGAAAACCTCCCCGCCAGGATAACCTCATGGGGGGTGGGACTGAAAGGGGGCTCTGCCCCCTCCCGTCACCCTCCTCCGGGAGAGGATAGGCGATCATTCGGTGGTGTCCCTCCCCTGCGAAAGCCATGGGGAGAACCGTCAATACTCTGACAGCGTCCGCTGCCGGATCCGGTCCTGCAGAATCCTGACCGTGGCCCAGGAGTGGCGGGCATAGGGGGGCGGGTGGCTGTGTGCCTTCAGGTAGGATTCCAGGTGGGCTACGGTATACGGATCGGACGGGTATCCGCTGCCGATCTCACCGTGTACCGACGCGAGCGCTGCGATGGCCTCATCCCGGGTGACCTTGGCCACGATGCTCGCCGCTCCCACGACGGCGTACCGCTGGTCCGCGTGGTGCTCGGAGACGATCCGGCAGGGAGACCGGAGATGGGCGGAGACGCTCCCGCCGTACCGCCGGGCGTCCACGTCGCACGCATCCACGTAGGCAAGATCCGGCCCGAGCCGGGAGATTACCTCGGCATGGGCCATGGCCATGAAGTCGTTGAGGGTCATCGTTTCCCGGGCACTATCGATCTCCCCGGGAGTGTAGGCAATGACTGCCACGGGAAACCGTGCGGTGATCTCCCGGCTGAGGACGGTCCTCCGGGACGGGGAGAGGGCCTTGGAGTCCCTGGCACCCAGAGCCCGGCACTCGGCGTCATCCCGGCAGCAGACCGCCGCCACCACCAGCGGGCCCAGGACTGCCCCTTTCCCTGCCTCATCCACGCCGCAGATCATGGAAAATCCCCGGCCTGAGCCGGGGCCCGGGGATAAAGGGTCCCGGGAGGAGGCCGGGATCCCGGGTGGCTGCTGCAGGTTCATTTCAGGGCAGAATACAGGCTCTTTAATTCCAGCAGGAGCTTCGGGTTCCGGGTGATCAGCTCCTTCACGAGGGAGAGGACCGAGAACTCCTTCAGATTGATCCGGGAGGCAGACTGCACGAGCGCGTTCAGCGTCTCGTCATCCAGCCGGATGACTGCCTCCTTGATCCGGTAGTTGCGCTCCAGGGTCTCCCCCAGTTTCCCCTCCCTCCATGCCCGGTCATAGCGCATGAGGGAGCCGGCCGTCACATCACCTTTCCCGATGGCCTCCGCTGCCACTTCGGCAGCCATCCGCCCGGTGATCATGGCATTGGCGATGCCACCGCCGGTGATGGGGTCCGAGAGGCGGGCTGCATCCCCCACCACCTCGAGACCGTCCGCCACCGTGCAGGGGAGGGGCCGGCAGACCGAGACACCCCCCACAATGCATTCAATCATCTTTCCCCGGGGAAAGATGTCGGCGATGAACCGGTCCAGGAGCTGTCGTGCCCGGTGCCCGTCCCGGCTCTTGCTTCCTGAAATACCAATCCCCACGTTCGCCGTTCGCTCCCCCTTGGGGAAGATCCAGGTGTAGCCTTCGGGGGCGATCCGGTTTCCAAAATAAAATACGGTCACATGGGGATCAATATCGATATCGGTGAGCACATACTGGGCGCACGACATCAGCTCCCGCATCGGCACGGTGGTGTCCAGCCCGCACCAGCGGGCGAACTTGGACTCGATGCCGTCGGCTGCAATGACCACGTCCGCGGCAACCTTCCGTTCTTCCCCGCAGAAAGCCACCGTGGCTCCCCGTACCCTGCCGTCGTCAAGGATCGGTGCCACGGCCCGTGTTTTCACAAAGACGTCTGCACCGGCCATGGCAGCCTGCCAGACCAGCTCGCGGTCAAAGACCTTCCGGTCCAGGATGTACCCCACTTTGGATCCGGCCATCTGCTGCGAAAGCGTCATGGTGGTCCCGTCCGGGGCCACGATTTGGGCTCCCCGGATCTCGGCCGAGATCCACCGGTCGTCCGGCTCGATGAACTCCTTCAGCGCCTCCTTGCCGATCCCCTCCGCGCACCGGACCGGTACCCCGATGGCAGGGCGCTTCTCCACCAGGCATGCGGAGAGGCCCTTCTCTGCTGCCGTCCGTGCGGCGATGGCACCGCCAGGACCGCCGCCGATGACCAGCAGGTCATACCTCTGCTTCATCCACCACCTCCAGTGCACCGAGGGGGCAGATCCGGGTGCAGATGCGGCAGGCGGTGCAGTGTTCATCGACGCTCAGGTAGGCATCGATCAGCTCAAGCGCCCCTTCCGGGCAGACCGAGACGCACGCCCCGCAGTATCCGCAGACATCCCTGTGAATCACCAGCATGGTGATCACTATTTGCGATGGTGTCCAATAATTTTTCCCAGTGGCTGCTCACTCTGCGAATGGATCTCCCGGCGGGTCCATCGGTAGCTCAAACCCCCGGGGGGTTCAGGCGTGCTTGCGGAGGTACTCCCGGATCTTGGAGGACTCGATCCAGCCGCGGTCCAGCTGGGTGATGATATGATCAATGATCCGGGCCTGGTAAATGATCTTCTCTGATGTGGGGCCCGAGTCCAGGTCAGCGATCCCGACGATCACTGTCAGGGGGTTGCGGATGTGGTCCCCGAGAATCGCCAGCTGCTCGATGTTCTTGTCGATCTGCTCGAAGGCCTTCCGCTCGATCTCCTCCCGCACCTTCTGCTCGGTGATGTCCCTTCCCACGGACTGGAATTCCCGGAGGGTCCCGTCGGAGCTGAAGATGGCCCGGTCGTCCCACTGCTGCCACCGGATCTCCCCGGTGGGGAGCCGGATCCGGTGCTCATTCTGGGCGGAGGGATTCTCGTGGGACAGGGTGGCAAAGTGGGCCTTCACCTGCTCCCGGTCCTCGGGCAGGATCTCGGGCCGGAACCTCCTTCCCACGATCTGCTCCCGCTTCCGGGAGAAGTACCGCAGGTACGCTTCGTTGGCAAAGAGTACCATCCCGTCAGGCCTGAACCGGACAATCATCTCGGTCTGCACTTCCACCACGGCCCGGTACTGGGCCTCGCTCTTCTCCAGCGCTTCGTGCTCCCGCACCCGGTCGCTGACGTCCATCACCGAGCAGGAGTAGAGACCGTCCGGCAGTTTCACGCCGGAGACAGAGACGTGCCGGGGTGCGCCGTCCCGGGCACGGAAGGTGGTCTCGAACCCGTTCACCCCGTGCAGCGACTCCATGCGGCCGATGAAGGAAGCAAATGCCAGGGGATCGTGCCAGAGCTTCCGGAAGGAGGTTCCCCTGAGGTCCCTGGGTGCAGCAGAGGCGAAGGCAGCGCCCCGGGCATTCACCTCGACGATAGCGCCCGGGTTGGGGGTTACAAGGAAGATGCCCTGGCCCGAATGATCGAAGATCGCATGGTAGAGCCCCTCCTGGTGCCGGAGGCGTGACGAAAGGAACTTCACCACCACGCCGATGGCAACAAAGAAGAGGAAGAGGGTGGTGGCGCTGCCGATTGCTTCCGTGTTGGGGTAGGTGAAGTAGTAGACGAGTGCCAGGTAGATCCCAGCCAGGAATACCGCAACGTACACCCCTCTCCGCGGATAGGCGTAGGAGACGAGAATGATGGGGATATAGTACAGGTGGGGGAAGATCCCCGTGATCCCATGGGGGAGGCAGTAGAGGGTGATGATCACCGGGATCGCTGCGGAGGCAAGGATCAGGTACAGGGAGGCAAGGCGGCTGCTGACTGGATCCTCTCCTTCCGGCTGGGCTGGTGTCATGCTCCTTATAGGAATTAATTTATCTCATCGTATTTAACCAATCCGATTCTATCTTGGTGGTAATCATAATTAAATCTCATTAATCTTTGCTATAAGCAGGTATCCTATCAAAAGAAAAGTAAATCTATTGTTTTTTACTTTCAGGGATATCGGACGGCGAGTGGGGCCGGGGGGATATGGACCGGGGGGGAGGAGCTGGTTGGGCTGCGGGGCGATGGGCTTTCGGGGCAGCAGCCCATCGAGAGGCTTCCGGAT
>Ga0315274_10000521_pt1 | contig 60240 bp, 54 predicted proteins | sample YL17G02_20_MG_FD_203700 | JGI IMG/M metagenome (GOLD analysis project Ga0315274, IMG submission 203700) | Sediment microbial communities from Yellowstone Lake, YNP, Wyoming, USA - YL17G02_20 | ecosystem: Environmental > Aquatic > Freshwater > Lake > Sediment | place: USA: Wyoming | collected...
TCTGAAACAAAAATATCGTCAACATCGAGGACTGGTTAAACAACATTGTGATCCATATTTCACATGGTACATATATCTCTGTCCTCGCTAAAAAAACAACACTTTCTGAGCATTATGCCCATTCTGAACCGAGCGAAGCGGAGTGAAGAATCTTGGTTTTATGCGGGTTGGGAAGCTAGATTCCTCGCCCTTACGGGCTCAGAATGACAATTTTCGGTCAGCCTGTTAATTTATGGCTCGTTAGTATAAACATTTTAGCATCAGTATTCCCGGATGTCAAGAAAAAACTTTTCTGTCAGTCTCTATCAACAGCCAGGTGCTGGACCACCTTTGAAGAGATAGTTAATCAGATAAACCACATCACCAGCATCCACCACACCGTCACAGGTAACATCTCCGATCTGCAGAGGATTGGGAGCAGCTCCGCTTTTGAACAGGTAGTTTATTAATAAAACTACATCACCTATGTCTATAATCCCATCCCCGGTGCAGTCACCCCGGCGAATGTTCAAAAGAACCGATACATTGTCGCCCTCCTGATTTGCTACAGCCATGTCCAGATCTCCATCACTATCTTAATCTGCACAAAAAACAGAAATAGGACCATTTCCTGCCCCATAGTTGACCGCGCTCTGATAAGTCCCATCCCCGTTGTTTTTTAAGATGGAGACATTGTCGCTGAAGAAATTCGCCACGGCTAGGTCCAGATCTCCGTCTCCATCTAAATCTGCAGAAAATATAGAGCAAGGTCCGTCTCCTGCAGTATACATTACTGGCTCAGTGAAGCAGGCAGTGCCTTCATCGGCTTTTGTGGTGAAGGACCAGACATAACTGCTTTCCATCGGAGTCCCAACTGAAGACTTTATACCGTTGGTGAGCACCACGGTTACGATTTCACCTTCATCGAAATCCTTTATAGGATTCAAGGTGGCGGTTTTGGTCAGGCTGTCGTAAGTTATCGCACCTTTGTGAAGTCCGGTAGACCATGCATTAACCACAAAAGAGGAATCGTTGATGGTGGTTTTATCCATATCCACATCAAAAGACACCGATATGTTCGTGCTAACAGGTACATTGAACGAATTTTGTACCGGTGAAGTGGAAACGACCGCTGGGGCTTGGGCAAAGACGGGCATAGCCCCAAACAGGAAGAACAAAACCATAAGCATTTTTATGAACATCATACACCTCCGGAAAGGATAATTTGATGGATGATGACCATACCTCGAATTATATGATTTATGATTAGAATATATGCTAACTCTTGCAAATGTCAAGAGAAAAATGGAGGGAAATAGTTTGGTAATCTATCAGTTGAAACTCTTAGGGCGGGCACCAATTCCCACCTGATATAGACGGGATTGGTTATGCCATAGGCAGAACCCGCCTTCAGCGGGAGAACCCCGCTAACTAATCCATGATTCCTTTTCCACAGACTATAGTCTACAGCTACCTCTCCCCCTCTCCACGAGTGTATAGAGGGGGAGAGTTTAGGAAATACCTAACAACAGGGTACCGGACCACCCTTGAAGAGATAGTTGATCAGAAAAACCACATCCCCCACATCTACCACCCCATCACAGGTGACGTCTCCTATTTGTAAGGGATTGGGAGCGGCTCCGCCTTTGAACAGGTAGTTGATCAGGAAAACCACATCCCCCACGTCAATAACCGCATCTCCGGTGCAGTCACCGACAAGAGTGCAGTTGAAGAGAATGGAGACGTCGTTGCTCGACTTATTCGCGACAGCCAAGTCCAAATCCCCGTCTCCGTCCAAGTCAGAGCTTGCCACCGATAAGGGATAAGTTCCCACGGGATAGGTTGTCGAGGAGGGGAAGCTCCCGCTACCGTTGTTCTTCAAAACGGAAACCGAATTATCCAAATAATTGGTCACAATCAAGTCCAGTCCCGTTTCACCATCGATATCCGCACAAAAAACGGAAGTCGGAGCCCTGCCAACATTGGAGTCAATTTTAGGCTGGAAAGATCCGTCACCGTTGTTCTTCAGGATGGAGACATTATTGCTCAAATTGTTTGCCACCGCCAGATCCAGATCCAAATCCCCGTCTAGATCCGCACAGAAAACTGAAGTGGGGGAATCTCCGGTTGGGTAGTCAACCTTAGTGAAAAAAGTCCCATCACCTTTGTTTTTTAAGATGGAGATACTGTCACTTTGTGAGTTTACCACAGCCAAATCCAGGTCAAAATCTCCATCCAAATCGGCGCAGAACACCGAGCGCGGCTCGTTCCCTGCTCCATAAGTTGCCGAACCGGTAAAAGTCCCATCTCCATTGTTCTTTAGAACGGAGATGTTGTCGGAGTTGGCATTTACGACTATCAGGTCCAGATCTTTGTCTTTGTCAAGATTCGCACAAAAAACGGCATAAGGACCATCTCCCACCCCGTAATTAACCGCACTCTGAAAGGTTCCATCTCCATTGTTCTTCAGTATGGAGACGTTGTCAGTACTGTAGCTGGCAACGGTTAAGTCGAGATCACCATCCCCATCCATATCTGCGCAAAAAACACCATGAGGAAAGCTTCCCACTCCATAGTTAACCACACCGGCAAAGGTTCCATCCCCGTTGTTTTCAAAAATGGAAACATTGCCGCTGACAAAATTCGACACAGCCAAATCCATATCCGAATCCCCGTCTAAATCCGCGGAGAAGACAGACCAGGGACTGCTTCCTGCTCCATAATTTACAGGCGGAGAGAATATGCCGGCACTGATTTCGGCTTTTGCAGTGAAATACCAGAGATAACTGGAGTTGAGAGATGCCCCCTGAGTGGATTTGATGCCACGGGTTAGCATTACGTTTACTATTTCGCCTGCTTCGAAATCATCATCAGGATTCATTGTGGCAGTCATGGTCAGACTGTCGTAGCTGAATGTCCCCGTATGCAAACCGGTGGACCAGGCGTTGACCACCATAGTGGAATCATTTATAGTGCTGGAGTTGATATTCCGGTCGAATCTTGCCCGGATGTCGGTGTTGGTCAGGGCATTCGATGCATTCTGTCCTGGAAAAACAGAGAGGACATAAGGAGCGGCGAAGAGCTGGTCGCCACCGGAGATGCAATAGGCCCTTCCTCCGTCGGTAAGCATCTGGGTTCCAGCCAAGGCATCCGGGGTGTGATCGCCGTTCACATCCGGGAGACCTCTGACGGTGTATAGACGATTACCGGTGTAATATTGCCAGAGAAGGGAACAGGCTTTGACGTCAACGCAATACACGTAGTAATCGAACGAGCCACCCAGTGCTTCAGGATAGCCGTCACCGTTAACGTCATCAATGGGATCCACCGACCAGACATCTCCACCGTTAAGGGTGCCGACCGTGTAATTGCAAATCACCGAGCCATCGACGCCCGAAAGGCAGATGATGGCGTTTTTCCATGAGCCCACCAGAACGTCCTGAATCCCGTCGTCATCTATGTCGGCGATGGGCTCCACCCGCATGACCCAATCTCCCGATCCCACATAGTAATTCCAGATCTGACTACCAGTCCTTCCATTCCGGCAGTAGACGGTGTAGGCCGTTCCGCCTCCCAATACATCCTGATATCCATCCCCATCGACGTCCTCGATGACGGAGACATCCCAAAGCCCGCCACCGGTAGTGAATGGCCATATGATCGAGGGGGTGCCGGAGCTGTGTCCGGATAGACATATTATTCTATACTCGTTGTCCAATCCACCAATGACCGCATCTGCATATCCGTCGTTGTTAACGTCCTCTATGGCTGCCACGGTACCGACTGCGTCGTTAGCATAAAACTTCCAGATCACATTTCCATTAGTCCCGTTAACACAAATAGCCACGTCTCCGGGTGAGCCTACCCCCAACAGGACGTCATCTATGCCGTCGCCGGTCAGGTCGGGGATGGCGCAGATACTATAAACCCATCCGGTATCTGCATGACTATAGGTGTCGTAAGACCATATGGTTGCGCCGGTCATGCCGTTGATAGCATAGGCGGTTCTCCCTCCCCAGGCGGTTGCCAAAAGGGCGTCCGCATGACCGTCGCCATTTACATCTTCAATGTATGAGACACATTGATCACCATAACCTCCGCTATTGCTTGGTCCGCCCAAAGGGCGGCACGACCAGAGGGTATCTCCATACCCCGGGCTATTTCCTTTGAAGCAGAAGAAATGATCCTGCACCGGCGCTCCGGCATCATAACTTTCTACGAGTACATCCGGCAGCGTATCACCATCTACATCCACAAATTCGGAGACACAAACCACATTTTCGATCCCCTGAAACCACCAGATTAAATCGCCTCCTGCTTTTAGCCCTTCTTTTACCTGCGGAATTGGAGATGGTTGGGAAGTGCCAGCTCCATTCAATCGCTTTTGAAGCAGTTGCCAATCTTGATCCCTGTTTACCTCATCCCCCCATAGCCCCGATCCTGTGAGAGCAAAGATCATTAATGCAACCAAACCGAAAACCTTTAAAGATTTGGTAGACATAGAAACAACCTCCTGTAAAGAGATTTGATTTTGTTTTTGATTTCTCAGGATACTTCCAGCCTCTTATAATTTAAAATACCATAAAATCATAAAATGTCAATAAGATTTCTTTGGGTTCATTCTATTTATCGAACCGATGAGGAGGTTTCTGCATAGGACTGGCGATTTTAGTTAAGTAATGGTTTCAGTTGAGGTTAAAATAAACAAACCGATATGGGAATGTGTTTCTGGGAGTAAGGACGGATAACGTTCTTTTCGATTAAAATGAGGGGGATGAAGCGGAGGCAAACAAAAAGTCGATTAAGTAAGATTCTATTTCCTAATACCAGTGTGGAATAACACAAGTAATGTTATGATCTATTCTTAACTTTTTCAAGATTTTGCACAACCGACAAGAAGAGGAGGTCCGCCTCGCAATATATAATTTATCAGATAGACCACATCCTCGATATCCACCATACAATCTGCATTTACATCGGCCACCCTCAACGGAAGTGGAGAATTGCCCTTTAAGAATAAATAGTGTATCACGTAGATTAAATCTACCATGTCTACAACTCCATCAGCGTTAGCATCTCCAGGAACAATGGTATATGAATTATGATAGAATTTCTCCGCTCTCAAAGCATTCTTAACCAAATCGCCAAAGTACAACTTAGCATAATAACTATCTGGATGGGCCATATTCGGATCGTGCACCAGATTGAGCGGATCGACATGTAAGGTTTCACCTATGACATAGGCAACTGCAAAATTCAAGCTATCGCCAGGGGCGATCTGATCAAAGGGTCCGAAGGACAACAGAAAACGGGTGTCAAAACCATTAGCGAGGTTGGCGCACTCCGGACTGGGCGGGAGCCACCCCTCGTCGGGGTGGTCATTCGACCAAACACAAGAAAAAATCTGGTCATAGTCGATTTCACCATTGGACATGATGAAATACTTGGAACAATCACCCCCGGGAGTTCCAAGCACGCCATTAGGAAATAAACTATCACCAGGAATGTAGCAGTTTTCCTGCGCCCATTTGGCTCGATTTTCCTGCTTCCAAGGTCCCCAATCCCGGGGATATGCAGTTTGATTGGAATCCCACCAATTAAAAGACACCTGTATATTGGGATTAGGCGTGTGTAAAACCTTCATTCCAATGACACTGCGGGGGCTAAATTGCGTCCATACCTGCTCACCTGTTATCCCATGGCCATCATTATCTGCCGCCCATGCGATATTTACCGTATCACCTTGGTACATCCTTAAAAAACCAGTGATATCATCTTGACAACCGAAGGGACCATAAGGATTCTCATCAATATGCATAATATCAGTATCCATATAGAATCCAATGTACATATCCGATAGTAGATGGGCACCAATGTTCTCAAAAGTATATTCGGCAATGATGAACTTATCGTAGCCCTCTGTATCCCAGGAATAGCTTTATTGAGTGACTCTTATACCCAGAGGAAAGTGCTTCCGATTATCCCAAGAATCCTGTTGTACCGGTGATAGTGGTATTTCTGCTGATGTATCACTATAAACCGCAATTATGTCCTGGTTTGAAATTGCATCCGGTGAATAGCAAGTAACACTTGGATTGATACTTCTTTCAGATATTGCAGCCATACAGCCAGCATCGGGCCACAACTCATATACCCAAAACCAACCGTCACAACCAACAGATGTATAGGGTTGACTATCCACTTTTGCCCCTATCCACAATCCTCCTTGAAACAAGTATTCAAGTCCTGACTCAGCCGGATACTCAAACGAAGGAGCAGGTCTCTCCAGATTTGGATTGGGATTATAGCAGCCGCCCATAGATTCATTCAAATCCCTGGTTTGACTGCCAACAAATCCCCAGTTGGTCATGCATGCCCGAATATCCGAGGTTCGGTGGGCTCTCTGCTGGGCATTCGGTAGACCCGGTTTGTCACCACTAATGGATATAACTGTACTATCACCAGAAATTTCTTTCATTCTGGCATATGAGACAGAAATAATAGAAGTCGAAAATACCAAGACAACCAGAGTAGATATTATTAATGAATACCAAGCTTGATATTTTTCCTTCATTACTTTTACCTCCTGATAATTTCATTCGTTTCAGAACCTGTAAAAGCTTCTCTGTGAACCGCAGAATTCTTGAATTCAGGGGAAAATATTTGGTATCCCCAAAAAGAACGTCGGGATCTTTTTTTAATTATCCCTTAATTTAATATAGCTATATTTGTGAATTTGTCAAATGGAATTAGTATTCTTCCCCTTATTCATCAATAAAACCATAAGAATATAGAAACCCATTATCAGGGTATCTACTTAGCTTGGGAAAAGTCACGCTTGTTGGGTAAATGCTCTAATGTATTGTAAAATAAGAGGATAACGGAAGTCGTCTACGGTGGAGCAAGTAGAAGGTTTACCTTAGTTTAAGCGGGCTATTCAGCCGTAACTTTAGTCATAGATGCGAGTTGGACGATTCATATCTGACTGATGGTTTGGTTAAGCGGGTAGACTACCCCGAAGAATATTAAAATAGGATGCTAGAAGCTGGATTTGCTATCATTCTCAAGCTTTCAGTCCCAAATCTAATCTTTCATCGACTCCAGGAATTTGGCGTTGTTTTTGGTCTTGCGAATACGATCTAACAGAAATTCCATGGCTTCTACCGAATTCATCTCGTTCAAGAACTTCCTCAAAATCCACACTTTATTCAGATCCTCCGGTGGCAGAAGAAGCTCCTCTTTTCTGGTTCCGGAGCGGTTGATATCCATTGCCGGGAAGATTCGCCGGTCGGAGAGCCGCCGGTCCAGTACCATTTCCATGTTGCCGGTTCCCTTGAATTCCTCGAAGATGACCTCGTCCATTCTGCTCCCGCTCTCTATTATGGCGGTGGCGATGATGGTGAGGCTTCCCCCCTCTTCTATGTTCCGCGCAGCTCCAAAGAATCTTTTGGGTCTTTGCAGCGCACTGGAATCTACTCCTCCCGAGAGTATCTTACCGCTGTGGGGCACCACTGCATTATTAGCCCGAGCCAGTCGGGTGATGGAATCCAAAAGAATCACCACATGCAATCCATGTTCCACCAATCTCTTGGCTTTCTCCAAAACCATGTCCGCCACCTGCACATGCCGGTCTGGGGGCTCGTCAAAGGTGGAGCTGACCACCTCTCCTTTAACCGACCTTTTCATGTCGGTGACCTCTTCCGGTCTTTCGTCGATCAACAGAACGATCAACTTCATGTCTGGATGATTGGTAGTGATGCTGTTGGCTATCTTCTGAAGCAGCATGGTCTTGCCTGCCTTGGGCGGGGAGACGATCAGTCCCCGCTGTCCCCTGCCGATGGGAGTCATAAGGTCCATGATCCGGGTGGAGACCTCCTCGGAATTGGTTTCCAACTTTATCCTCTTCTGGGGATAAAGCGGAGTGAGGTTGTCGAAGAACACCTTGTGTTTTGCCACCTCAGGATTTTCGAAGTTCACCGCTTCGATCTTCAACAGGGCGAAATATTTCTCACTCTCCTTGGGGGGTCTCACCTGTCCGGAGACGGTGTCGCCGGTTCTCAGATCGAAACGCTTTATCTGGGAAGGGGAGACATATATATCGTCCGGACCCGGAAGATAGTTGTAGTCCGGAGAACGGAGAAATCCATAACCCTCTGCCAAAATCTCCAAGACCCCTTCGGCGAAGATGAAACCGTCCTTTTCGGTTTTTGCCTCCAGCAGCTTAAAGATCAATTCCTGCTTTCTTAAACCCCCCAGCCCGGGAATTCCCAGCTCTTCGGCCAGATCCAGAAGCTCGGTTACGGTTTTGCTTTTTAATTCTACGATATCCATACCCTTCCACCTTTCCTTTTGTGTTTGATTTATAATGTGCCGAGTTTTAACTTCTATGAGGTTCCTGCTTCAGTATCTATTAATAACCGGAAATTATCAGATGCATCACTTATACTCGCACGAGGTAAAACGATCTTGCTGATTGAATCTTCACCCTTAATCCATGGTTTTGGAATTATTGGGAGGAATATTTTACCGCCACAGGCGGGATTGAAAATTTGGACAAAAGTTGTTTTATGAAATTGAGTTTATGTTCCGAGGAAGACCTTGATAGCAGTAATCTTTCAACTAAACGGAGCTGCTCTATGAGTTTGGTTTCATCCTCTCTTATAATGGATTGCCTATCGGTTTTATCGGCATCTTTCCGTTCGGGCTTCACCCGGTTTTACGGTCATAACCTGGTTTTCTTTCTCTGATTATTCCTGTTTGAATAATAATCCGGCTGCTGGAATCTCCAGCTTGGTAGCCTAAGCGGGTCGGCCAGTTTCTCGCATATATAATCGTCTTCCCTCCACCGGACACCGTCTGGTATGCCCCTGTAAATCGCTTCTAACTTCGACTTAACAGGAAAACAAGAGAGATAAAACTGATTAAACCTTTCCAAAGAACTTATTGGTGGAACGATGGGGTAAGGTTCACCCGTGTCAACTCAATCAGGATTTCCGTTTTTTCGTTTTTACGGGCTCCTTTGCCACCTTCTCTTCGGTAAGCTCTTCTACTTTTGCATCCCCCCATAACTTCTCTAAAGCGTAAAATTTTCTTACTTCCGGCAAGAATATGTGTATCACCACATCCACATAGTCCAAAAGAATCCAGCGACTGGCTTGGTATCCTTCGTGATGCCAAAATCGAACTCCCTTTCTCTTCAGATTTTCGGTGATCCATTCGGCTATCGCTTTGGCATGAATATCCACGCTGGCGGAGCATATCACGAAAAAATCACACACTGGAGAAAGCTTGCGCAGATCGAGGATTTTCACGTCGAAAGCTTTTTTCTCCAAAGCCAGTTCGCCTGCCAGATGAGCCAACCTCTTGGGCATTATCTTCAAAGAGCTTTGTACCTCCTTTTTTACATGGTTTTAAACGGCAGACACGTTGTTTTTGGTTGAATTCAACTATCGGGATAGACTCGAAAGAAGAGTTTTATAGTCGTTTCCGATCAATACGGTCAAAGTGACGTCCTCGTAATTGTCCTTCAGCTTTCGGCAGATGACGTTTACCGGCTTGATGCCCAGTCCCCTCGCGGTCAAAAAGGCGATTTCGGAAGGCGAGCCATCCTTTCCGGCTTCCGTGCGGTCTATGATCATGCTTTCATTGGCCAGAGAATCTTCCAGCCCGGCGGAAGCGAAATCGCATTTCTCCACATCCACCACTTCGTACCGGATACGGCTGGTTTTGAATAGTTCCAATTTTCTTGCCATCTTCTGGGCTAACTCGGGGTCCTTTGATGTAGTGCATCCGTTAAGTATTTGAACCCGAGCGGAAAAGAGCTTTCCCGGGTCGTCTGCAGGTGAGCCAAATTCGGATGCTTCCGGTTGGCTTAGTTTTTTGTAAAAGGAAAAAGCATATATGAGCAGCAGGATGGTCAAAAAAGCAATGGTGAACCAAAGCAACTTGGAGCCTATTTTAGTCCAGAAGTTGACTCTTATTCTTCTGCTTCTCCGGTAGTACCTATGGGTTCTTCTTTTGTTCTTCCCGAACATTATCTTAACAAGTGGAGATATATAGCTATTGAGTATGAAAGGTTTCCGTATTTATGCGAGATTCAACAAAGAGTTGAAGGGGAGAGGATATCATCGGGTCATCCAGACCTCATCTTTTATGCTCATACCAGGGATAGTAATTCCCCCAATCGCTGGGTGAAGGACAGGTAACCACGTTTATCATAAAAGAGAAACTGCTGTTAGGTCGGTAATACAACTGGAAATTGGGCAGCACGGCGTTTTTTATTCCTGCATTGTTTCGCCCCACCACCGATAGGGGTTGATGCAGGTAATTCAAGCTTAAAGTAAGACTCAACGGGTTGGAGATCCGATAGTTTAACGTGGTGGTATAGATTCCCAGGCTTCCGTTGGTGCCGCCGCTGGAGAAATAGGAGAAGGTGTAGCTTTGATATAGTTTGAACCTGGAGGGATCGAGCAGGCTGAAGGTCTGGGTATTCGATTTTGATCCCAGCGGATTAATGGTTGTAGTATTATCGGTAGTTATTTGAGCCTGAATCGGAGTCAAAACCAAGAAGAGAAAAATCAGCATCAACGCAGATATGAAAATTTTCGATATTTTGTTCATATTCTCCTCGCTTCTTGAACCACTAAAACAAATATAAAAATTGCCTTTGGACCTGTCAATACCTTTTTAATGCCTTTTTACGGAAACCTCAAATTATTATACGATTCACCTGACTTTTAGTTCCCATCCGAAGATCAGAAAGCTGAAGTCTATTTAAGTTTTCAAAAAACGAATCGATTGATATGATTTGATTTTTATGGATTAATTATACCGAAAATCAATTTTCCCGGGATCTCAAGATTCCCCGCTCTTTTACACCTGCTTCTATTACAAAAATTGATACGCCTAAGGCGAAACCTTCGTTTGGCGGGTTTGCCGTTCCAAAAGGATTCTTTCCAGCTTTTTTAATTCTTCCGGTGAGTTGATCCCCAGCGTTTCCACCGGGTCAGCCGTTACCATTCCCCCGACCGTAAGGTTTTGACCCCGGATGATCTTTATCGCATCGGTTAAGTAATATTCTCCCTGTTTATTATCATTGGTTATGCGTTTGAGGGCCGAAAAAAGCGCCACCCGGTCAAAACAGATGATACCGGTATTGATCTCTTTCACCTTTATTTGATCGGCAGAAGCGTCCTTGGCCTCCACTATTTCCTGCACCATTCCTTTTTTATCCCGGATTATACGTCCGTAATGAGACGGATCGTCCAAAATCGCAGTCAACACCGTTGCCGCCGCTTTCCTTTTTCTGTGCTCCTTCAGCAGCTTATTCAACGTTTCCGCAGTAAGCAAAGGGACGTCGCCATATAGAATCAGAACATCGCCGTCGAAATCGGATAGGAGCTTTTGGGTTTGCAGTACGGCATGTCCGGTACCAAACTGCTCCATTTGTATGGCGAACTCGACTTTATAGCGATCTATGAGGTCCTTAGCCTGTTCCCACTTATGACCCACCACCAGGATGATTCTTTCCGCTTTTAATTGACCGGCGGTTTTTATTACGTATTCCACCATCGGCTTTCCGCATATTTTATGCAACACCTTGGGGAGATCGGAATTCATCCTGGTTCCCTTCCCCGCTGCTAAAATCACTACGGCAATAGATTTTGTATCTTTCATTTTATTCTTTTGCCAAGGGGTGGTTGAATGTATTAGTCCCTTGGCATATTGGCTTCCGGATGAGGGTGATTTTTTATGATTTTTAACGTCCAGCAGTATAGATGAGGATTTTCCGCAACCTATAGGTTGTGGCTTTCGTTTTTTATTATTCGATTTTTATTATTAACGTAGACTATGGTGGGTTTATGTTTTCTTGCTTCCCCCGATTCCAAATGACAGTAGGAGATGACGATCAACAAATCCCCCTTCTGCCCCAAACGTGCTGCGGGACCGTTTAAGCATATGATTCCCGAACCGGCTTTGCCCACCAGAACATAGGTTTCGAATCTTTCGCCATTATTCAGATTAACCACCTGTACTTTTTCGTAGGGGAGGATGCGGGCTGCTTCAAGCAGCTTTTCATCAATGGTGATGCTCCCTTCATAATTCAGATCGGCATCCGTAACGGTAACCCGATGGATTTTGGATTTGCAGATTGTTACTAACATGAAAGATTTCTCTCCGCTGTATACTCTATCGGTTAACGCTAATATTGTACAAGAGAGTTCTCTTGCCCTAGTAGGAACCATGCGGTTCATACCAGCGACCACTTTATTCTACGTTTTGACCTTTTGCTTCTTTGAACACATTTACTGAAGTTATTTCTGAACCGTTGGTTCCAGCTACCAAGATATTTTTCATTATTGGTTCAGGATTTCCTGTAAAACATTGGCTACGTCACTTTTATCTTCATGTTATCTATCAGTCTGGTCTTGCCGAATCGGACTGCCAAGGAAATCAACACTTCACCTTTAAGCTTGTTTAAAAGCTCAAGGGTCTTAGCATCGGTGATAGCAATGTAATCTATCTCGGCTAATGGTTGCCTGTCAATAAATTTATTCATTTTGGAGACAATGCTAAAAACACTTCGCTCTCCCTCTCTGATTGTCTTTTTGGCAAGCTGCAGGGCTTGATACAGCACTTTTGCTTGCTTTCTCTCCTCCCGAGAGAGATAGGTGTTGCGAGAGCTGCATGCCAGACCGTCCCATTCCCGGATGGTGGGCGCGATTATCATCTTTATCCCGTAATTCAAATCGTCCACCATCTTTTTCAGAACCACCGCCTGCTGGGCGTCCTTTTGGCCGAACACCGCCACATCCGGCTGGACGATGTTGAAAAGCTTTGCCACTATGGTGGTCACCCCCCGGAAATGTCCTGACCGTACCGCTCCCTCCAAATGAGTGGTAAGCCTCTCCACGTTCACGTAAGTTAGATAACCTTCCGGATACATCGATTTAACGCTGGGAGCAAACAAGTAGTCACACCCGACTTGTTCCAACAAAAGCCTGTCTTTTTTAAAATCCCGGGGGTATCTTTTGAAGTCTTCCTGTGGTCCGAACTGAGCTGGGTTGACGAAAAGGCTTGCCACCACTACGTCCGATTTCCTCCCGGCTATTTTAACCAGACTCAAATGACCTTTGTGAAGATAACCCATGGTGGGGACGAAGCCAATTTTCTTCCCGTGTCTTTTTAACTCCCCGCATATTTTCTGCATCTCTTTGGGGGATCTGATTATCTTCATAAATTAAAAATACAAAGTGAAAAATTAAAAATTGGAGTACTCACCGTTAGGTGAAACAAATGAAGGATGGTCTTACTAAACAAATTCTATTTAGTATGAAACATGACACTAAATTTGCATTTCCTCTAATAGCTTTCCTCATCGGTTGGGAACTTACCCGATTTCACGTCATTCAAATAGCTTTGGCAGGCTTTTCTTATCTCGATTGCCAGATGGGCATATCTCCGGACGAACTTGGGCTGAAAATCCTCAAACAGCCCCAATATATCGTTTACCACCAGCACCTGCCCGTCACATCCTGCGCCGGCGCCGATTCCTATGGTAGGAACCTTAAGGGAATCGGTGATCTCTTGCGCTAGAGTCTTGGGCACGGACTCGAGCAAAACGGAAAAACAACCGGCCTCCTCTAAAACCTGAGCACTTTCCAAAAGGTACTTCCTCTCCTCCTCGGATTTACCCCGAACCACATATCCTCCGAACCGGTTGATCGATTGTGGTGTCAGACCGATATGCCCCATCACCGGTATCCCGACCTGGATGATTCTTCTTATAGTATCTCTCATCTCCATTCCCCCTTCGATCTTGACCGCACCGGCATTTCCTTCCTTCAAAAACCTGCCGGCATTTGTTACCGCCTCGGGTATGCCGGCTTGGTATGAGAGAAAAGGCATGTCTGCAATCACCAAAGCCCTTTTGACTGCTGCAGATACTGCCTGGGTATGGTAGATCATCTGATTCATGGTGATGGAGAGGGTACTGGGGGAACCATAAAATACCATATTGGCCGAATCTCCTATCAAGACCGCATCCATCCCGACCTGATCGAGTATTCGGGCGGTAAAGTAATCATAGGCAGTCAGAACCGCAATCTTTTCCCCCTTCTCCTTGAATTTGAGGAAACTCCTTACCGTTATCTTTTCCATATTCAATTACCTGATTTTACCTTCGAAAAAACAAAGGAAGGGTTCTATGCCCCTCCCATAGATACATAATATTTGGTTCCCCCAAACGGGGTTTTAAGTAAAGTCAAAAGGCCGTTCAATTCTCTCTGATTGTGGAGTAAGTCGATCTGATCGGTATTCACCACCAAAAGGGGAGTCTGGGTGTAATGAAAGAAGTAATGATTGAATGCCTCGTTCAAAGCTTTTAGATAACCTGAGTCTATGGTTTTCTCGTAAGGACGCCCACCTTTTTTTATCCGTTTGAATAAAACCTCGGAGGAGGCTTGCAGATAGATGACCAGATCGGGTTTGGGTATGTCTTTGCTTAAGAGAGAAAACAGTTTTTCGTAAAGATAAAATTCCCTTTCATCCAGATTCACCGAAGCGAAAATCCGGTCCTTGTCGAACAGGTAATCCGAGACGGTTTTTTTGTGAAAAAGATCGGTGGCAAACAGCCCCTGTTGTTGTTTGTGCCGGGACAAAAGGAAGAAAAGCTGGGTCTGGAAAGCATATCTCTTGGTATCCTTATAGAAGTCGGGGAGAAAGGGATTGGCTTCCGTCTCCTCCAGAATCAGCCTGGCGTTGGTTCTCTCCGCCAAAATCTTGGCCAAGCCGGCCTTTCCCGCACCGATAACCCCCTCTATGCTGATGTAATCCACCTGGGCTTTCATAATTACCTCATCAGGCAAAATCCATTGTCCGAACGCTTCAATATAAGCATAGGGCGAGGGAGCTGTAAAGAGAATTTATACCTTTTCCGCAGATAATTTGACCTTCGATTGGTCCGGGCACAACCTCAGAAGTTCATCAACGCTCTTTTTCAGCAGAGGATGAAAGAGATTTGGATTTATCCGTGCCAAAGGCACCAGAACGAATCTTCTCTGGTGCATCCGGGGATGGGGCAGAATTAGTCGCTTTGATCTGGTTATCAGCTCATTGTAAAGCAGTATGTCCAGGTCGATGGTTCGCGGTCCCCATTTTTCATCTCTTTCCCTGCCCAGTTTCTCTTCGATATCCAAAAGATAATCGAGCAGCCGGAGGGGCTTTAAGGAGGTCTCAATTAAGATCACCAGATTTAGGAATCGGGGTTGATCCGGATATCCCACCGGATCGGTTTCATATACCGGGGATATTTTTCGGATCACCACGGAATCCGGTTCCCCGATTTTTTCGATCGCCCTTTTCAAATATCGAAGTCTATCCCCTAAGTTTGACCCAAGGCTTAGGTATACCTCTGCCAAATTAAACCTCAAAATATATAGACCTGTTTACGATGAATGCTTTGTGGGTGGAATACGGAAGATGGTTCACCATGTATCCAAGATACTCGACTTATTCAATTCCGGTATCAGGTTTTCAATATTGAACTATTTGGTCTTTGCATCTTTGTACTTTCTCTTTACCTCGACCTCGATATCATCCAAATTACCCGGGACCGGAGGGATCCTCTTTCTCACCCGGATCGTAACCTCTTGAGGCTTGAATTTCTTAAGTATCTGATTAGCCAGTCTCACCGCAATGGTCTCCAATAGGGAATAGCTGTTTTGCAGCACGATCTGCTCGACCGTGCGGTATACTTCGGTATAGTTTACCGTATCCTTCAGCTTATCGCTTTTGGCTGGTTTTTCCATGTCGACCAGCAGCTCCACATCCACCTCAAATCTTCTACCGGTTTGTCTTTCCGCTGCGGATACGCCATGATACCCGTAGAAGGTCATGTTATGTAATCTGATAATCCCCATGAAATTTAAATCTTATGACTGATGACGAATGACAAATATCCGTCACTATTCATCGTCCGTCATTCGTTATTCGTCATCGGTTTTTGGTTTATACCTTCTTTGCCATACGTGCGAGTGTTTCTGCATGCGCTCCAGGGCTTTTTGAATCTGATCAGCGGGGAGGTTCAATGCCAGGCGGACATATCCTTCCCCGTATTCCCCAAATCCGAAACCGGGGGTAACCAGCACGCCGGTTTTCCTTAATAGCATGCGGGAAAATCCCACGGAAGAGTATTTAGGAGGGATGTTCACCCAAACAAACGGTCCTGCTTTAGGTTTTTTTGCCTTCCAGCCTAGCTTGGCCAAACCTTCAATCAATATTTCCTTGCGCTGGTTGAATTCGCGATTATTCCTCTGGGCGATGACAGTGTAGTTTTTCAAGATTTCCATCGCCGATAAAACCGAGGCTTTTGATATGCGGTAGCCCAAAGCTTCATGAATCGATTCCACCAGCGAGATGATCCCTCTATCTCCGATCAGAAAGCCAAAGTCGATCCCGGTCAAATGAAAGAAGGAGAACTGCTCTACTGCCAACTTACGCGCACCTTTGGTCTGCAACAGGGAAACCGGAGTATAATCGTCGTAACAGATTTCGTTTCCGGAAGAGTCGTTTATCACCAGGACGTTGTTCGACCCGGCCCATTTCACCACTTCCCGGAAAAAGGCAAAATCCGCAACCGCACCGGTAGGATTGTTGGGATAATTCATCAAAAACATCTTGGGAAATGCCGGCAGGGATTCAATCTTCGACCCGGCTTTCTTTAGGATCTTGAACTTGGATCTCGGGTTCTCCGAATCCGCTTGAGCGTAAAATAAGACATCCAAATTGGGGAGATAATCATTCCTTTCCAGCAGAGGGATGGTGTCCCATTTGGCACCCACCAGGGTGGAAGCTGTTTTGTATGAAGGGTCACATGGATCGGTTATGGCTACTTTATCCCCTGAATTCAGAAGACCTAAAAGGAGATGATAGATTATCTTTTTTCTGCCAAAATAGGGGAAGATTTCTTTCTGACCGTTTACCCTTATCCCGTATCTTTGCTCCAACCATTTGGTAATTTCCTTCTTTAATCCCGTTATCATCGGGGAGTCAGCATATTCGAAAAATCCACCGGGGTCTAACGGAGGGATCAAATGGTCTCTCAATGTGGCATCGGGATCAAATTCACCCAGGTCAATTACCTCAACCCCTCTGCGAGTTAATCGGTGTTTTATTCTTTCCGCTTCCAGGATCGGGGACGGAGGTAGCTTCTGTAACCTGTCCGATTTTTCAATTATGAGTTTTTTGATCATACTCTATAGGTTGAGAGGCGTAATGAAATACCAAGCGGTTCCGTTTTTTAAGCCAATTCAATTACCAAATATATATTCAGAACTATCTGATGGCAAGCAATTTATCGATCGGTTTTTAATACAGGTTGTCTCCACTTACAAAGCCACGCATTATAGAAAAAATAAAAAGCTCCTTTCGGAATATCCCGAAAGGAGCCTTTTCCCCCCTAAAATCCATAGTTGTTGGCTTAAATCAATCCTATGCAGGTACTGTTGCTTTTCTCCTTTTAAGCATAATGAAGACAGCGCTCCCGACAATTAGAGTTATCATAATAATGATACCCCATTGAGTCAATGTAGGGGTCTGACCATCGACAATAAACGACCTGCCCGACCAAAGTCTGTCCATCTGATCACCAAGTATCTGTCCGCATAATTTGGGACCGAGAGAGGGAGCACTTGAAATGGTCAAAGTTGATACATAATGTATGCGATATTGAGGTCCCACTAAAGCACTTATGTCGCTCCAGGAGATGGTTGAATCGGATTCGAAACCCCGGTAGGTATTACCTCTATCTGCAGCTGTTTTGCTCTCTGCCATCTCAGCAACGGCTTTGGAAGTATGCCAGGTTATGGTGCTGCTCTTCATAAGTGAGTCAGATGGGGATTTGACTTTATAGACCTGGTAGGTAGTCGCCAGATTCTCTCCTGTCCAGGTATCCGGAAACTGGAATGCCTCATAGGCATGTCTATGACCAGTCCAGTTGGTGGAATCTGCAGATCCCTGCAGGCGTAAATCACCGGTTACAGTTATTGTCATAATATTGACGTTTCTATTCCAGGTGTAGTCAAAAATGTTCCACTCGAAGATAGAAAGACATCCGCTAACACATAAAGCAAGGAATAAAAAGCCAAACAGGATGAAAGTAGGCACGCACTTATTTATTTTTTGAAGTCCCATCATTTTGATTCCTCCTTAGTAATGAGAATATTCATGTTATCTCAATATCCATTATCTGGATAGTAAAAAATCAAAACAGGATTCCTTGCAAGGGTGGAGCTCGATCCTTCGGCATAGCATAAACCTTCTGGGTGAAGAAACTAACAGCAGAGACAAAGTTCCATTTCCTTTTTTCCTTCGGTTCTATCTTTATTATTGATTTTACCAGTTTGAGTGATTCAATGACGGCCAAAACTAATAATGAATTAAAGAAGACTATCAATGCAGAAACTGCCAGAAAACCTATAAGACCAACCAAACAATGCAGGACGGGATGAGACAATCCGGCTTTCTCAATAAGTCCTCCCACAAGACCCAATTTCAGCAACCCTGTTTGGATAAAAATCCAAAGGACTGATACAATGAATGGATTAAATCCCCAGCGTTTTTTTGCCCACCCGATGGACCAGCTAAAGAGGGTGAAAAGACTCGTGCCGAAGAGCAGTTTAAGGAGATACACAAGGGGGGAAATTAGAAAAGAATCTATTTGTGAAACGGTAAAGAAGGAGATACCAAAAAGAAACCCCAAGCGAAGTGACTCGGCTGGTGTGGTTTGAATAATTCGATAGAGAAATGGGATAAATGCAAAAAACGAAAAATACCAACAAGCTGGGAATAAACTGGCGAGAAGCAACAGGAGAGCGGAGCTGCCGGCGAAGATGAAACTCTCAGCCCAGGTAGCAAGAAGAGAACTATTATGGTTATTGGATTCTGTAATCTTTTTACTATCAGGAGATGGCTTGAGACGTTTATTTAATGAAAATGCAACCTTCTTTATACCTGATCTTTTAAGCCACCCCAGAAAGTTTTCTTCGTAACGAAGATGCCGGTTTACAGACACCATAACCTTTGCTTCCTGCAGAGTAGAAAGGAAGGTTTTCATCCTGTCAAAAGTAAAGTTTGTGCTCTACCTAATGACAGAACATGATTAAATTGTCTCGTTTTCTGAGGGCAGGTTTAAAAAAGTTTTTTAAACCCATTAATAATGGTGGATAATTACAGCAATTTGATCTTTAGGAAAAGGATGGAAAACCCAGTATGTATCCCAATTGATACTGTTAATCTTGTGGCTTATCAGAAGAATCCTTTCCCGCGACAGCCCCTTTCTTCTGTTTTCTAAACTCCCGAAGTAATTCTATCGCTGATAATATAGTAACTACAATTTTTATGTCAAGTGTTTTCTTATAGATTATTTATAGTAATTATGAAATAATCATCCAAAGTTTTATATACTATAATAACTTTTAGTGTATATCAATAAATCAACTTATTGTCATATAGTAACTTATATGGATATTTCATTCAATCTGATCGGGTAGGTAAAATTCTTATATTACGCCATAAATAAATAATCAAGGTGCTAACAATATGAGAGCAAATAACTTATGCAGGCGGGGAACTTTTAAGCAGCTTGGCGTGAAGGAGGGAAGAGTGTAGTTTAATTGCTGTCAGGGAGATATAATAATAAGCTTATTAACTAAAATAGGATATAACTATTTCTACAAAGACCAGTCGCTATAGCAAAAACCGGCATCTAACTGAGGTCAAATGCCGGCTTCTCGAATTACAATTTATAATATTTCGTTTACACGATCTAAAGAAATTCTATTCCTTGTAGGGTGGCCATACATAAGGTCTTTCGAAGGCACCGATATAACAAACCAGGTCCTTTATTTGTTTGATGATCTTGGCGGGATTACCTGCCACCACCGCATTTGCCGGAACGTCTTTGGTCACCACCGATCCCGCTCCAACCAGAGCATTCTTCCCGATCTTAACTCCGGGGCACATAGTCGAGTGGGCACCGATCTTGACTAAATCAGCCACCTTAACGCCGCCCTTGCATTCCTTGTATTTGGGACAGAGCATGGGGTGAGGATCATCGGTGAAGACCACGTTAGGCCCGAAAAACACGTTGTTGCCAATGGTAACCATCTCCAGGAAGCACAAGCTGTGGATCCTGACGTTATTGCCGATGCGGTTTTCAAACTCTAGTACCGCATTCGTTCCCACGCTGACGTTGTTGCCGATCAGGTTGTCTTCTCTGATGGAGGCTCCCTGACCGGTTTGAAAGTTATCACCGATTTTGTTGCCGGCATAGATAGTGGTGAAGGGACGGATCACCGCATTTTTTCCTATGGTTAGTCCCAGCTCCCCGTCCTTTTTTCCCCGGGGCGGCTTTCCCAGAATACAAGGACCCTCGATAATCGAGCCTTCACCTATCTTCACATTCTTAAATATCTTGCAGTCACCGATTATCTTTACGTTTTTGAACTTGGGTTTGGCTTTGGGGCTCATAGGTTGATTACCTTCCCTTTCTGTCTTAACGATTGATTGGCCGACTCCAAAAGCTTGACCACCCTTAAACCTTTTTCACCGTCCGTTAAGGGTTTTCGATTCTGGGTGATGGAATCTACAAACTCCTGGCTGACCAGCTTCAGTGCCTCAGAGGAATCGAGTTTGGGAGCCAGCATGTCGCCGGTTCGATACTGAACCAGAATCTGATAAACGTCCTCGGCTTTTTCCACGTAGGACACCCCCCGATCGTAGATTTTCACCTTCTCGCTGGGCTCGTTGTCGTCGTAGACGATCATCTTCTTGCTTCCGCCAATTAATGTGGTTCTCAATTTGACCGGAGCCAGCCAGTTTACGTGCACATGAGCGATAAGATTGTTCGGAAATTGAACGGTAACGTAAGCGATGTTCTCCAGATCGCCGAAATGCGATACCCCGGTGGCAGATATCATCTGTGGCTCCTTCTGCAGCAGATAATCCATGATGGAGAAATCGTGCGGTGCCAAATCCCAGATCACGTTGACGTCGTGCTGGAAAAGCCCCAAGTTTACTCTCACCGAGTCAAAGTAATAAATATCCCCCAGCTCTCCCGAATCCACCAGTTGTTTCATCTTCCGCACCGCACCGGTGTACAGAAAGGTATGATCCACCATCAAGATCTTTTTCTTCTTCTCCGCCAGCTCGATTAACTTCTCCGATTCCACCACCGTAGCGGTCATCGGTTTTTCCAGCATCACGTGCTTGCCGTTCTCGAACGCTTCTTGGGCTAACGGGAAATGAGTCGAAACCGGCGTGGATATCACAATGGCATCGATCTGCGGGTCCCGGACCAGATCTTTGTAATCCGTTGCAGTCTTCACCGAAGGATAACTGGTCTCCACCAGTTTTAATCTCTCTTTACGCAGATCGCATACTTTAACCACCTGAGCATCCTTGGTAGCGTAGAAATTGCGCACCAGATTGGGACCCCAGTAACCATAACCGATAAATCCTAACTTAACCATTTTCACCTCTCCAGTTTATAATGTTAACGCCACTGTCGGACACGATTGAATTTATACGAAAGATGTAGAAAAATCAACAACTTTGAACGAAGCATTGATCTATTATGCGAATAAATCATAATTGGCGAACAATTCCTTGCTTAAGACAGTCTTGAATTTGGTGCTTTCCTTTAAAGGCTCTGCATCGAAGCCCGCTTCTTTCAAGTAATATACAAATTCCGGAAAACCATGCACCGTGTAAATCTTCTCAGGCTTGGCTTTTCTGGCATATTCCATCAATTCCGAAAAATCAGCGTGATCAGAGAGGGGGATGGCTTCGTCCACTCCGAGCCGGTTTTTGGCTTTAGTATCGATCGCCCATCCGGTCAATATGGCCATTCTTTTACGGGGGATGTGGTCAATCATGCGAGAACCTTTTACCCAGGGGGGTACAATCAGCACCCTATCTTCCAGATTCCCGGAATGATAATGTTCCCAGTTTTTGAATTTCACTCCGAAATCCTCATATATTTTGGCAATGGGAGAGATCGTCCCGTGAACCGAAAGTTGGTATCCGAATTTTGATAGAATCCTCATCGCCTCCTGTGCTTTGCCCAGGGAGTAAGCGAGAAAGATGGGTATCTTTCCTTCTTTTCGGGTGGTTTCGACAAAATCCGCCATTCGGTCGTGTACTTCCCTGACAGGAGGAAACACATAATGAGGAAGACCGAAGGTGGACTCTAGGACAAGGATATCGCATTTTTTGATCTCTGCTTTTTGGGCAGTTAAACTCCCCCTCAATTTGAAATCACCGGTATAAACCAGCCGTACTCCACCCTTTTCTATCAGAATCTGAGCACCCCCCAAGATATGACCCGAAGGGAAAAGCTCCACCTTTAAACCCTCTATTCTCTTAGGATGATTATATTCCAGGATATGGAATTTTACTTTTCCCAATCGGTGCTCGTAGAATTTGGCGGTCTCCTTGGTCGAAAGGATTTCGTTATGTTTGGCTGCATGATCGATATGGGCATGAGAGACAAATGAGAGATCGACCTTCCTGCGGGCGTCCAGCCATAATCTGGAACCCTTTATACGGATTCCGTTTTTGTATTCGATCATCGGGAAATCCTCTTAATCATCTATCCTTTGAGACCGGCGCAAGATGAATTCCTGCGCCTAAATAAAGTTTTTGCATCATAGGGGAAGGAATTTAGTCTTCCCCTATGAATTACTTTTCTTGCTAGATCGTCCAACCCCGCGGGCAATTCTATAACTTATACCCGATCTTCCTTAGAAACTGCTTTCTCTCTTTCACCTCGTCTTCGGTTTCCACCCGCTTGGGGACGAAACCGTCCACCACCCCCATGATCCCTCGTCCTTGCTCAGTCTCGGCAAGGATGAGTTGTGTCGGATTGGCAGTGGCACAGAAGATGCTGCAAACTTCCGGACAATTCTTGATGCCATTCAGCACGTTGATGGGATAAGCATTCTTTATATAAATGATGAAGGTATGACCCGCCCCGATGTCGAAGGCGCTTTGAGCCGCCAGTTTCTTCAGCTCCGGATCGTTCCCCTCCGAGCGTACCAGGCATGGTCCCGAGGCTTCGCAGAAAGCCAGTCCAAACTTGATCCCCGCTACGGAATTTACCAAAACCTCGTATAAATCCTCTGCAGTCTTGATAAAATGGGTTTGTCCCACGATCACGTTGGTCTCTTCCGGCAAAGGTACCTTGTAAACTCTGAATTCCATAGTTACCTCCATGAAAAAAGAAGATTCTTCAGTTTTTTCTGCTCGCTTAATGTACTTGAAGCTTAATGTAGAACGGGATAGGCAAAAAGCAAGAAAATAAATCAAAGGTGAATATGATAGGGATCGCGTAAAGAGGATTCAAACAATTACAGGTAAAACGCAAAAGTAAACTTTTGCACTCCCAGACTTTGCATCTGGTTTAACCGAGGCTTCAAACCTTGACTTGTAAGTTATGCACAGAATTACTTCTTGGCTTTAATCAGAAGGACTACTCCCAAAATGGTAAAGAGGATATTAGTGATCCAAGCAGCCAGCAGGGGTGGGAGTTTTTCGGAGTAGCCAAAGGACTGCGCCATGCGGATCAGGGTGTAATAAACGAATGCAATAAATAGGCTGATGGCAAATCCGATAGCCAGTCCCGATCTTTTGGGGTTGGCAGCAATCGGCGCACCAAAGAGGACGATGATAAAATTCACCAAAGGAAAAGATATTTTCAAATTAAGATCGGTAGCTTCCTTAGCCACCAACTGACCACTTCTTTCTTTTACCTTCACATACTGAGCCAGCTCAAAATATCCCATCTCATCCGGTTTTTTTTGTCTTTTAGTCAGGGTTTCGGGTTTTATCTTCAAGTCCAGTCTTAAGAGCTTATCGAAAGCTTCGTATTTCTCAATTCCGGTTACCATTCTTTCTTTTGGCTGCGGAGGGGGCGAGCTGGTATCAGATCTGCTGACACTGTCAAAAGCCGGGGTGGCAACCAAGGAATCCGAGAAGACCATCTCCACCCCGTTTTCGAAAAGCCAGCCGTTGGCATTCCACCTGACCTTCCTGGCCTGGATCTCCTCTTTTATGCGGTTATCCTCGAATCTCTGCACCAGAACGTCGGTCCCCGTTTTCGCTTTGGTATCGTAGCTTGCCAGATGAAATATTATTCCCCCGCTCCCCTGAACGAATACGTCCTGGAGCAGCAGGTCTACGTCCCTTTTCCCTTTTTCGATCTCCACGGTCTTGACGTCCATCATCTTCTGGTAGGTAAAAGGGATAACCGATTCTCCGACGATTAAAGTGAGAACGCTTATCGCAAAAGAGAGGACAAACAGAGGAAACAGTATGCGATAAAGGCTGATGCCGGCTGATTTCATGGCGGTCAGCTCGGTGTGCTTGGCCATCTGCCCCAAGGAGAAAAGGCAGGAGAGGAGCATGGCAACCGGTAAGGCTAAAACCACGATATAGGGAGTATAAAAGAGGTAATATTTGATTACCACCAAGAAGGTGGTGTGCCGGTCGATGAATTTGTCCAGATTCTCCACCAGATCCACGATCAGGAAGATCACCCAGAAAGCTATCAAACTGAACAGAAGGACGAAGCAAAATTGTCTGATCAGATATTTATCTAATATGCGCATCGCTTATTGAACTTTTAAACCCTTGAATCTTTGAACACTTTACTCCGGATCATTATCCCCCCCATTATCCGATTTCACACCGATGTTTTCCGATACATCTTGGGAATGAATTTTTCCGTCCATTTCCAGGAGAGGAACTTAGTTTCCTTGGCGGATTTGATCAAAATATAGATTCCTGCCCCACCGATCAGGATATTGGCGGACCACATCGCCCAGAAAGCGGAGATGAACTGCCGGTCTGCCAGTTCCTCCCCCCCGATCAAAAAGGCCCAATAGAGGATGAAAAACCCCAAACTCAAACCCAGCCCCACCGCTACCCCGCCTTTTTTTGCCATGATCCCCAAAGGCGCCCCCACCAGTATGAACACCACACAGGCAACCGCCAGGGCGAATTTTTTGTGGACTTCCACCAGCAGGCTGTTTTCGTACCTTCTCTGATTATTGATGTTCTGCTCTTCGCTGGAGATCTGATTAAGGATGCTCTGATTTTCCTTTATCAGCTTTTCCGCAACTTTCCCGGATTCGACGGGAGGAGCATTCCGGTTGTAAACAGGTCCGTTCAATTTATCCCAGGACCTCTCGGCGATATTCTGGATCTGTTCTTTGGAAGCTATTATGCTGGAGTCGAGTTTCTTAACCTCCTCCAGCATCCGGGCTGACGTTTTCTCCCGGTCGGTGCGGTAGTCGGATTGGGAACGGACCAATTTGTTCCCCACATCATGGATATAGATGATCTGCTTGTCGAAGCTCACCTTCCGGTATCTTTGAGGTGACCGCTCGTCCATCTCGTGGATCTCCCCGTTGAACAACTGAAAGATCAAGGTGTTTCCATCGGGCGAGAATTCGACTTTTCCCTTCTCGGCTATGATGGTGCGGGGGAAGCGCCGGTTCTCCACGTCATATATGGTCACCCCTTGAACGTCATTGGTGCGCGGATCGATCTTCTTTATCAGGATGTGATACCCGGGTATCTCGTCGATGAAAACGTTCTCCTTCAGATTCCAGGTAGGGCGTTTTTGGTGGATGTCGGTCATCAAAAGCCGAGCCTGGTGATTGAGCTCCGGCAAAACCCGGTCGTTGAAGATTGCCATTCCCGCGGCCAGCAGGAGGGAGGCGACCAAAGGGGGTAATATCAGCCGGTATATGCTTATCCCGCTGGAACGGAGTGCTGTTATCTCGTTATCCTGGGAGAGCCGACCAAATGCCATCAGGGTGGAGATCAATACCGCCATGGGGACAGCTAAAGCCAGCATCCAAGCCAAATTCAGAACAAAAACCTGAAGGATGACGAAAGCATTCAAGCCCTTTCCGATGATCAGATTCAAAACCTCCAGAATGAAATCCATCACCAGGACGAACATGATCACGGCCAGACCAAAGAAGAAAGGTCCCACATGCTCCCGGAAAATATAACGGTATAGTATCTTCATTTTTTGTTAAAGTTATCGAAATCCGTTTATCGGTAGCGATGCTCGATTCGAAGCTCGAATATCGAAAATCAAGGCTGAAAAACTCATTAATGCTCTATTTGTTTTCAATAGTTGCCTGGAAGATCCCAAGGATGATAGAATCCGCCAGAAATCAAACAGAGAAACCGAATACCGAGCTTCGTAGCACGAACTCCGATACGAGCATCGCCAACGTAAAACGATAAACTAGTATTTCCAAGGCTCGCTTTGATCGATTCATTTTTTCCCAGCCAGTCAATATAAGTCTGTTCCCTCTCCTTCACAAGGATTTTTATCCTTGACTTTAATCGGAGGATTGCTATATATTAATAGATCCAGATTCTCAGGCTCGTTTGAAAAAAGAGTTTGGTTAACCATACATTATGAAAAACCAGTTTGTAAAGAATCTTAAAGTAGGCAGCGAGCTTACCGAATTATTCGTACTCCGGAAAAAGGAGCTTAAGGAGACTTTCGAGGGGCAGAGGTTTCTTAAACTGGAGTTGGGAGACAAAACCGGCAGGATAGACGGGGTGGTTTGGGACAACCCGGAGGAGCTTTACGATCAGGCAGAGACCGGTGATATCGTCAAAATCAAGGGCTGGGTGACCACCTACAAAGAAGTACCCCAGATCAAGGTGGAGAGACTAAAGAAAGCCTCAGAGGGGGAGACCGATATCTCGGATTTCCTTCCCGCAACAGATAAAGACATCGATACTCTTTTCCAGGAGTTCAAAAAAGTCTCCCATACTATTGAAAATAATCACCTCAATAAACTAATGCAGCTCATTCTGGAGGATCGGTCGATAACCGAGGAGCTGAAAAAAGCTCCTGGAGGAAAGCTGTGGCATCACACCTACGTGGGGGGACTTCTGGAACACACCCTTAAAGTGGCAGATATCTGCGAAAAAGCGGCCAAATCATATGAGTTCGTAAATCGGGATCTTTTGATCATCGGTGCTATGCTCCATGATCTGGGAAAAATAAAGGGGTATTCCGGCAAGGGATTCTTCGATTACACGGATGAGGGGAGGTTGATCGGTCACATAATATCCGGAATAGAGCTGGTCGACCAAAAACTCGGCATGATTGAGGATTTTCCGGCAGATTTGGCTCTTCAGCTTAAACACCTGATCATCTCCCATCACGGGGAGCTGGAGTTCGCCTCCCCGGTGGTGCCGATGACCATCGAGGCTATCATCCTGCACCACGCCGACGAGATGGATGCCCAGGTGAATGCCTTCTCCCGTATCATCAAGACGCAGAAAGTCAAGGGGAAAAGGTGGAGCGATTGGGTCAATCTGATAAACAGGTATATATATCTGGGGGAGGAGGAAGGGAAAGAATAGGAATCCTGAAGGCAAATTGCTGAGTGCAAAATGCAAAATGAAAATGGTTAAGAGGAGAGCGGTGTGGGTTGAGAGCAAAAAGGATGAATATTTGAATTAGCTGGGATTAGCTGGAGCATAAAAAAGAAATTTTTCGAAGGATTATTTACATTTCGAAAATGAAAATGTATATTGGGCACATGATCTGGAGGTAGGATGGGATTTTTTAATTTCATCTCCAACGACATCGGCATAGATCTGGGGACGGCCAATACTCTGGTATTCCTCAGAGGGCAGGGTATCGTGTTAAACGAGCCTTCGGTGGTAGCGATAGAGGTCTCGTCCAAAAGGGTACTGGCGGTGGGGAGCGAGGCCAAGGAGATGGTGGGGAGGACCCCGGGAGAGATAATGGCGATTAGGCCGCTGAAGGATGGGGTGATTGCGGATTTCGAGATAACGGAGAAACTTCTTTCCGCTTTCATCCGGCGGGTGGTAAAGCACAGATATCTGATGAAACCGCGCATAGTGGTCTCGGTACCTTCCGGCATTACCGAGGTGGAAAAAAGAGCGGTCCGGGACTCGGCCGAAAATGCCGGCGCCAGAGAGGTGTTTTTGATTCAGGAGCCCATGGCGGCCGCCATCGGAGTGGGACTGGCGGTTCACCTTCCCTCCGGAAGCATGGTCATCGACATCGGCGGAGGGACCTCCGAGATCGCGGTCATTGCTTTGGACGGGATAGTCAACAACATCTCCATCCGGATCGGGGGTGATGAGATGGACGAAGCCCTCATGGTCTATCTGAAAAAAAACTACAATCTTCTGATCGGGGAGCGAACGGCTGAGGAGGTGAAGATGAAGATCGGCTCGGCTTATCCTCCGGACGAGGAAGACAGCATGGAGATAAAGGGAAGGGACCTGGTGGCGGGCATTCCCAAGACCATGAAGATAAGCTCTGCCCAGGTAAGGGAGGCTTTGAGCGAGCCCTTGGATCGCATCATAGAAGCGGTGAGACAAGCTTTGGAGGAGACCCCGCCGGAGCTTTCCGCGGACATACTGGACAAGGGGATCGTGGTCACCGGTGGGGGAGCGCTGATCAGAGGCATAGACAAAAGACTGAGGGAGGAGACCAATCTTCCCATCAACATAGCAGAGGATCCGCTGACCTGCGTTGTCCGGGGAACCGGAAAAGTACTGGAAAACATGACGGAGTTCTCCAAGGTTTTGATAAAAAGCAGGAGAGATTGAAAAAGAGGCGCAAACCAGAACGATAACGATATTGTATCAGTATAAAAGTGTAAGCCAGCATTCTTCCTAAGTCGGGATGCTGGCTTTTTGCCAATGAGGATTTTTCTTGAGGTGGAGTTGTCGCATATCTTCCGTTTAGGCACTTGAGCCATTATGCCGTATAAATTTCCAAAAATAACGTTAAACCCTGAAAAGTCTACGGGGGTCTTAAAATTGAAAGAGATGAGATGACAGACCAGACCGACTCCCATCTGGTTAAAAGATTCAAAGAGGGTGAGGAAAAAGCCTTTAACCAGCTGGTTCTTCGCCATCAGAAGAAAATATACGATTTGATTTACCGGATGACCCGGAACCGGGAGGATGCGGCGGATTTATCCCTGGAGGTTTTCGTGAGAGCGTACAGAAATTTAAAGGATTTCGAGGAACGATCGAGCTTCTACGTGTGGGCGGCCAAGATAGCGGTCAACCTGTGTTTGAATTTTCTAAAAAGGGAGAAGTTCCGGTCGTTTCTCTCTATCTTCGACTTAGCAGAGATGAAGACAACGACCCCTTCCCCGGCGGAAGAGATGGAGAAAAGTGAGCTGAAAGTTGCCCTCGACAGCGCCATCCAGAGTCTGCCCACCAGACAACGAACCGCTTTCGTCCTGAAGTATTATCAGGACATGTCCCATCAGGAGATAGCCGAGATCATGGGGATAACGGAAGGAGCTTCAAAAGCCAATTACTTTCAGGCGGTCCAGAAACTGCAGAAGCTGTTAGCCCGGTATCATTGAGAGGAACATTATCATGAAATGCAATAAGATCCATATTCTTTTGTCGGATTATCTGGAGGATTCGCTTGATCCGGGCGAGAGAAAGTGGGTGGAACAACACCTGGGGGAATGCGACTGCTGCAGACTTAAGCTGAAGGAGATGAAACAGCTCTACGGCGTGCTTGCCCAGGATGAGGCTCCTCAAAGGGAGGAGGATTTCTGGACCAACTTCCTGCCCCAGGTGAGATCACGGATAGGGGAGAAAAAAAGGCTCAAGGGAAGCCTGGTTCCCAAAACCCGACTGGCGCTGGGATTTTTATCTTTACTTCTCGTGGTCATCATCGGCTATAATTTATTCCACACCGACCTTAGGAATCTGACTGGGATGGAATCAAACCAGAACGTGGAAATGACCGTTACCGAACCTGTTCTTTCCTCTGCAGCAGATCAGCTGGCGGATGCTCTTTCTGCAGAGAGCACCCAATCAAAGGTGACAGGAGTTATTCTATCCGAGGAGGAGAAAGAGGACTTGGATTCAACCGTTACCTTATTAACCGAAAATTATTTGAGCCAGAAAGAGATAAGCTTCATTCTGGATGAATTAAACTCCGATGAATTGAAACAGCTGGAAGAAAGCATAAACAAGCTTAAACTGGCTACTATCCTGTGAAATAAGAACCGGTCTGAGAATCGGTGGTAAGCTGACATGGCACGTCCACAAATGTCCCCTGGGATCAGGAGGGACATAAGACGAAAAATCGAAGAAGGAGTAATTTAACATGATGAGCATGAAAAGGATGTTGATTTTAATGGTTTTGATTCTGTTTCTTGCCCCTACAAGTGTGGTATTCGCACAGGGTCCGCCCTCGTCAGCGGATGACAGACCTAGCCGGAGGGAGGAGAGAGAGAAGATCCGGGAAAACATAGAGACACTCCGCGTATGGAAGCTTTTGGAGGCTTTGAATCTCACCGCGGAACAATCCACCCAATTTCTGCCGGTTTTGAAGGAATTCCAGACAGCCAAAAAGAGCTTTGAAGACAGAAGAAGGGATCTGTTGGAAGAGTTGGAAAAGACCCTAAAGACCAGCCCGAATGAGAAGAAGCTCAAAGAGATTTTAACGGAAATGGAGAACAACCGTAAGCAATTCCTGGCGGTGTCGGAGAACTATTTGGAGAAAGCCAAATCCATACTCACCATAGAGCAGCAAGCCCAATTGTTTCTCTTTGAGGATAAATTCGAAAGGAGAATCAGAGAGACCATCAAGCAGATTCGCGGAGGACATCCCAGAGGGAAGGATCAGGAAAGATAAGGATAAATCGTTGACCAACGTTTTATAACCTTTAGCTAATTCAAGAGGAGGTGAAAGACCATGAAGAAGAAGCTGATCACGATAGTTACCATCGCAAGTGCCCTGGTTCTGCTTATCACCTTGGCCTATGGTCAAACACCACGTCAGCAGCGGATGAAGATCGCAGATAAATTGGATCTAACGGATGAGCAGATCAACAACCTAAAAGACATCCAATACAATTTCCAAAAAGTCGCAATCGGACTGAGAGCAGAGCTGGCGACCTCTCGTCTGGAGCTGCGGCACCTGATGATGCAGGACCAATCCGATCAAAAGCAGATCGCCAATCTGGTGGACAAGATCGGCGAGACGCAGAAAAAGCTTCTGAAGCAGCGAGTCGATAGAAAGCTGGCGATGAAGGCGATTCTGACCCCGGAACAATTTAAAAAGTTCATGCACATGAGGGGAGAGGGGATGATGGAACGAATGGGAGGGGAAAGGGGAGAACGAATGAGAGGTAGGATGGATAGGGGACAGAATTTTCCCAAAGATCGCTCGAGGGGATCGGGAGCCTGTCCGTTTGGTGACGGTTCCGGAATCTGAGGTCGGATAGAAAGTTAAGTCAAAACCAAAGCCCTGCCAAAGGCGGGGCTTTTTTATTTGACAAGATAAAACCAGCATGATATTATAACTACATGTCCATCTTCAAGTATCCAAAACTAATGATGGGAATGTCTCTTAGTCTGATCACTCTGCTATGGGCTACAAATTCCTCAACTGCTTCTTCCTTCAATCCGGAGAGCGCCAAAGTCTGCTTCGATTCCTATGTCAAAGCTTTGCAACGGGATTCAATCGAAGAAGCGCAAAGGTTTTGGAACAAGAAGGAAATCAAAAGATACAGGATGTTCGACTGGCAATGGGGTCTTTTAACATCGAGGGGATTTAATCCAGCCTTTATCAGCTACAAAATCACCGTGGCGGAGAAGAAGGACAACTACATAGTTTTGCACGTGGAGTGGTTTTATCGGGAAGGGAAAGCCGGTCCCTTGCAGAAGGACATAAGATATTTCATTCAGGAGGATGGCAGGACGGTAGGGGTAAATCCGATTTTTGTCCTCACCCGGGAATGGCAGGGGAAGAACTCCCATCATTTCACCTATCATTACAAAAGTAAAAAGGATGAGCCGTCAGATCATCTGCTGGAAAGAATGGATGAATTCTATGAAAAGACCACCGGCTTTCTGCAGGCGGATTTTGGAGAAAAGATAGACTACTACAAATGCGACTCGACTAAGGAAGTCGGCTCATTATTCAACCTGGAGCCGTCCTTAGCCCGAAGCCAGGTGGTCAACCGGGTGGTGGCATCCATCCAGAATTTCGTCCCCCACGAGATAGTACACGTCATCTCTTACCGTTTGTTTCCTCTGGATGGAAGCAGAATCCCTCCTGCCATGCTGAACGAGGGATTATCCTACTTGCTGGGAGGCGCCTCTTTTTTTTCCTCCGAGCTTTTGTTATCCTGGGCTAAGAGTAAGCTGGAGACAGATGGAAACATTCACTTGGATACTTTGCTAGCGGATCCATGGGCATATGGGAGTAATATAAGTGCGGGTCTGGATGCTTCTTTCGTCCGGTTCTTGATCGAAACCGGAGGGATGGCTGAGTTCAAAAAGCTTTTCACCAACTATCGTTTTCCAGAGGAAGCAGACTCAGTATTTAAAGAGATATATGGTAGAGATATGCAACGGATAGAAACGAAGTGGAAGGAATATATGCTGGTTTTAAATCTGCCGGAGATCGAAATAAATCGCTCAAATGAAGCGACGGTATTGCTCCATATTGTCGATCCGGCGGGTGACGATAAGGGGGACGGGGATTACACCTATCCCCAAAACCAAAGAGCCCAGCCGGGTATTTTTGATCTGACCAACGTTAAGATCAGCTTTGACGGGGGATGGATTTATTTCCAGCTGAAATTTTCCGATCTTTCTCATTCGGAAATAACTTCGGATACGTCTTTCAACGGCACTTTCGCTGCCATAGCCATCGACTCCGATCACAAGAGAAAAAGCGGTAATACCCAATTGTTCTTTGGCAACGGCAACTTTGAATTTTCCGAAGAAGATGCCTTTGAATTCGCCATCGAGGTGAGCAATGCCGGGGTATTGGTTTATGATCAGAACTGGGTCTGGCAGGCTCTTTTTCTAAAAGCAGATTCTCACAAGAATCACATGGACGGGAATGAGTTCTACTTCGCCATACCCCAGTGGATCATTGGCATTCCGGATTCGAGCTGGAAAATTCAGGTCTTGACCGGCGGCGAAACCGGCGGTTACAAAAATACAGCTTTCGGGGTGGGGAGTCTTATGAAAGTAGGCAAGATGGCGACTCCGAATAAAGGAGGTGGAGGGGTAGATCCACATTTTAACCCGGATGTTTACGATATTCTTACGACCAAAGAGATGAATCAGGAGGAAATCTTAAGCCGTTTCGATATAACGAAAGAGAGAAAAGCCACCATTCCGCTGATTGAGGCGAAGCGAAGATAAAGATGAGTTGCCTGTCGTTTTCATAAGCCTTAGTATACTGTAATAAAAGTTCAGGGCGAATGCAGTTCCTCAATTTATTGAGCATTATCGCCAGTAAGCCTGATCCTTCGATAAGCTCAGGATGGTGAGCCTGTCGAACCATAAATCAGGCAACTACAATGTGGAACGAATTTAAGTTACATACCAAGAGCCACTGACAAGAAAATTTCAGTACTTCACCACGGTTTTATACCCATGTTATAGAAATTAAGAGAAAAAATCAGGGAGATTATTCTGCATGAGCATAAATCAGGAACAAATCCTGCAATTCCTTTCCGGTGAGATAGAACATCCCCTGAAGCTGCGGGAACTGGCTAAAAGGATGAACGTCTCCGACGAGGAATATGGCCAGTTCAGAAGGCTGATCCGTTCGATGCTCCGGGACGGATTGGTGGTCAAGATCAAGCGGGGGAAAATAGGAATGCCGGACAAATCCAGTCTGGTGGTGGGCCGGTTGGTCTCCTCCAAAAGCGGATACGGATTCGTGGCGCCGGAGGATAAAAGCGAGGACGTCTATATAAATGCGGAGAATATGGGGAATGCCCTGCACGGAGACAAGGTGGTGGCGAGAGTGTACCGGAGAAAAAGAGGACCGACCCGGGAAGGGAGCATTACCAAGATTCTCCAAAGAGCCAAGCAGAATCTGGTCGGCACTTTTCATAAAACCAAGTTTGCCGATTACGTCGAGCCGGACGATCGCAGGTTTCCCAAGAATATCTACGTAGCGCCCAATGATTCCGGCAAGGCACACGAAGGACAAAAAGTCGTGGTTTCGCTTCAGGATTGGGTGGACGTGCATTTAGGTCCCCAGGGAAAGGTGGTCGAGGTTTTGGGTTACCCAGACGAACCGGGGATGGATATGCTGATCCTGATAAAAGAGTATGAGCTACCCTTGAGCTTTCCGGAAGAGGTAGACGAGGAATTGGTTGATCTGCCGGATAAAGTGGAAAAAAAGGAAGTGGAAAGGAGGTTAGACTACCGCCACAAGAATTGTTTAACCATTGATCCGGTGGATGCCAAGGATCATGACGACGCGGTTTCTTTAGAGATAAAGCCCAACGGCAACTATCTTTTGGGGGTGCATATCGCCGACGTCTCTTATTATATAAAGGAAAATTCCCCTCTCGACCGGGAAGCTCTCAAACGAGGGACTTCGGTCTACCTGGTAGATCGGGTGATCCCCATGCTGCCGGAGAAACTTTCCAACCAAGTCTGCAGCCTAAAACCCCACCTGACCCGGCTGACTTACAGCGTGATCATGGAGCTTGATCCCCAGGGGGAAAGATTGGACTACCGGATCAAGGAGAGCGTGATTCAGAGCAAGGCGAAACTTGATTATGACCAGGTGCAGGAATTTTTCGATAAAGGTACTTCCACTAAAAATATAAAAGGTCTGGAAGATGATCTGGCGAACATGCTGACCCTCAGCCGGAAGCTTTTGGAAAAACGACTGGCCAAAGGGAGCCTGGATTTCGATCTACCGGAGGCACGCGTGGTTTTGGGAAAAGACGGGAGAGTCAAGGATATTCTGGAGACGGAGAGACTGGAGAGCCATCGCTTGATCGAGGAATTTATGCTTTTGGCCAACCGGACGGTGGCAGAGCATACCAGCCGGCTTTCGGTCCCTTTCCTCTACCGGGTACACGAGGAACCGGATAAGGATAAGTTGGAAGCGTTTTCGGATTTCGTATCCACTTTGGGTTATTCATTCCCGGTCTCCGGCAAAATTCAACCCAAGAGGATTCAGAGATTTTTAAAATCGGTGGAGGGGAAGCCGGAGGAGGAGCTGATTAACGAGATTTTGCTCCGGGCTTTGAAGCGGGCATGTTACCAGCCGGAAAACGTGGGGCATTTTGGACTGGCTTTTTCGCATTACGCCCATTTCACCTCCCCCATCCGAAGATACCCCGATCTATTGGTTCACCGACTATTAAAAGAACTGGAAGCCGGGCAGTATACCTACCAGAGACAAAATCGGATGCTGAAGCGGCTCCCCCGAATCGGTGAGATCACCTCGGAAAGGGAACGGATCGCGGATGAAGCCGAAAGGGAGTCGATCAAGATCAAGCAGGTCGAGTTCATGCAGGACAAGCTGGGCGAGGAATATGAAGGTCTGATTTCGGGCGTGGTTCCTTTCGGATTCTTCATCAGGCTGGACCATCTTTTAGCAGAAGGACTGGTGCGGGTTTCCAGTCTTTACGACGATTATTATATTTTCGACGAGAAGAGACAGAGATGGGTGGGACGAACCACCAGGAAAATCTATAAGCTCGGCGACCGGGTTAAGGTGCAGGTGGTAAGGGTGGACAGAGATCGAAAGGAGATCGATTTTGTGTTGGCGGGAATGAGTCACTACAGAGAAATGAGAAGAAGGAAGAGTGAAAAAGGGAAGAGGAGAGGAAAATCAAGGTAGGATAAATTTTTAGTTGTTATTTTTGATTTTTATTTTTACTTTTCAGGATGAAATACAAGCATGGAGTGTTAAGCTTTAGCTTAACTCAAAAGAGCCTGTTTGAAAAAAACAAGCTTACCTAAAGGTGCGCACTCCAAATAAATCACAATCGCGATTATTCGATGAACCAGCCGGCTAACATACTAATCATAAGCCCGGATACGAAGCTTCAGCAGGGGATAGACAAAGCTCTTTCCGATATAAATCCCCGGCTAAAAATAGCGTCGACCGGTAGGGAGGGTTTGAAGCGGATCAGGGAAGAGGGATTCAACCTGGTGCTCACCGATTCCCGGTTGGATGACCTCTCCTGTCAGGTTCTGATCAGAAAGATCATCACCAGAAGCCCGGAAGCGGACATCATGGTGGGACTTCCGGTTGAGGATTCATACCTCCCGAATGAGATTTTAGAATGCGGAGCTGACGACGTTTTCGAAATCCCCCTCAAAGCGGAAGAGGTACATTTAAAGGTCAATCGGCTTTTAAAGGAAAAAAGTTTTCTGGAATCGTGCGGTTTGGTGGGGAAGTCGAGCCAGCTGAAGCAGATTGCGGAATCGGCGCTTCAGGTTGCTCCGACCAACATTACCGTTTTGATCACCGGTGAGTCCGGAACCGGCAAAGAGCTTATCGCCAGAGCCATACATGTCAACAGCCTGCGAAAGGATAGACCTTTTGTGGCAGCCAACGTGGGAGCATTGGCAGAAGGGGTGGTGGAAAGCGAGCTTTTCGGGCACGAAAAGGGCGCCTTCACCGGTGCGGTTAGCCGTCGTCAGGGGCTTTTTGAGACGGCCAACGGAGGGACGATATTCTTAGATGAGATCGCAGAGTTCAAACCCACCACCCAGGTAAAATTATTGAGGGTTTTGGAGGAGAGAAGTTTTATGCGGGTGGGAGGAAGCTCGGACATTAAAGTGGACGTGCGAGTCATCGCCGCCACCAACCAGAACTTAGACCTTAAACTGAAGGAGGGAGCTTTCCGGAGCGATCTTTATTTCAGATTGGCAGTGGTGAAGATCGACATGCCCCCGCTGAGAGAAAGGCCGAAAGACATTCCCATTTTAGTGCACAGTTTCATGGAAAAGCTCAACGCGCAGAGTGAAAGGAAAATATCCGGAGTGACGGATGAAGCGCTGGAGCTTTTGATCAAATACCACTGGCCCGGGAACGTTAGGGAGCTGCGAAATTTTCTGGAGAGCATGCTGGCTTTGGCACCGGACAGAAAAATCGAAGCCAAGGACGTGAAAAAATACCTAGATACTCAAACGGCGAGCAACCGGAGATTGCCGGTGGTGACAGGTAAGTCGGTGGAGACCGCGGAGCATGAGCTTCTGCTTCAGGCGATATTAACTTTGAGAGCGGAGATTTTGAATCTTAAAGAAGCGATTCTGGGTCGAAGAGAGCTTAAGCCCGAACACCGAATCGAGCCATCCGGCTCTTTCTGGTCGGGACCGATCAAAGAGGCGGGCAGACGCCCGCCCGTCTGGGCGGAGATAGCAGAGGATTTCAGCGTGGATGAGATGGAAAAGGATTTGATCCAAAAAGCGCTTAATTTTACCAAAGGAAACAGAAAGAAGGCGGCACAACTTTTAGGGATCGGAGAAAGGACGTTGTATAGGAAGTTGGATAAGTATAAGTTAAAGTAATCATCACTATTAAAACCACAAAGGATATTATGTTAAAAATGCACGAGGATAAATTTGAAAGAGAATTAAAGATATTCGAACAGAATTTATATCATAAATATAAAGAAATTTTTGACATAAATATTTCAGTGTTTCATCAATTAAGTAATATATTTGAAGAAAAAGTTAAGGGATTGGAACTACAGTCAGATTTTCAAAAAGCAATCAATTTTTTGTACTGCCGTTCATATAGACTACATTGGTCAATTCTTATTTTATGTGACAATGGATTTGGCCAAGAAGCTGGTATTCTATTAAGATCACTTATAGAGCAGGTGGTAAACATGGCTTGGATTGGTAAGGAAGATCCAGACCATAGAGCTAAGTTATTTGTCGACTACTCGCATATTGCCAGAAAGAAGCTATACGATAACTGGGAAAAACATAGGGTATTTGATAATTTAACAGACCCACAAAAACAATTTATTGAAGACAAAAGGGAAATAGAAAGACTTTATCTCGAGGCGAAGGAAAACTATAAAGATGAAAGTCGTTGGGCACCAAAGCATATAAAAACCAGAGCAGATGAAGTTGGTTTGGGTTATGATTGGGATTTTTACTATTGGAACCTATCCTTCTTTGTACACTCAAATTCCGCCTCACAATTTGAATTCATCAGAAAGAAAGGTAAGGATAATTCATATATAGTCGGACCTAGTGAATTTATGATTCAAAATGTTCTTCACCTCAGTTGTAAATATCTATTATTAGCATTTGATTTGTGGAATAAAGCATTTGAATTAGGATTAGATAAACAAGTACAGGAATTTCAGATTAAATTAACCAAGATTTCCTTCATTCGCGAACAGAAATGAAATAACTCCCACAAGTTATCTTGGTCGTAGATTGGGTCGCAAGCCATATTGTGAGATATCCGACAAATGGTAGGGTTTTGAGCGACATTCGGTAGCCAAACCTATAAGAAAGCAATATGAAATCATCCAACAATCGAACCAAATATATCTGGGTTATCTCGGACGGTTCCGGCTCCACCGCGGAGAGGGTACTGCAGGCAAGTTTAGTACAATTCGGCAGTAAGAACGTGGTGGTGGAACGGATACCGGACGTCAGAAGCGGAGAGCAAATCAAAGAGATAGTTTCACAGGCTGCCAAGAAAAAAGGGTTGGTGGCTTATACCCTGGTCACTACGGAACTGCGCAACGAGATAGCCACCAGAGCGAACGAATTCAAGCTCCCAACGGTGGATCTTTTAGGACCTCTGTTGACAACCCTGGCTACATTTCTTGCCTCTCCTCCCGAATCCAAACCCGGGCTTTTGGGAGAGCTGGACCATTATTACTTCAGAAGAATCGATGCGGTCGGATTTACGGTCAAGCACGATGACGGTCATGGAATACACGACCTGCGCAAAGCCGACGTGGTGATAGTCGGGGTCTCCAGAACCTCAAAAACCCCCTTAAGCATGTATCTGGCCTATACCAAAGGGCTTTTGGTTGCCAATATTCCGATAATTTTGGGTATGGATCCGCCTACCGAGCTTTTCCAGGTCGATCAAAAGAGGATTGTGGGATTGACCGTTAATCCGGATCTTTTGATCAGTCTCAGGCAGACCCGGTTGGCCCAACTGATACATGCGGACATTAATTATGGCGACGCCGATCACGTGATAGAGGAATTGAAATATAGCCACGAGATCTACCGGAAAAATCCCATCTGGCTGGTGATAGACATCACCGGCAAAGCCATCGAGGAAATGGCAAACGAGGTGTGCAGTTTGATAATCAGCAAAATTTAACCGGATATGGTAAATAATTCCAAGCTTGGTTTACCGAGGAGCATCAATGAGAATAATAGTATTGGGAACGGGATTAGTGGGCGGAGCAATGGTTCGAGATTTGGCTGGGGATACAGAATTTGAAATCACCGCAGTGGATGCTGAGCAGTCCCATCTGGATAAATTGAGGGATGTCGCAAAGGTAAAGCGGATCAAGGCAGACCTATCGGATGCTGCGACATTGGCAAAACTTGTTTTGGATTCCGATCTGGTGATCGGCGCCCTTCCCGGATTCATGGGATTTTCCGCCCTGAAAACGGTTATTGAATGCGGCAAAGATATCGTGGACATATCTTTTTTCCCGGAAGATGCTTTAAAGCTGGATCGCCTGGCAAAGGAAAAAAAGGTAACGGCAGTGGTGGACTGCGGAGTGGCACCCGGCTGCAGCAATTTGATACTGGGATATATGTCCAGCGTACTGGACCAAACCGAAAGCTTCGCCTGTTATGTGGGCGGTCTGCCCCGGGTTCGAAGTTGGCCGTATGAATACAAAGCCCCTTTTTCCCCCTCCGACGTACTGGAGGAATATACCCGGATGTCCAGATTGGTGGAGAACGGAAAAGTGGTCACCAAACCGGCGCTCTCCGAGGTGGAGCTTTTGGATTTTCCTGAGGTGGGGATGTTGGAGGCATTCAACACTGACGGTTTGAGGTCACTGCTGTTTACCATGAAAATACCATGCATGAAGGAAAAAACTATGAGGTATCCCGGTCATGCGGAAAAGATGAGAATGCTTCGGGAGACCGGATTCTTTAATCAGGAACTAATCCAGGTGAGTGGAGCGAAGGTGCGGCCATTGGATTTGACCTCGAAACTGCTTTTCTCCAAATGGAAACTAACTGAGGGGGATGAGGATTTCACCGTGATGCGGATAATAGTAGAAGGAAAAAAAGAGGGTAAACGTAAACGTTACAAGTTTGACCTGTTTGACCGGTATGACCAAAAGACAAAAACCACTTCCATGGCGCGTACCACCGGTTATACCTGCACCACGGTGGCCCGGCTTTTGGCCCGTAGAAAAATCTGCCAAATCGGGATTTGCCCGCCTGAATTTCTGGGAAGGGATCATAAAAACTATCGCCTGATAATGAAAGGATTGAAGGAGAAAGATATTCATTTTAAAGAGAAGGTAGAGGAGCTGGGCTGAGAAAAAAGTAATGAGATTCGAGAACTGAGTTTTGAGTTAATAAACCTTACCCCTTTGCTCCCCCAATCCAAGGAATGGATAGAAGGTAAGGGGGTGAGATAATAAATCTCGGAGGTAACAATCATGAAAGTGAAAGATATCTTAAAGGATAAAGGGACAGCAGTCGCCACCATCGAAGCGGAGAAACTTATACCGGATGCGATCAAGAGTCTGATGGAGAAGAGAATCGGGTCTCTTTTGGTGGTGGATGAGAAGGGAACCATCTGCGGTATCATCACCGAAAGAGACATTTTGAAAGAATGCGATCAGCGTTACGCATCGCTCCAGCAGACCAAGATCAAGGACGTGATGACCAGGAATCTGATCGTGGCATCTTTGGAGGATGACATAGATTACGTGGAAAACGTCATGACCCAGAATCGGGTCCGGCATCTGCCCATAATCTCCGGACAAAAGCTGGAAGGGATAATATCCATCGGGGACGTGGTGAAGGTCCAGCACCGGGAATGCAGGGTGGAAAATCGATATCTCAAAGACTATATCTCGGGCAAGTATCCGGGTTAGATAGCGCGGAATCCGTTAACTTCGCTTAACGAATCTCATGTGGTGCGGAGCAATGGATCAAAATGATACAATTCTTGAGAGAATCGCGTGGCTTAAACCAGACAAAGTGCTGGAGATCGGCTGTGGGTGCGGAAATTTTACCTCGAAACTGTCACCTTATTGCGGGAAAATCACAGCGATCGATCAATCGTCAGAGTTGATCGATCGATGCCGCAGGGAGAATCCTAAACCGAATATCACTTATGTTTGCATGGATGCCAGAAATGTCGGCTATCCCGATACCTGTTTCGATCTGGTATGCGAAAGAGCTTCTTTGCATCACATCCTGGCATGGGAAAGGGTGCTGAACGAAATGGCTCGGCTTTCTTCGAGCTATATCTTGATTGAAGAGCCGATGGATGATCCGAGAAGCGATGCAAAGAGGAATACGAAACGGGCACAAAAATTTTACTTAGAACTTCAAAACGAGGTGGGCTACTCACATTATCCTTATATAAATTTGAGCTCACTGCTGGGATATTTCAGACATAGGGGATTTGAATTCGAAGCCAAAATAACAAAATCAGATCAACCGGTTGATTTTAACCAGTATTTTAGTGCATTCGGGAATTTTGCAGACAAAAGTAAAAGAAAAACATATTGGTATGACAGATTGGATCAATTAAGACGGGAATACAAAGACAAGGCGCTGTGTGAAGAGGACGTCTTGTTTATTTCTGCCAGGAAGTAAACGGCAAATTTTGATCTTTAGTCGACATTGAAGTTTTGACATGTTTTGAAGGGGAGCTGTATGTTTCCTAAGATATCCGCGCTTCTTTTCCTGATCATCGTTTTCTCTTCTCATGCTTATGCCCAGATGATCTCCTCGGAGATTTACGAAACCGAGGAGGACCTGCAGGAAGGTCTGGAATCGGGAGCCTTAACCTTCGAGCAATATCTCGAGCTTTTGGACTTAATCCAGAACAAAGTGATGCCCATATCGCCGGAGGCAGACAAGCTTTTTTCCGTTCCGGATATCAGCGGTATAGATATCCTGCAGGTGGAGACACAGAACAATGAAATAGATTTAGAACAGAGGGTGGATGCTTTTTTAGAGACGAAAGAGGAGGGAACAAATCATCTTCTCTCGGGTAAAGCGGTTTGGAGATTTTACCAGAAATTTCACGAACAAAGCGATGCGGAGAATTTGTTCTCCTGCTCGGTAACCGACAGGAAAAATCTGACCGGCTACATCGAAACAGCACAAAAAGCAAGCTCCTCCAGCGGGCTAATAACAAATAATGATCTGGTGGTGAGGAGAAGGTTCCTCGCTTTTCAATTTCCTCGATATAAAACCAGAATCACGTTAGGCAATTTTGACAAGAGAATCGGCTGGGGATTGAACGTGGGTTATCATTATCTCTTCGGGTATTCGGACGATCCGGATTTGAAAATCAAGAATTCGTTTCTTTACCCATCCCGGGGCAGGTATAACGGGATTTTGGTCGAATCCGAATTCCGTTCGTTCTCCGTTATGGCTTTTTATTCCAAGAACAAGCGGGAGCAGATAGCGGATCAGATGGGGGCACTGGATGTGAGCTGGGTGGGTAAGTCGGCGAAAATTGGTTTGTGTCTGTCGGAAGGGGAGCTTAAAAACGTCAACGGCAAGAGCAGTTTCAATGATGATTGCCGGAGTTTTCATTTTGATTTCAAGCTCCAATCGCTCCGGGTCTCCGGTGAATATGCCCTGCTTTCCGATCAGAAAAGCGGGATGGCATTCGATCTTTTTTCTTACCGGAAAAAGTACAGCTTTGATTTTTCAGCATGGAGCTATCAGGACGGTTTCATTCATCCGCACGGAGGGGGGATTTCCAATCCGGATTACGAGAGCATTTATCTGGAAAAGATAGATTATTCATATAAATCCAGACAGGCAGGGGAGAGGGGAGTTTTATTCAAGTCCCGATACCGGATGATGGATAAGCTGAGATTCTATTTTTCGTTTAACCAGTGGAGAGAATGTTCTTACCGGCAGGACAAAATGAGGTTGAAAATCGGCACGGGATATGATTTTTCGAAAAAGCTGTCACTTTTGGTCTCTCACCAGTGGAGTGATTCGGATATGGAGGATGAGATTATCGATCAGGATGTAACGACATTAGACCTCTTTTTCTCTCCCGACAAAGAATTGGATTTTAATTTGATTTCGAATTACCGCAAAGATGAGAACAAAGATTATGGTGATCTCCGCCTTAAGATCAACACTCTTTTGGTATCTCCTTTCAATTTCACCTTGTTGATAAAATATAACGATCCCAGCTTCTCCCATACTGCGGATGAATATTTCAGTTTTCACCTTCAGGAGAGGGTGGAATTTTTCGAAAATTGCTTTGCTTCGGTAGAATTTATAACTAAATTTTACCAGGATGACGAGAAAATCGATACCCGGGCAGCGCGGGTTCGAATGGAGATTGTTTGGTAACAAGGATAATCATTTACCCTCTCCCCTCTGGGGAGAGGGCAGGGTGAGGGGAAGAGCATTTTTGAGATTCTTCTCCCGCCTACGGCGTGATCAGAATGACATTCGGAGGAGGAGATTATGTGTGAATTCTGTACCGAACACGGAGAGGGAAAGAAGTGGTATCTGGTGATGAACAATTACTCCCGGGAGCTTTTTGCTCAAAAGCGGCGGGTGGAATTCTTTGAGGATTTTCTGGCAAATGTTGAAGAGGACAGTGCCAAAGGGGTGGCGAAACTGGACGCCATCAGGAATAAACCTTTGATTTATCGTTTTATTCGACGTATGTCTCTGCGCAAACAAAAGGCTAACCACTATGGTCAGGTGGTGCCCATCGAGGATGTGGAGCAGATCATCGATCTGCAAAGCTCTATTGTGCGACTCCCCTGCGTCTGTCGTAAATTAACCACAGGACGCGAAGCTCGTTATTGCTTCGGCATCGGGGTTGACCCAACCGGTCTTCTGGGAAAATATCCGGATTACGCTCACAGTTTCGAAGTACTTAAGAGAGAGGAAGCGAAAAAGCTTTTGCGCTCCTTCGATGAGCAAGGCTTGGTGCACTCTATCTGGACCTTCAAGACGCCATACATTGGCGGGCTGTGTAACTGCGATCAAGATTGCATGGCTTATCGTATGACTGTTAAGGAAAAATTGCTGCCAATCATGTTCCGTGCCGAGTATGTGGCAACCGTCGATTGGGATTTATGCTCCGGCTGTAAAAAGTGTATCTCGCAGTGTCAATTCGGAGCGATCTTATACTCCAACACCCATAAGAAATCGAACATCAACGTGATGCAGTGTTATGGCTGCGGAGTGTGCCGGGCAGCTTGCGATCATGGAGCGATCTCTATAAAGCCCCGATCAGATTTTGCCAAGTTACCCTGGTAGACAAAGGAGGAGTCTTGTAGGTCCGAAATGTCCTTTAGGACTTTCGGACGAAATTTAGAATGTCGGATAGTCCCGCCTTTGGCGGGACATATCCGACCTACAGTATAGAGGAAAACATGAAGATAGATATCAATGCCCAGGCTTGCGGAAATCCCCTGGATTGCAGAATGTGTCTGGATAAATGTCCGGAGAAGGTTTTTGGAACGTATCCTAGAAAGGGAAGGAAGCCTGGAGTACCAGCTGGTGATTGGATTATTTTTCCCATATTCGCTTCCCAGTGCACCGGATGCTTGGAATGTGTTGTTTTCTGCCCGCATAAAGCCATCTCAATACAGAAGTGATTATTTTTAAATGAATAAAAAACTTGTAGACCCGAAATGTTCTCTAGGACTTTGGGAGGAATTAAATATGTCGGATAGGTCATATGACCATATCCGACCTACATCGTAACGATAAATTGAGTGAGGGTGGAGTCTTCCTTTACGTTCTGCCCGATTTTTTGCTTACCAATGATATCCAAGTTGTCCAATACTTTTAACTGAGCGGGGGCGGAGGTATCTGTTTGAGTGATGGTCTGAAGTCCTTCAGGTTTTTGCCCAACAGTAAAGGGTAAATGACTTACCCCTAAAAACAATAAAAAAATCAAGATCACACCGGTTAGAGCTTGATATACGGGGATTCGATATTCAAACAGATGAATGAAGGAATGGTAAGTCTTTCGGAGAATCCCGGTTTCCTGTGGTCCTAAATCCTTCATCCGTTGCACAATTTGCTGACAGATTGCAGGATGGGGAGCTAATTTTTCTTCTGCTTTGATTTGCATTGAATCTTGGATGCTCAAAAGGATGCGTTCGTAGCTTAAGCACCGGCTGCAGGATTTCAGGTGCTTATCCACCAACTGTTTCTCATCCCCGGTCAGTTCATCCACTAAACGTTTGCTCAACAACAGCTCCACATCGTCACAGCTGGCGATAGGATGATCATTTGATTCTTTCATCTTTAGGTACCTCAGATCGGTAAGGGTTGAAAGCTTTCAATCGACTTGCCAGTTTATGAGTGGTATAGAAAAGACGCGACTTGATGGTTCCTTCAGAACAGCCCAGAATGTCACCGATTTCCTTCAGGGTAAGGTTCTGTTGATACCGTAACAAAAAGGCACTCCGGTGGCCATCCTCAAGTTTTTCCAATTCCGCCATCAGCGCTTTTTCAAATGCTTTCTGATCCATATTTCGCTCAACCGGATGATAATCACTATCGATATGGGATGGCATCTCATTGATATCTACATTGTTGTCGACAACGTTCCTGACCTCCATGCGGCGGTATTCATTTTTGCACATGTTGTAAGCCACAGAGAATATCCAGGTAGAAAACTTTCTCTCAGGATCGAAGAGATCCGGTTTCTCGACTATTTTCAAAAAAGCGTCCTGCAGGAAATCCTGGGCTTTCTGCTCATCGCCGCCCAGCTCGCGGAAGAAATACAACAACAGCCGCTGGCTGTAACGATGATAGAGCTCATCGAATGTAGAGGTATCACCGCGCTGGATTAATTCCATCAGCTTCTCGTCGCTTAGCTTCCCGTATCGATGCTTCAAAAGGGTCATAAGAGAATCCATGCACCACGAGACGTTTCGACAATGATTGTCTGGCAGTAACCTATAAGTGATACGCCCTCACCTAACCTCCTGTTCAATCTCCTCTGCCATTTCTTTATTACCAGCCCTGAACGCCAAGAGCAGTGCAAATCCCTTCCAGTCTTGAGCTTTCTTGTCTTCACCACTCGTGTTATAATGCTCCGCCAGCATGATCATGGGTGCAATGTAGTTCAGGTTCATGTGGGCGATGAAGTCCTTTGCCAGGTAGCTGTCTCCGTACCAGTCGTATTTCAGATAATCCAGCTGAAGGTTCTCCTCTAAGTTCTTCTTCAGCAAGGCGAGATTGTCGATTCTCTTCGGACTGTATTGGTAGGCTAGTCCGACGATATACAGATCATCAGTGATAGGCTCGAAGTAATTCTTGTAGACGGTTAAGGCAAAGTAGACGGGAACGTCCGGATATTTCTCGGTTAGAACCTTGCAGAACTCAGGAACGAAATTCTTATCCGTCCGGTCGGGTAATCCGTCAAGGTCGATGCCGATGCCTCTTTCCTTCAATTTCCTTTCTAGGTAGGTTCGCTCGGCCCTGGTGCTGATGGATAGGTTCAGCACTGTCACGTCGTCTCGTATGCCAAGAGCCTTCTGGAGCATCCAGATGGGATAGGTGTCATTGTCACCGTTGGTGAGCAGGATGGCGTTTGTGTCAGTGGACATGAGCACATTATAATTGTAGCTGATCAGCCCGGGGGCAATGTCCTTGCTCTGATATAACTTCTCGCAGAATTCTTTCAGCTTCGTCTCTTGGCCGAAGAATTCATAATGAGAGATGAAAGGATAATAGGTATCCGGCTGATCGGGTCGTAACCGGTAGGCTTTCTCAATCAGCGAGATGTCCTTGAGACTAAAAGTATTCCAGAACGTTAAAAGATAGTATTCGTAGGTTTCGGGAATGGCTTTGCCCATATCCTCGATGATCTGCTTTAATCTCGCCTGCTTTTCTTTGGTCCCTATGCTTCCTTCATAGCTGGTATATCTGACCGCGTTGTAGTAGTTATACCACGCTTCCGGGACTTTGGGGTTCTTTGCAATTTCCTTTTTCCAAAGCTCAGCCTGTTGGATGTACCATTCGTTCGGCTTCTGGACATACACGATACGGTATACCTTTTCGGGCTTCGCACTATCCGATTCGCCCGACAGCACGCAACTAAAAACCAAAATCAAAAACAAGGTCACCCACAAAACATAATGGAATCGTTTCACCATTTCCATCCTCCTTTCTGATTGATTTGCATGTTTCCAATTTGACTCATCACAACCGTTAATACACGTTAGATGTAAAAGAGTTCATTGGTTTTTGATAGACTTATATTCGGAGGAGTGAATTCTTGGGGATTGAAGAAGTCGGATAATCCGTAGATTCGAAATTTCCGTTGAGGCGATCGGGTAAAATTAGAAATGTCAGATAGGCCTTACGACCGTATCCGACCTACGGAGATTCTTCGTCCCGCCAGTGGCGGTATCGTGTCTATGCAAGTTTCGAATTGCTCTGGTTGGCTAAATCCTTCGCACGCTTTTGATGAAAAAGCCGTATACTCCGCCTAAAGCAATCAAAACCCCACTGACAAATATCACCAGCTGAATTTTGAATAAATCCGACAACACCCCGGCTAATGCCAAAGAGACGGGCCTTAGACCCATAGACATGGTATTTAAAGTTCCGAATACCCGCCCCTGAAGCTGGTTCGGCACCTTCGCCTGAAACACCGTTGCCAGCACGACGTTGGTTAATGATAAGAAGAATCCGAGAAGGCCTAAAATTATCATCGAAACCCATAAATGGGTGGAAATTCCAAAGAACGCTATAGCCCAGCCGCCGAGGAATATCCCCCCCAATATAAAAAGTCCTTTACGCTTTAAATCCCCCAGCAATCCCAAACACAAACTCCCCACAAGACTTCCCACGGAAACGGCGGATGCCAAAAAGCCAAAGCCCTCAGAGCCGGCATTCAATACGTCCTTTGCCACCACCGGCATGTAAATACTGATAGGTCCGGCAAAAAAGTTCAAAACGGAAGCTAAAAGCACCATGCTCAAAACAAATTGCTCGTTTTTGATATATACAAACCCCTCCTTTAACTCGTGCAGAAACTTCCTCTTTTCGGCGGCGACAACCTCTGCTTTTTTCACCAGGATCAAAAGGATTGCGGTTCCGGAGACAAGAAAGCTGATGGCATCCAAAAACATCACCGAGGCGGTCCCGATAAAAGCCACCAAAACCCCGGCTAAGGACGGTCCTAAGATTCCGCTTATGCTGAAAGAGAGCTGAGTCAGCGAATTGGCCCGGGTCAGGTTTTCCGTCTCAACGATCTGCGGAATAAAGGCGGATAGGGTGGGATTGAAAAAGGTAGACATAGTGGAGAGCGAGATGGCGATAACGAAGATGTGCCAGACCTGCAGAGCATTAGACCAGAGCAAAACCGCCGGGGTGGCGATCAGGATCGCCCGCCCGAAATCCATCGAAATTAAAAGTCTTTTACGGTCGATCCGGTCCGCGTAAGTGCCGGCGATTGGTCCTAAGATGACTGATGGTATGGCAGAGCAGATCGCCACCGTCGCCATGGCAGCGGTGGAGCCGGTCCTCTCCAGAACCCACCACATCAGAGCGAGGTAGTAGAGATTATCCCCCATCAACGAGATGGTCTGCCCCACCCAGAGGGAAATGAAGTTTCTGTTTCTGAAGATAGTTTTCTTATCTTCCACCATTTTGTAAAAATTAATTATTGTCGTCCGCAGACCGCAGTTAACTGTCCGCAGTCCCTCGTCCGTTGCTATAACAGATGCTTAACTTTGCTCGGATGACAGTGGATTACCACTTCTGCATGATCTCGCCGAAGCATTCCAGTCCACTCGGGATGACCGCACCGTATCCGTGCCCAGGTCGGGTCCAGGCTCCAGCCAGATACAGATTCCCAATAGGCGTGGAATGAGGAAGGCGATTTAAACCGGAGTTGTCCAATGTCTGATCATATCCGTATATCGCTCCCCGGTAATTTCCGGTATAGCGCAGGTTGGTCAGCGGAGTACCGATCTCCTTTACCTCAATCGCTTTCCTTAGCCCGGGAAGGAGAGTTTTTTCCACCTGGTCAATCAGAACGTCAGCCATCCGCTCCTTCTCTTTTCGATACTCCGTTTTATTCCCCTTGAAGTAGTCGGCTTCAAATTTCTTCCAGGGCTCATATCCTTGCAATACCAGAATGTTGATGGTATTTTTACCTTCAGGAGAATAACCCTTGAGGACGTTGTCATACAACATCATTCCATAACCGCCGTCTTCTACCCTAGCGTTGAGAGCGGATTGGTAAGCGGCTTCAGGATCGTAGCCGGGCTCGTAGAAGATCTCGCTGTCGGTGATGCCCACCTCTTTGGCTAAATCTTTCTTCAAACCAAGGAATATCTGGAAACACGAAAGGCTGACGCTGTATTTATCCAGCTTAGTTAGGTAGTCTGTGAGGAACTCGTCTTCTTTCATCATGGTATGGAAGGTGTCGTGGGCATTGGCATTGCTGACCACTACTTTTCCGGTGTACTGTTTTCCATCCGCGGTTTTCACCCCGTAAGCAGCATGATCCTTCACAAGAATCTCTTCCACCCTGGTGTTCAGCATCACCTTGCCCCCATGTTTTTCGATGAATTCGACAAAGGCATTGCTGATCTTCTGGGACCTGCCTTTGGCGTAATAGCCGCCATCCTGCAGATATCCTATGGTGGGAAGGGCGTAATAGAAGCCCGACAGCCGGGATGGGGGAAGCCCGTAATATCCCCAAAGCGCGGAGACGATGGTTTTCAATTTGGGATTCTTTATTCGATCGTCGACCATCTGCCCCCAGGTTCTGGTGTAGTTTTTGAAGAGGTAAGGGAAATCGACCGGGAACCTGCTCATGTCGACTTGGCCCTTGGCACTTGATAGTTTGCTGATGTCCGCTAACAATCCCTTCATGTCATCAAATAACCCATCTATTCCTTCCTTTTCGTCCGGAAAGTAACCGACCAGCAGGTTGATATAGGCGGGTAGATCTTTCTGGGGGACGCGGAAATCGTAATCGGGATAAATCGCATGATATAAATTGGGGTGGGGTACAAACTCAACGTCGGTTATCTCCGGAAATCCGGGAATCAGGTTATGTATTCCTTCCCTCTCCCCGGCATCGGTTGAATGCAAGGAAACATCAAAGACAAAACCACCCGGTCTCTGAAAAGCGGTGGCATATCCGCCCGGTTTATCGTGTTTTTCCAAAACCAGCGGTTTGAATCCCTGCCGGGCAAAGGCAGCAGCACAGCTCAATCCCCCCAGTCCGGAACCGATGATCACTGTATCGAATTGATATTCCCCGGTTTGGGCACCGGTGCCAACCGGGAATACGCTCCAGTCGAGAGCTAATATAGATGCACTTGCTAGAATGGACTTCAAAAAGTCCCTCCTTTCCATGTTTTTACCTGTCATAGCATACCTCCTTTCTCAAATCACTTTAAATCCATCTAAAGATAACTTGTCGGGCTGAATACCCTCCCAATGATTATTAACTTGTTTTGTCCATAGGAGCGGGAATTCGCGTATGCGTTCATATGAATATCCCGCTCTTGTAAAATATCTTTTTCAACGTTGAATGTAGGTGGGACACTAATACCCGACCGCACAACTTTTCAATTAAGCGAGAACGCTTCCAGAAGATTCAATCCGTTCTTCAGAACCTTGTAATCCTTGATCTGGGTGGTCGAGATTACGGTTCCATCCGAGCCAAGAAACTCGATGGTTAGATCATGACTCCCCGGCTCGATCTCAAAATCACCCACGTAGATTTTCCCAGGCAGCAATCTGGAACAGCGCAGGTCGGCATTTTCGGATATGTCGGTGGCAACGTCTATGGCTGCTTTTTTCAGCCATCCCCCTACCCCACCGGTATCCGCCTTCTTCTTGGCTTTGTGCGCAGCCAAACCCTTGGCTATAGCACGGGCAACGGTTCGAAGATAAATAAGAGACTTTTTCGCCTCAAAAGTCTCCCGGGCAACCGATCCCACATCCTCCAATAGCTGTAATTCACCCAGTGGAATGGAATCGACAAAAACCCTTATTCGACTGATATAAGATGGACGGGAGACTATCCGGGGGATGGAGAATTTGAAATAATAGTCTTCGCTGACTGGAAGAACCAGCTGACCATATACCGGGTCCTGCCTGTTAGGATCTGTGTATAATATCTGCACCAGATCCAAATCTTTGTCGGTCCTTAACCTGAGATTCAGCGCTTCCTTGACCGGAGAGAGACCAGCCAGACCCACTATGCTCAGTATGGCTTTCTCCTTGGAGTAATATTTTATTGCCGGAACGTCAAAATTGTATATGAAGGGTTGTTCCTGAAAAGCCCGGTGAAACAGATCGTAATCAATTTGGGCGTCGTCCATCTTGCCTTCGGCTGCATAGACGTGCATGGAGAGATATCGGGCGAATGCGTCGTTGTTGAAGCGCACTTTTTCCGCACTGTAATTGATATTTACCCGGTTGGTATCCCCCAGCGAGCCTTCGTTGAGTATATGCGACGCTTCCCGGTACTTCCGTTCCAAAAGATTCAATTTTTCATTAGCCCGCTTGACTTCCACAAAGGCATCGTCGAAATTATCTTGATCCATATAGTTGAGCGCCTTGAACAAGTTGGTATAAAGGATTTCGTAATCCTCACCCGCATATTCCAGGATGTTGTCATTCAGCAACAGGGAAAGAGCCGCACGCGAGATGCTTTTGGTGAAAAGCTCATCTGCGGCATTTTCGGCCTGGGTCAATTTCTGGTTGCTGGTATCGTAACGGGAAGCGTAATGATAGGCTAATCCTGCATCTATGAAGTAGAGAAAGCGGTCTTTTTCACCGAATTTGTGTTTGGCCTTGGCAGTTTCGATCTTCTGAACGGCGTTATTGAAATCATCTTTTTGCAAGTCAACGATAACCGGATCATAGAACCCTTTCTTGGTCGCCACCGAGCCACAAGCAATGATTCCAGAAAAACAAAGGAGGCAGCCAATGGCTACCACCGCAGTAATCTTGGACGACATTTTGGGCAATGTAATCACCGGTTGAATTCTTTAGGGCAAAAGTCCGGTTTACGCAACCTGAAAGTATTTCCCGCCAGATCAGGGAATGTGTATGCACTATAGCAAGCCTGGCGGGAATAGAGAACGGAACCTTACGAACAGCTCTCATAGCCGTATGCTTTGTGGATCACCCTCTCCCTATCCCTCTCCCCTCGAGAGAGGGGGAACACGAGCTGCTGAATGTTTACCCTGGCTTGCTTTGATAATAACTTTACCACTTGGTTTTGCTTTTGGATATCTCTTTTTTGATCTTCTTGGTTCCGATCCAAACCTTTTCCATAGTCTCGATATTGACCAGCTCCAGATCGGTCTGATAATATACCACCTTGGTGCCTTTGATCTCATCCACTATCGACTTTATGGATCCAAGCAGTATGAAGTCCGCGCCGGTTTCGTTACGGATCTTTTTCATGGTCTCAGGGGAGGCGAAATCCTGCTGGTCAAAACGCTCGTCACGAATTTCCTCCTTCTGTTGACGGCTGGCGACGAATTTCACCTGTCCGGAATTGGTCAGCTCCCTTTCGAAGTCGGTGGTAAAGGTTTCGGCATCGATGTGCTCATCGCTTTTGTTACGGACTGTTCCGACCGTCACCACCGGTTTCTTCCCCTGGGATGCCGCAAAATCGGTCAGCCATACCCGGGAGAGGCAGTCTTTGATCATCTCCTCCGCCACCAAACGAGCGTCGGTATCGTTCCAATAGCCGCTTAAGTCGGTGGTGGTTTCCGGCTCGATGCGGTATACTTTTCTGGATGAGCTGCATCCAACCACCAGGAAAATCACCAGCAAAACAACAAATGCTTTCTTCATTACTTCTCCCTTCACCAAAATTTAAAAGGTTTTCGTGTTATTGTTCGTCTTTCAATAATCCCAATTTATGCATAATCGGAATAAATAGGTAACCTTGTATTTTCTTCCCTCCTGCTTCTTTTAAAATGTTAATACCTTAAACATCATCAGAATGTTTCGTAAATCACATAGCAGAATTAAGAGATGCTTTTTATCCTGTCAAGCGCTTTCTTCCCTTAATTATATAAAATGTGCTGCCACCGCAGCCAAAGAATTCTCCTTTGGTGATTTGCTCTTTGTGGATCGGTCTAATCCGATCGTCTATTTTTCGAATGCGGTCGAACTCTTCAGGATCACCACCTCCTGCCAGAAATTCCTCTTTTTCGCGTTCCAAAAAGAATTCATATTCCTTTTCATTATCTAAGGAGCAATGTTTCTTCAAGCTCTCCAACTGGTGTAGTTGGACCGTACCTTCGTAGGGTGGCTCCAAATGAAAGACCCGATCATTCAATCGTACATCGATTTCTTTAAGTCCGAGTCGGCTCATCATCATGGGAACTTTGCGCCCAATGCTGTTATCTCCGCGTCCCAGCTTAATACGACCCAGGCTGCTGATTAAGGCTACCTTTTTGAATAATAGTTGCTCCTCTAAATCCAATTCAGGAAGAGAGGAATACCCCTTTTCCAGCATAGAGGAAAGATTATCCGGTTCTGCACATACTACTACACCTCCTGGTTTAGTCACTCGGGTCATCTCTGCCAAGGCAAGTTCGGGTTTTTCCAGATGCATCATCAGGGTCTGGCACATGGCGCAATCGGTATAATCGCCAGGGAATGGCAGCTTATATGCGTCACCCACAATAAAGGAAGCTTCTCCATTTTTTGCCCATTCCATAGCTGTTTTAGCGGCGTCCTGTATCAATTGGGGAGAGATGTCAACACCGAAGTACCTTCCTCCTTTACCGAAATAAGGCCAATAAGTATAACCTAGATTCCCCAAACCGCAACCTACATCTATTACCGTCATCCCATGCTTTAATCCTAACCAGGTGGATAACTTATCCAGGGTATCCTCATACCACAGGAATTTACGCTGGTAGATAAGCATATCCTTCCAACGTTCTTCCGACCAGTCAATTTTCTTCTTATCAGAATTCATGGAATTAACCTCCTTTTCTAGTCAGTTTTATCATTATAAGATATCACCTAAGAGCAAATGTTTTAATACTCTCAAAAAATGCCGGTAGAATACAAGCAGGAACAAATCTAATTATATTGAAGTGTTTGGTAAAGTAAAAAGTTATGGGAAGGATGATTGATTAAATTTCAAATATCTTACAATCCACCAGATAGGGGGAATTAAATGAGGTCTTCTCACCTGCTTTCTTCCCCGGTACGGGAAGCAACCGGGCGGAGAGGGGCTTGTTGAGTGCGATTGCCAATGCAGCTAAATCTAGCAATATCGCTTCTATCTTTTCTGTCGTTATGTTGCCGGGAAGCGGGATGGTGTCTAGTCCGCAGCCGCAAACTGCAGAATAGAGCAACAGATTGGTAAGATTATATGTTCGTTCGTTGCATCTTTGCGCCAAACCAAAATCCTCACATACAGGCAGCATGAGACCGGAATAACCACATTTATTCACGGATAGGTTTTTTAAAACCCGGGTGATCATAGCAGATATGGTCAGCGTTCCCGGCTGCCCGAATTTACCCAGCCTGAGCTTTTCATAAGCAAAGGCAATGCTTTCATTCTTATCCAGAGACGGAGCCAAAGAGACATCAATTCCCGCAAACTTGACTTTGTGATTTTCAGAAATTCGATCTGCAATATCTTGAATCTTCCTTAACTCTTCCTCAAATATCAATCCAAGATTTTTCTCTGCCTCAAAGAGGTTTTCCGATCGGGTGAATGCTTTCATGGTCAGATCACTGCATTCCAACCCAATGGAGAAAGAAGTTTCTCCTTGGTGATAAGCCACGGGGAAAAACGGTATCCCCGGTTTGCAATTGCACCAGGCGCAGAAACGAAAATTACCGATTCCGTTTTCAGTCTGCTCCGAGATGCATTTTATCGTTTCCGCAGATGCCTTTGCATTCTCGAAGTTTATCCCGCTTTCCACATCACCGATTTTAGCGGAGCAGGAGATAACGGAAGTATTCTTTATGATATCCGAGGAGACCTTTATCTTTACCGGCGAACTTGCAAAGCCAATATTAAAGAAGCCTACCTTAAGACTTAAACAGGCTTGTTCGATTTTCTCAATTTCCTTAACGATTTCCTTTTCGGAAGAGTCTGAAACATACTCTTCCCACGAGTTTGTAGCTATTCTGGTGGTTTGGACTTCATACCCATTTTGCTCGAAAGACGACTTGACTTTCCGATTGAATTCAGAGATTTGCTTTATCTGGTTAATGTCCTTCGGAGATCTGAAAGTTATGCCGGTGGTGATGGTTCTGATTTTCATGGGTAGAAAATCTCCTTGTTTTTTCTACAAAGCGGAGAGGATATACGTATTCCCTTTCCCCGTAGGGGAGAGGACAAACTCACTCGATTTTCTTGGCGGGATGATCCTTTCCGTTTTGATGGAGTATCATCTCTCTTACTTCACCTTTATCGTTTTTGATAAAGGTAATCTGGGCATCGATTATTTTCAAGAAGAATTTTGTCTCCGATTCGGGAAACAGTTCGAATTTGGGTTGTCCGGGACCCTGACCGAAAAGATGATTCTCTTCCTTGGAGATGCCGATGACAAAATTGGTGTCGAGCTGATACTGGCCAATATAGGCATCGCAGATCCGATAGTCTATCTCCGCAACTTGCCGTTCCTGCGGGAGTTCATACTCTTCGCCGAAAGCAATCGCCGCCAGATCCTTAGCGATCTTCCCAATAACCGAGTGCTCATAATTGCTCAACACCACGATGCACAGATCATCGTCCGGATAGCGCGAAATGTTACTTGAAAATCCGTTGATCCCTCCGCTGTGACTGATGCGTTTGTGTTTGTATAATTCGGACACGTTCCAACCATAGGCATATTCTTCCAGAAACGGAGTGAATATCTTATCCATGATGGTTTTGCTTACCAGCTCCTCGGTATATAAAGCCCGGTCCCAAAGATACAGGTCCTCCGCCGTGGAATAGAGCGATCCTCCTCCGAGGGGAAGTGACATGTCAATATAGGCGGCATTGATAATTCCGTCTGTACCTAAGGAGTAACCCGATGCACGATTCTTTAATATGGTACTGCTATGATCATAGCCCGAGTTGACCATATTCAATGGTTGAAATATGTTTTCGCTCAGGAAATCTTCATAGGATTTTCCGGATATCTTCTCGATGAGATAGCCCAAAAGTACATATCCGGAGTTGCTGTAACTGAATTTCTCCCCCGGCTCGAATTCCAAAGGTTTATTTTTGAACCTTTCTATTGTTTTTTCCACCGGAGAGGGGAGCATCATGGTTTCGAGAAAATCCGGAAAGTCGGTCAAATTGGGTATGCCCGAAGTATGAGTAAGCAAATGACGGATGGTGATCTTTTCACCATTAGGATAATCCGGGATATACTTGGTTATCGGATTATTAACATCCAGCAATCCTCTTTCCTGCAGTTGCATGATGGCCATAGCGGTGAATTGCTTGGTGACCGATCCCAATCGGAACTTGGTCTGAGGCGTATTGGGGACGCCCAGCTCCAGATTCGCCATGCCGTATCCTTTGCTAAGAAGTACCTTGCCACCATGCGCTATAAGGACCGATCCGCTGAAAGCCCCCAGTTTCGTTTGAGCGTTAATGTACTCATCCACTTTTGTTGCTACGTCTTGAGCCAAACAAGATACACTGAAGAGCAATAATGTGATCAGCGTGAATATACCACAAGTGCTGATTATACCAATCTTCAATCTGGTCATTTTTAGTACCTCCCAAGTAAACCTCTCCCTCCTTTCCCCCCAACTTACTAAGGAGAGGGGGATCAAGGGGAGAGGCCTCATTTGGAAATTTACTGCCCCGGTGGTATTTCCGATCGGGTCTTTTCTTGTTCTTTTATCTTTTTACTCGCCATAGCATAGTAAATAACCAAAGCTAAGCCACCGAAAACGAACATGGCGCCTATGGTCACCTCCTCCACCAGCTCTTTGGGCGCCATCTGCCCCACAAAAACTGCTAATCCTACGGCAATTAAAACCAAACCCCACTTCAGGGACGAGCTGACATATTCTTTAGGTTTGTCCATGAAGAGATATTTGATTTTTTCGTCAACCAGTCCCTTTTCTATCAGCTTTCGCCGGGTCTTGTTCTCGGAAAGCATCTTGATGATAAAAGGTACCACCAGGAACATCACGATCAACGGCAGCATCTCCCACATCTTATCCATGGCTTACTCCTTCCCTTTAGGTTATAGGTTTAAGGTTCAAGGTTTAAAGCATAATTGATCCGCTTAAAATCTTTTCATCACATAAGACAGGTAACCATTAAAAAAGTTGCACCTTATTTGAAAATAAATTGCAACATTTGCCCGGTTTTGTCTGTCGTATTAGTAGGAAATAAAAAAAGATGGACACCAAACTGCAGATAGAAAGAATCTTAGCCGGTGACAGTGTCGCTTTCAAGACTCTGGTGGAGGATTACCAGCGTTTAGTCAGCCATATAGTCTTCAGAATGGTATCGGTAAAGGAGGACCGGGAGGACATCTGTCAGGACGTTTTTTTAAGGATATATCAAAATCTGGGTGACTTTCGATCCGAATCGAAGCTTTCCACCTGGATCTCCAGAATCGCCTACAATGCCTGCCTGAATCATCTGGAGAAGAGAAAGCTGGTGCCCTTGGAAGAGCTCTCCTTGCCGGAGCAGTCGGTGGAGAGTTTTCTGGAAAAAAGCAGACGACCCGACGAGATCACCGGAGAAAAGGAGATGGGCATGCTTTTGGAGAACGAGATCAGCCGGATGCCGGTAAACTTTCGGACCATCTTGACTTTGTATCATCTCGACGAGATGAGCTACGCCCAGATAGCGGAGGTGATGGGAATGCCGGAGGGGACGGTCAAAAGCTATCTTTTCCGCGCCAGAAAGCTGTTGAAGGACAGATTAAAAGCGAAATATCAACCGGAGGATTTATGTCGTTAGAACACTTAAACGATGACGAAATTCTGGAATTCTTGGACGGGAATTTACCTGCACCGGAGGCGACATCTATCGAAGAACATCTGGAGAAGTGCCCCGCTTGCCAGGAGGCATTGAGACAATATCAAAGTCTGTACGATGGTCTTTCCAGAGACGAAGGTTTTGTTCTCTCCAAGGGTTTTGCCAAATCGGTCGTCTCCCGGCTTCAGGCAGTACCCCAAGAGAAACCGCGAATTAATTATGCTTCCGTTTTTTGGGTGATTCTGGGAATATTCATCGGGATGGGAGTTCTAATCAAATTTGTGGATTTGAAAACTTGGGGAGATGCAATAAATAAAACCCTTTTATCGCAATTTGAGTTCGGATCGGTATTAATTGACTCAATCAAAGCTGCCCTGACGGTTTTGAATGGGAACGTAAATCTGGTTGTTGCGGCGGTTTTGGCTTTATCCATCTTTGCCACCCTGGACCGATTTGTCCTGCAGCCGAAATACAGGCGGATTTAGTCCTGCCATATTTATCCTCTCAAGGTTTTCACCACCTCCACCACGGAACCGGTGGGATCGAGTTTGATCTCGAATCCGTGTCTTCGAAAAACCGCGATCATCCGGGGATTCTCTGGTGTGATTTGAGCTACCCCCCGAAAACAACCACCCACTAGATTACTATATATCTTCCCTCCGACGATCTTTGAGTTGGGGGTGATCCCTATCAAAGCAATCCGCTGGTGATTGAAAATATGATTCAGATTGTGGATATCCATAATGACTTACTAAGGACATTAGTATTTCATCGATTGGTCAACACTCTTGACAACCTCTTCCTATGGCTTTCCCCTTCCACATGACAAACAGGGATTCGCCCCCAAAGGGAGGTTTGGATTGATGTCATCACAGATTAAGCTGAACAAAGCCGGAAGAAGATTTATTCTACTATAGCCACTTTTTCTTTCTGAAATAAAAAAGCATACCAATGGCGATGAAGGCCATGACACCTATTAGTATAAAATAACCTGCCTTCCATTTTAACTCCGGCATGTGTTCGAAGTTCATTCCATAAACGCCGACTATAAAGGTTAATGGTATGAATATTGTGGCAATTATGGTCAATACTTTCATGATCTCATTCATTTTATTGCTGATGCTGGAGAGATAGATGTCCAGTATCCCGGAAAGCGTGTCCCGGTAGGTTTCGATGGTGTCGATGATCTGGATGGTGTGGTCGTAGACGTCTCGCAAGTATATGCGAGTAGGTTTTTGAACCAACTGGGATTCTCCCCTTTCCAGGCAGCTTAATACTTCCCGTAGAGGCCAAACCGACTTGCGCAAAGATATCATCTCTCTTTTTAAGTGATGGATGGTTCGCAAGGTTTCCTGAGTTGGATTTGTCACCAGCTCATCTTCGGTATCTTCTATCTTTTCTCCGAGCTTTTCCAAGATGAAGAAGTAGTGATCCACAATCGCATCCATAAGTGAGTATGCCAAATAATCCGCTCCCATTTTTCGGATGCGTCCTTTTCCGTTTCGGATTCTCTCCCGAACATGATCAAAAGCGTCTCCTTCGATTCCTTCCTGAAACGAGACGACAAAATTCAAACCCAATACTATACTGACTTGTTCAGTTTTTATCTCAGGTGCTTTCTCATCGTAGGAAAGCATTTTCAAAACGATAAAGATATACTCACCATAATCCTCCATTTTCGGCCGCTGTTCGGTGTTGGCAATGTCTTCCAACAAGAGGGGGTGTAGGTTGAAATGATTTCCGATTTTTTCTATGATCTCGATTTCGTGCAATCCCTCTATGTTTATCCAGGTGGTAGTGGATTTGTCCTTGAAAGGGAAACATTCCTCGATGGTTTTGGCTTCCTTTTCCTCAAATTGCGATTCGTCATAATCAAGGATGGTGATCCTTACCTTCTCTGTTTTCCTTTCCCCGATATGAACCAAAGTCCCCGGAGGAAGACCGGACTTTTTTGATCGTTTTTTAATGAATCTGGGCATATTATTTTATTCTGTTTAAAGTAATATGGCGGATATTTTTTGGAATATATGCAGATTTTGTAAGGAAGGGGTTGGTCCCCTCCCATTTTTCATTTCGGGTGACCACCATTCAAACTCGCTCAGGATCGCCAACACCAAATCCTGTCCCCCTCTCCTTTTACGGAGAGCGACTGTGATAAAAGTCAAGCAATATGTAATACCCATGGTGTATTTTTGCGAACGATGGCATTAAGGATAATTAACAATTTCCGCATGCAAGCGGTGATGGCGACCTTGGGCGGT
>Ga0315274_10000522_pt1 | contig 60182 bp, 50 predicted proteins | sample YL17G02_20_MG_FD_203700 | JGI IMG/M metagenome (GOLD analysis project Ga0315274, IMG submission 203700) | Sediment microbial communities from Yellowstone Lake, YNP, Wyoming, USA - YL17G02_20 | ecosystem: Environmental > Aquatic > Freshwater > Lake > Sediment | place: USA: Wyoming | collected...
GAGGTGAAAGTATTTTGGCCAAAATGTAAGAACGAATTGAAATCAATTACAACCATTTTTCCTCGCAACCTGTTATGTTTATGTAACTTATATCAACTTTCTAAACTCTTAACGGGACAGTAGTGATAATTTATATATATTGGATTATAAAGACTTTCAGGAATTTCATCTCTCGGAATTGTTCTTAAATCGAGGACTGCTGATCGGGCAATTTGACTGTGTGTCTTAAAAACAATAATGCACGAAGGTGCGCTTACTTTGGTGAAAATATTGTCCCCAAGGTTACAGACAATTTCTATGCCGCACGTTTCAACTAGAATTTTTCGTGTTTTCCAAAATTCATATTGCTTCAAAAAGCTATTGGGAATAATCATTCCAACTATACCACGACAAACGTTAATCGCCTTCGCAATAAAATAGTTAAATGATTCAGGTGTTCTTACATGAGCATTGCTAAATTTTTGGCGAAGGTATATTTTTTCTTCATGCTCAAAGGTTGCTCCCCAAGGCGGATTTCCAATCACCCCATCGAATCCCGGATTCTTTCCTGAGAAAATCTCAGCGAATTCTTTCTCCCAATCAAAGGCGTTTATTCGTTTTTTATCTTCGTCGGTAAGATTTTGCGATTCGGGCATCTCATAAAAATCCGTTCCGATAAGTGAATTGCCGCACTTTATATTATTGCCCAAATCCGGCAATGCCCTTTCGTGAAACATCTTGTACGTCTGCCCAATTGTCTCCTGATTTTCGCCATCAAGAACCTTCAAAAGCAAACTTAATTTTGTAACCTCGACTGCCTGATAGTCGATATCCACCCCGTAAATGTTATCTATAAGTATTCGCTTTTTTTCCGTGATTGTCAGATACCATTTGCCGCCCCTGCCCTGATATATCTGCTTTGTGTATTTCTCCGGCTCATTGTCTCGGTACCAGTCCCGATGATAATTCAAAAGATACGTATATGCCCCCAAAAGAAACGAGCCGGACCCGCACGCAGGGTCCACAATTCGCAGTTTGCTTATTTCCTTCGGCGTCTTGTCCTCGCACAACTTCCCCACCGTATTCTTCACGATGTAATCGACGATATACTCCGGCGTATAATAAACCCCCCCTGCCTTTTTTACCTCGGGCTTGTCCTCGATTTTGACCACCCGGCCGGGCGTGATGCGTATCACCTTGCCTAAAAATTGCTCATATACGTTGCCGAGTATCTCCGCCGGCAAAACCGAAAACTCGTATGGACTCTGCGGGTAATATAGATTATGCAAAATCCAGCTTACCGGCTCATCAGGAACCGTAAGCCCGAGCGTCAATTCATCCGGCTGCTCGTTGCGCCCCTTTTCCTGTTTGAAGTAAAATAATCCCGAGTTATATTTCGCATCCGCCTTCTCAAATAATTCCCCAAGCCGGCGATATACCCCCCTGCCGTTCTTTATCGCCATTAACTGAGCGTATGGCTCAATCCCCCTGTCCTCGCACATCCGCAAAAATAATATCCGGTCAATCGTCCTCTGAACCGCGAAATTCACCTCCCCTGCCCCCAGCTCCCTGTTTTGTCTCGCTATGTGAGTCGCAAGGTTTCTGCGCCAGCCCTCTATCTCCCCCAAAAATTCCTTATCGACCGTGCTTGTCCCTCGCTTACCCTTGCCCTTTACCGCAAATCTGTCAAATGACCCCTTTAGTACCTCCTCTTTTGAGAAAATCTGCGAAATTTCGCCCCACCGCCCAACATAATCCTTGTAGTTTATATGTAGTATTCGCGCGGTATTTGGCGGGTCGGTATGCTGCGGCTTAACCTGGCAATCGTAAACGGCTAACTCCTCAAAATCCGTCAAAATCGACAACGCCAGCTTCGCACTCCACGCATATCGGCGCAATTGATACGCCGGCTCTTTGTCCCCTCCGATATCCACAGCCGGCTTCTTCGCCTCTAAAAAAAACTTCCTTGTTCCCCCTATACGAAAGCAGTAATCAGGCGCCTTCGTCCCCCCGCCGACCTTTATCGCATCCTCGTGTATAACGTCCTTGTATGGCTCGGCGTATCCCTGCTTATTTGCAACGTCCCATCCCAGCGCCTCAAAAAATGGCTCAATAAACTCTCTCCTCACCTGCGCCTCGTTGTATCCCTGCCGTTTATACGTCTCGATATTGCGCTCAAAACGCTCTACAAGCTCTTTAACTTCCTTTGGCGCAAAGCCCATATTGCTACACTCCGTCCTATGATTCTTTTTTTCCCAACCTCACAATACCCCAACCCCCCTCTTTTTTCAACAGATAAAAACTGCGGAATCTGCGCAATCAGCGTCTAAAAACCACGAAATCCGTGAAATCCGCGTCTCATTTTCTTTGCTCTACTTCATTCAGCACTTTCGGCCGGTCCGCCGTTCCCGGCGATGGCAGTCCCACTGCCAGGCGAACGAGAATGAGACCTTTACAGAAGCTCGCTTCGAAAAAGGGCTTATTCGAGTACGCCCAGGCCGAAACCTCTGTGCCCTCTGAGTCCTCGGTGGCTGCAAAAATCCGTGCTAATCCGCTCGCCTCGGCATAGCCGAAGGCGAAGCCGGGTGCTAATCCGTGGTTTGTGGTTCTTGTGCTTTTTTGCGGCCAAACCAAGATTTCACTTGACACATAACATTCTATATAGTATAATACTCACCTAACAATGAGAAAGTGAATACTGTATGATAAAATCGGAGTTCTCAATAATGGCTGCTCAAGCTCGGCCCCCAGCCGAACGCAGACCCCGCACCTACTTCCACTGCTGCCTCATTGTCTCCCACATCACCTTATCCAACCCATCAACCTTCAATGCCGAACATCCCCTTGTTCTAAGAAGTTGGTGCGGGGCAAAACGTATGATTTTGCAAAACAAACCCAATTTCCCAAAAACCAAAATAAACCTAAACCCCTGTTCAGAAATGACTTACGAAGAAAAATGTCCCCTCCGACGACCCGAAAAACAAACCCAATCAAACCCGTTCTATCTCGATGCTCGATATGCGAAAGAACGATATGAATTATGAGGTTGTGTGGTTTGCGAGGTCGGAGATGCCTTCCCAAAGGGCGTTAGAACGGTCGAGCAGGCCGAGATTCTGCAAAGCGATTGAGATATTGACTGTTGCGTCGGTCGAGGCGAAACTGTCTTCGATGCTTTGTTCGAGGTTGAGCAGGGATGATGCAAATTTTACACGGTCGCAATAGAGCAAGGCCACCTTGTAATGCAGATTGAGCGTTTCTTCATCGAGACCATCTGGCTCGGCCAATTCTTCAAGGGCGAGGGCCGTTTCGTCCGTCTCGAAGAGACAGGTTGCAAGTTTGTTGCGTGCCCTTGCGAAAGTCGGATTGATTTGAAGCGATTTTTGGAAGAGTTCTGCCGCTTCAGTTATTCTGCCGGAGCACATCAGAAGCAGGCCCAGGCGATAATGGATGTCGGGGTCGTGTGGATGAGTGTGAAGCTGCTGCTGGTGTGCGGCCACGATTGCCTGGGGCAATTGGATGGTCAATGAGGAAATACCTGTGTCAGGCCCGCAATCGGTGCGGAACTGCAGGGCCGCGGTCTCAGCAAAGAGCAGTGGACTGTTGGCGTCAATGGCGGCTGCAAGCGACAAGCTCACAAGGGCTTCAGATGTATCGCCTGCGAGCTTTTGTGCGGTAGCCAGGCCAATGTAGGCATCGACAATTCTGTCGTTTATTTCCATAGCACAATTGAAGCTGCGTGTAGCGAGTTTGGGGTCGCCCATACGAAGGTGATGCCGGCCGAGTTTTATGGTCGCCGATAAGAAATCCGGGCACAGCGCAACGGCCTGCTCGTATTTAGCGAGTGCCTCGGCATCTTCGCCCATTTTAGCGAGGACATCGGCCTGTCGGACAACAAGGTCCGGGCGGTTTGGGTCGTCTGCGAGCATCTGGTCGATTTTTTCGTGGGCTTCGGGCAGTGCATCATCTTCGATGAGCAGCTCGATTTCGTCGTTTTCGGCGGCGAAACTGTCGGGCTGCATAAGGATAGCGGTGCTAAAGATTTCAGCGGCCTTGTGAAACTTTCCGCCGGCCACAAATAGATAGCCGAGCGTGACGAGCGTGGCCATATCATCGGGATATTCGCGCGCCAGGACCTGATATTCGTGAATGGTCTTTTCGAGCTGGCCATTCTTGAAAGTTATGGCGGCGAGACGCTGGTGAGGCAGGTGCAGATAGCCCCTGAACTTGAGGCAATCCTGATAAAAGGCGACTGCGTCGGTCTCTCTGCCCTGCCGCTCATAGCAATGGCCGAGGGCGTATAAGGCCATCATATTCGACGGCTGGCGGGCGTAAACGATTTTGAGCTGTTCGACGGCCTGGTCGAGGAGGTTTTCTTCGAGACAAAAGGCGACGGCAGCAAGCCGGCCATAGCAGCAGTCGGGATAGTTCACAAGGTATCTCTGCAACTCGGCCTGGGCGGCCTCGTGTTTGCGTTTCTCCGCCAGCTCAATGACAGGGTTAAGGCGCGAGAAGCGAGCATCCGACTTTGGTGAATTGTGGGCCTGCGGGTCGGTGGTGGCCTTGAGCCACTGCCATATCAGTTTATCCACAGGGACTCCAACCCCCCTGCCGAGAATTTCCAGCAACTGACTCATTCAGCCCTCAGACCAAAAGCCCAGGGAAACCCATCCTCCGAGCCGATAAAAGCGTTCTGCGAGTCCTTATGTGCTATCACTGAGTTCCTCCATAAGTGTTTATCGGCAAAGGGGAAACGGCTGTTGACTTGGGCGGTTGGAATCGGGTGTAAAAGCCGGGATTTGGCTGGCTGGCGTGCCGACTGCGCGTACTGTAGCGATTATTGGGGTCGTAAAGCGTGGTTATCGGAGTGTGTACCCCCCTGCCGTAGCTTTGGGGACATTACCCCCCTTCCGGTCGCGGTTGGATGGTTACTTGAGGTTGCCCCTACGGCTAAAAATGGGTAAAGTGGGGAAAATGGGGGGTTTTAAAAATAGTGAAAAATGCAAAAATCTTGCGAAAAGTTGGGAAACTCTGAGTAAAAACGGGCGCACTTGGTGTAAAAGTGAGTACACTTTGCGTAATTCGGTAGTCTTTCGGTGCGGAGAGGGGAGGGGGAAAATCCCAAGTTCCAAATCCGAAATCCCAAACAAATTCCAAGTACCAAAACAATAAATCCCAAACAAACGGCAGAGTTAGGCGGAGGATGGTAAAATTCCAAACCGCCTGCGGTGGACAAGTAACACGGATTTTTTTAGCCGCAAAAATGCACAAAAAACACAAAAGTTTTAGACGCAGAGTACGCAGATTGACGCAGATTAAAGAGGTTTCGGCTGCCTTTGTGTACTTGGCAAATCTTTTTCGTAAAGCGAGCTTTGTCAAAAGTTTTGCCTTCGTCCACGAGGACAACTTTGTTATCCTCACGGCGAAAACGCCTGGGCCAGCCGAAAACCGTCGATGGTTCGACTTTGCTTCCCTCGACTACGCTCAGGACAAGAAGGGCGGGCAATTAAGGATAAACCGCTAAAGTTTTAACGAAAAAGGATTGACGGGAGGGAAAGTTAATTCAAAAATCAAAATGCAAAAATCAAAATTGCGGTATCGCTTCGCGATGATGTTTTAATGCGGAATCGCGGCGTTGCCGGTAAGTCCTCCCGATGTAGAAGTGAAACGGAGATCCCGATCCATCGGGGTATCGGGATTCCTTTTTCCCCGATATGGTGTCCCCAGTTTTCACAGAATTTTTTTGACGCTGATTTCGCGGGTTTCGCTGTTTTTTTAGCCACCGAGGGCACAGAGACCACAGAGATTTGCTCGGCTTTGCGTTCTGCGGCAAGGCCTTTTTCTCGAAGCGAGCTTCTTCAAAAGGCCGTTGCCTTGTCCGCCGAATTCCTTCGGGCTTCGATTTTGAAGCCGAGCAAATTCACGAAGACGCGGAACGCAATGCAGTTTGCAAGCAGCGGGCAGGTCAAATTTATGATTTTAATGCAGATTACGAGATATTTTTTAGGGGTCTGTTTTTTCAGCCATTGCAGGGCGGTCTTTTCATATTTATCTATCGCCACCTCTACCGCCGAACGAACAAGGTCACTGGTGGCTATGGAGCGCAGCGGAATAGCCATCCTGTGCAGCGCCTGGTTGGGCGAAGTCATGGAATGCTTTCTATATTCGACAACAGTGCCCACTTGAAATGATGCCGTGCAGCAGAAGCTCCCACCAGCATGATGGCCCCAGCTATTGTTACACCAATACTGGCCGGGTTCCACGCCATTGCCGGAATTCCTGTGATTGTAAGAACTGCTCCCGCAGAATCAGCCAATTTCGCTAGCTGGAGAGCCCTATTTGCTTTACTGATTCTTTTCTTGATGGCCGCCCCGTCCAGTTCACCTCCCCTGAACATCGCCAACATTCCGTTGAATTCTTGTCTGAACTCTTGGATAGCAGGATGACTCCGGAGATCGAGGGCGTCTGAGAAGGAACGAACACGAATGCCATTCAACCCATTCATGACGATGCCGGCAACAAACAACTCAGATCCTTCGTTTCCTCCAGTAGGATTCTCTACTTTGCCAGTCGGACAATCCCATACAGCGGTCCCCTGAGCGAGTTCGCTAGCCTTTAAAACCTTCGACACCCGATTCAGAGCAGAGAAAATGGGTGTTCTTATGGCAAGCTGCGCCTTAGCTTCCTCCAAATCCTTCTTGCGCTGAGGAGTCTCGCCGCTCACAAGAATTGCAGCCTCAGCTTGGTAGTACTGGTCGATTCGCTCCAAGTAGTCATCAAGTAAGCCGTCCTCAATGCTTTGCTGCAGCTTCTCAGCTGTTGTGGGAAACCCCTCACTGGTAAGAATAGAGAGGGTGGGGTATGTAATGCCATTGTCCTCAATTCCATCCCAGTCCCAGTGACGTCCGGTATCGAAGGCAGGACCAAGGTCCGGCACCGAAAAGACACCATCATCGACCAAGGGCTTTACATCGAAGTTGTCGAAATAGGGATGGATCAGAACCTGCTGACGAAGTACGAGGTATTGCAAGGCTGCTTGCGTCTTTTTCGAATCCGAGAACCTAGCAATGAAATTCTTCTCGTAGTCAGACTTCCCATCCGAGTAGGCGCGGACGTAGCCCTCATTGAAGGCCATCACGATAAGAGCATTGGCATAGGGTTCGTCGAGATATACACCGGATGTCATGTTTCGTCCCCCATTCCCTTGCCCGATATTGATTGCTTTTGCCCTCTGGTTTCGAGCATAGGCTGTTTATATGCCTCCAGGCGCCAAGGATTGTCGTATCGCATGTGGGCAGATATCTTTGGAATATTGGTGTCTGCGATGGCTGCGGCCTGTGCAAGACAGCGATACAAGTGGCCGCGAAGCATCTCCAAAGCAGCGAAGTACGGTTGAAGGTCATGCCTGTGCAAACGGGTGTGCAAGTCGCCGGGGAATTCTGGATTGGCCATGCGGAGTTTCTGCTCAAACGTGAAAAACTGCCGGATTCCTTCGAGCATCAATTCGATAATCAAGTAAAGGCCCCCGTCAGTCAGTGCAGAAAGTTCAACCTGCTCGTCGACAAGGAGTGACCGAATTTCTTGAAGAGACGCCAGAGCTTGTTCAACACAACTGTCACAACACTCGAACGCGTTAAGGACGCGTTTGTCCGCAAGCCTGATGACAATCTCTCGTGCGGCCTCTTGCTCAATATCGTTCGGTCGAACCGAGAAACTCAGGAAGGGCAAATTGATTGTGACACCGTCAACTCGCTTCTTGAAGTGACGACGTGCTTTGGCGACAAGCTCAGACACGTCGAATTGGAATGGTGGTGACAGGTCTCTCATATGTCTTCTGGCCCAACAATAATTAGATTGATCCGCATAAAATGTGGAGTTTCGTTTTCCTATCCATATTAAACGCTGCTTCTTTGCCTGAAAATCTCATTTTTTCGCCTAACTGCGTTAAAATATTTGTCCTGAGCGTAGTCGAAGGAAACGACTTACCAGTTTTTTGTCCATTTCTAACGCCGCGTTATAAGCCAACAATTCCACTTCCCGACCTGTCCTTCGCCGGATTTATTTATTGCAATAACGCGATATTCGAGTTCGGCATTTGGGTCAAAGGTGCGTAACCGGCGTTTGTGGCCGATAAGCGGCAGTATATCGTCAAATTGGTAAAGAAGACAAGGATTTTCGTTAAAAACTTCGCCGAGGCAGGCAGAGGACGGAGGACAGAGGACGGAGAACGGAAGACGGAGGACGGAGGACAGAAGACGGAGGAGGGAGAACAAAAGAAGAACTTTGAACGTCGAACATCGAACGTCCAACGTCCAAACCGCATGGTGACCACGGATTGTGTCCTTAGATTCAGCCATAATCTTGTTGCAAATAAACCCAGCGTCACAATAATGTCCGACATTCTGTGCCAACGACTTGGCTTTCGTCGCCGGCAGCCGATTGAACTCGGTTTCTCAGGGACTAAAAGACAGGAGAATGCCCAGTGATGCTCAAACCTCTGGATTTGGGGATTATCGCCGCGTACGTAGTCCTCGTTATGGCGGCCGGTTTTTCAGTGTCGAAACTGGCCAGCCGAAACCTCAATTCATATTTCCTCGGCGGTAACAAAATACCGTGGTATATTCTTGGCGTCGCAAACGCCTCCGGTATGTACGACGTCACGGGCACGATGTGGCTGGTGATGACGATGTTTGTATATGGGCTGAAAGGTGCGTGGCTGCCCTGGGTCTGGCCCACCTTCAACCAGATTTTCCTGATGGTTTATCTGTCGAGCTGGCTTCGACGCTCAAATGCAATGACGGGCGCCGAATGGATTACCACCAGATTCGGTACGAGCCGCGGCGCAATACTATCGCATATCAGCGTCGTCATCTTTGCGCTCGTCAGCGTCATCGGAATGATTGCTTATGATTTCCGCGGAATGGGCAAGTTCGCCGCCGTGTTCTGTCCGTGGCACCTCTCGAACAACACTTATGCAATCATTCTTATGGGAGTGACCTCGATTTATGTAATCTTCGGCGGGATGTTCAGCGTAACGGTTACGGACGTGCTTCAATATGTCCTTATGACCGCTGCCTCGATTTGCATCGGTATTGTGGCAATGAAGCACACAAGCGCAGCGGCAATAACTGCGGCAGTACCCGACGGCTGGCACAACTTGTTCTTTGGCTGGAAGCTCAACCTCGACTGGTCACAGCACATCGCTTCACTTAACGACAGAATCGCCCGCGACGGGTGGGAGCTGTTCGGCATCTTCTTTATGATGATGATGTTAAAAGGCGTCCTCGTCAGCGCGGCAGGCCCTGCGCCAAACTACGATATGCAAAGGATTCTTTCCACACGCACTCCGAAAGAAGCCGCGAAAATGAGTTCGTTTGTCTCAATGGTGCTGTTTTTCCCGCAATACCTGATGGTTGTCGGCATAACTGTTTTGGGTCTGGTTTACTTTAAAGACCAGATTAATGCAATGGGCAAGAACTTCGACGTTGAGCAGGTTCTGCCCAACGTCACCGCCAAATTCCTTCCCCCCGGTCTAACCGGCTTAGTTCTGGCAGGCCTTCTATCCGCCTTTATGAGCACGTTTTCCGCGACTATTAACGCAGGGGCATCTTATGTTGTAAACGACCTCTACAAAAAACACATCAAGCCCAACGCCCCGCAAAAAACTTATGTCCACGCAAGCTACCTGTGCTCAATTCTGGTGTTGGTCGTGGGCATTGCATTCGGCTTCATGACTGAGTCAATCAATACCATCACACAGTGGATAGTCGCGGGCCTTTGGGGCGGCTATACCGCCCCCAACGTCATCAAATGGTATTGGTGGCGCTTTAACGGTATGGGGTACTTTGGCGGCATGATGTCCGGCATGGCTGCGGCCCTGGTGTTGCCGAGGATTTTCGACGCGCCTGTCCTGTGGGGGCTTGAATGCAACATGGCTATCTTCCCGATGATTCTGGCGATAAGCGCGGTGGCATCTATCGTGATAAGCTCGCTCACCAGGCCGGATGATGAGGATGTGCTCAAGAAATTCTACAAGCAGGTTCGCCCCTGGGGGTTCTGGGGACCGATTCGCGATAAGGTCATGCAGGAAGACCCCGGGTTCAGGCCCAACAGGGGCTTTGCTCGCGATATGATAAACATAGCGGTTGGCATCCCCTGGCAGCTTACGTTTCTGCTTATTCCGACGTACCTCATCATCAGGGATTTCCGGAATATGTGGATCGCCGTCGCGGTTCTGGCAGCGACGTCAATATTCCTTAAGATAAACTGGTGGAACAAGCTCGAGGAGAATTGAGAAGCTTAATAGAGCGGAAGACGGAGGGCCCCATTCGCTAAAGCTACCCTCTTCGACGACCCGAAAAACAAAGCCAAAACGAACCCAATCAAACCCAATTTCAAGGAGTAAAAAACCTCAGGTATGCCTAAACACGCTTCATTGGCGTATCTCAGGGGTAAAGCGGGGGGACTGGGCCTGTTTTTCGATTTCACTCAGATAGGCGAGGGTACGTTCGAGCTTGTCGGTGAGGTGCTTGAGCTTGAGCATAGTTTTGACGCGGGTCAATAGCTCGAGCTTGTTGACGGGCTTTGAGACGAAGTCATCGGTGCCGCAGGCGATGCCGCGTTCCATATCGCCGAACTCGTTGAGTGCGGTAACCATAATGACGGGGATGTGTGCGGTTTTGGGGTCTTCCTTGATTCTGCGGCAGACCTCAAAGCCGCTCATTTTGGGCATCATAATATCGAGAAGGATAAGGTCGGGATTTTCGTTTCGGACGAGCTCGAGGGCATCGGGGCCATCGCAGGCGGAGAGGGTCTTGCAGTCGATGTCTTCGAGATAGGCCTCGAGGAGCTCGAGGTTTTCGCGGTTATCGTCAACGACAAGAACGGTCGGTGTTTTCTGGTCTTGTATATCTGGTTTCTTTTTAGTCATCGAAATTACTCCGGGGAAATCAGGTTTTGAGTGCGAGGGCATTGAGAATGGCGGAGCAGAAGGCGGGCAGGTCATCGGGTTTACGCGAGGTGATAAGATTGCCATCAACGACGCACTGCTCGTCAACGTATTTTGCGCCGGCGTTAATAATATCGTCTTTAATAGCCATAAAGCAGGTGGCCCGTTTGCCTTTGAGGGCAGATGTGCTGCACAGGAGCCAGCCACCGTGACAGATAGCGGCGATAATTTTGTCAGCGTTGACCATATCGTTAGCGAATTTAATAACGTCCGGGCATCTACGCATAAAGTCGGGAGCGAAACCGCCCGGGACAATCATACAGTTATAATCGGCTACTTTTGCGTTTTTTGCGGCAATGGTGGAAACGCAGGGGTAGCCCTCTTTTGAATGGTATTCTTTTTTTGCCTCGGCTGCAACAAAATCCGAGTCGAAGCCGGCCTCTTTGAGGCGGTAATAGGGATACCAAACCTCGGTGACCTGGTACTGGTCATCAACCATAATAGCGTTTTTTTTGCGGGACATCGGCGTTACTCCATAATTCGGAAGTCGAAAGACCCCCAGGCAACCCCCGGCAATGCCGGGGGCTAAATATAATTTTGGGGGGTGTGGGATTCGATAAACTGACGGATTTCGGGACGAAGATAGACGGTTTCGATATCGACGATTTTACAGACGGCATCGGCGCAGAGAGCGGCGACTTCGGCGGAAGGCGACTGGGTATCAAGGAAGAATATTTTTTCGCCTTTGACGGTGCAAAGTCCGCCACCGCCACCAAGCGGCTCACTGCGAACGTGTACGCCGTTGGCTTCGAGCAGGGCAATCAGGTCTTCAAGTATTCTCTGCTGATTCATCGGTCAACTACAAACGACGGCGTTCAAGAAAAGGAACGGCAACAGTCGATATAAATACTTGTAAGTCAATAATTTCCGTAACACAGGAACGACATTCAGCAAGGCAGTTGTTGGCTGAGGAGCAATTTTATACAGGGAGCGTACGGTTGACAAGTATAATTGAGAAACGACAGGCGCTGCACAGACAACTTAAAGGGCAGTTTGACAAGGCGCGGCAGGCGGAGGCGGAGATGAGGCGTCTTGAGGGTTTGGCGAATTTGGGGTCGGCGACGGCGATGATAGCGCACGAGATAAATAATCTGCTGACGCCCCTATCGAATTATGCGAGCATAGCGCTGAAGAACCCGGACGACAAGGAGCTGGTGGAAAAGGCATTGACAAAGACGGCGCATAACTGCAAACAGGCGGCGAAGATAATGGAGAGTATTTTGGCGCTGGCAAACGGGAGGGAGCAGGAAAAAGCGGTTACCCCCCTGCCGGCGCTTTTGGATGGTGTATTTGCGTGCTTGGCGAGGGATTTTGCGAAGGATGGGATAACGGTCGAGATACAAATTCCAGACGGGCTGACGGTATGGGGGACACCAGTGCAGATTCAACAGGTGCTGATGAACCTGATATTGAATTCGCGGGAGGCGATGATTCCACGCGGCGGAAGGATGACGATAAAAGCAGAGGAGACGGCGGATGCGGTGAGGATTTGCGTGAGCGACACGGGGACGGGGATAAGGCGTGAGGATTTGAAGAATATATTCGATTACTTCTACACGACAAAGGGCAACAGCGGGACAACTGAATCAAGCGGTTATGGGATGGGGCTGGCGTTCTGCAAAAAGATAATAGATGCGCACGCGGGGACGATAACGGTAGAATCGGAGCCGAACAGGGGGACGACATTTGAGATTACACTTCCGAGGTCGAAATAAGGGGTCGTTATTCTGATTCGTCGATGACGGCCTGGGCGATTTCGTTGATTGCCTCGCGAGTGCTGCCGTTAGCGTTGTTGGCAAGGATAGAGAAGATGTAATCGCCGGCGTCGGTACGGCAGAGTCCTGAGAAGCATTTGACGCCGTCGATGTAGCCGGTTTTGCCGAAGATTCTGGCCTTGTATTTTTTATTTTTGAAGTATTTGCTAACGGTGCCATCGACCCCCCCTACCGCCAAAGTATCCTTATAGTGTTCCCAATAGGGGCTGCGGTAAATGTCGAGAAGGACGGTGGTGAGGGCATTGGCGGTAAGGCGGTTATCCTTGCTTAGGCCGGAGCCATCATCGATGACAAACTGGTCGTCGGGGACATTGAGGTCGCGGAGGTACTGGGAGATGACTTCCTGACCTGCGTGCCACGAGCCGCCTTTGCCGCCCAGCTCGGGGTGAGCGACGACTGTTTTGAGGAGTGATTCGGCGGCGAGGCCGAAACTATCCTTGTTACACCGTTCGAGGACATCCCAGAGATTCGTTTTGTAGGCAGTGAGGTCTTTAAGGGCGGATATATCGTCGAGGCGTTTTTCGACGAATTGACCTTCGACCTTAATGCCTGATGCGGCGAGCTGCTCAGCGAGGAGGAAGCCGAAAAAGGCGGCGGGCCGTTCGACAGCGACGCGGACCGGCTGGCAATCTTTGTAGCATTTGCCGAGGACGGTAATGACGTTGGAGCCCTGCTGACGAGAGCACCAGACGGTATCGTGGCCTTTAGGTGCGGTCTGACATTTGTTGATGACATCGACGTAACGAGTGGGCGGGTCAACGATAAGCTCGATACGGCCTGCGACCGTTGAAGCGATAATTTCGACGCAATTGCCGTTGTAGTTGAGGCCGCTTACTTCGCAGGCGTACCATTTGTTAAGCTCGTCTTTTGGCCAGTGGGGGTGGACGCGCTGGTCGTCAAAGACGCTGCTGTCAACGACGATGTCTTTAACGGCGGTGACATTATTCTTCGCAAGGGTGTCAGCGATGTCTTTTAAAATCCAGCCGGTCTGCCTGCCGTATTTTGCGTCGGTGGTTTTGTCGGCAAGGAGCGGGTCGCCGCTTCCTGTGATGACGAGTGTGTCGCCGAGGAGGCCGACCTTTGTAACGTATTCGAAATCGGGACCGAGGTATTTGAGGGCAGCGGCGGTGATGATAATTTTCATATTTGAGGCGGGGACGCGCGGTGCAGCAGGATTGTAACCGTATGCCACCACGCCGGTTTTGGCATCAACGATGCATATACCGAAATTAACTTTTTTGAGCGAGTCACGCTTGACGATAGAGTCGATGCGCGAGGGGATGTCTGCGAGGGCAAAACGGCAAAACGCCACAGAGATAATCGCCAGGACGAACAAGATTTTTTTCGTAATCTTCATAGGGAGAAGTAAATATCAGAATCGGCAGGATAATTCAAGGGGAATGATGAGGAAAGAAAGTGTTGCGGGTTGAGGATAAACAAACTTGCATAATCGCATGTGGGACGGGATAATCGAGGGAAATTTCTGAAAGGTCAGGATATGAGAATTGCATACTTTGATTGTTCCGCGGGCGCTGCGGGCGATATGATTGTGGCAGCGATGTTGGATGCGGGTTTGGATTTAGAGTATTTAAAGGGGCAGCTTGCGACGCTGAAGATAAAGAAGTTAGATATCAAGGTGAGACGGACGAAACGTGCTGGGCTGGGGGCGATGACCTTTGTTCCCATTGCCCCCGACGAGCATCATCATCGAAACCTCAAGGAGATAACTGCAATCATCAGCGGCAGCAAGATAGGGGACAAGGCAAAGAAGACAGCGATAGCGATATTCAAACGGCTGGCGGAGGCGGAGGCGAAAGTGCATAGAACGAAACCACAGAAGATTCACTTTCACGAGGTCGGTGCGGTGGATTCGATAGTGGATATTGTTTCGGCGGCGATTGGGCTGGAGGCATTAGGGATAGAGAAGGTGTATTGTTCGCCGATGAGCGTTGGAGGCGGGACGGTGAAGGTTGCACACGGTCGGCTGCCTGTGCCTGCGCCGGCGACGGCGGAACTTATAAAGGGAGTGCCGGCGGCTGGGGGGCCGATTAACAAGGAGCTGCTGACGCCGACAGGGGCTGCGATTCTGACAACCATTGCCGAGGGTTTCTGTGAGCTGCCTGCGATGAAGGTAACAACAATAGGATACGGAGCGGGGACGCTCGATTGCGAGGAGTTTGCGAACGTTGTTCGGCTGATTGTGGGCGAGGCGGGCTGCGACGCAGAGGCAAACGCCGATACGGTATGTCTGCTTGAGACGAATATTGACGACGTGAGCGGCGAGGTGGTGGCTTGCGTGATGGATAGTGTGTTTGAGAACGGCGCGCTGGACGTGTTCACATCGGCAATCAATATGAAGCATAACCGCCCTGCCGTGAAGATGTCGGTCATCTGCGAGCCGGGGAGTGTGCAAAGAATTGAGCAAATTATTTTTGAGGCGGGACTGACGTTCGGAATAAGAAGACAGATGCTGCAGAGGAGCAAACTGGCGCGAGAATTTGTTACTGCAAAGACGGAATATGGGGATATACGGATTAAGGTGGGCAGGTGGCGAGGCAAGATTGTCAACGCCAAGCCGGAATTTGCGGATTGTGCACGTGCGGCGGAGAGATGTAGTGTGCCTGTGAAGGCGGTTTTGGAGGCGGCGAAGAAGGCGTACACGAGGAGGGATTGATTATCGATAATTGATTATTGGTATCTGCGCGGGAGGTATCCTTCGACTCCGTCCGGCGTAGCCGGACTCCGCTCAGGACAGGATCGACGCGGGATAAATGAGGATTTATAGTCCACCTCGCCTACAGCGGATAAATTGGTTTGGCGGGAAAACGGAAGAGTTTAAGGTTGTATAGGAAAGAATAGGTTATGGCAGATTTTTATGATATAGGTAAACAAAAGAAAACTATCGAAGTTACGATTAGTTATCGCATCATACAATTGTTCTCCGAGGGCCTTTATGCAAGTCCTAATAAGGCAATTGAGGAATTAGTATGCAACGCCTTCGATGAAGATGCTCACAATGTTCACGTCGTTTTATCAGCAGACTTACACTCTCCCGATGCGAGCATTGCCATTATAGACGATGGCAATAGTATGGATTACAAAGGATTGAAGGAACATTGGATTATTGGGCGCAGCAAAATAAACCGAATATCAAAAAGTCGCAGAAAACAAATTGGGAAATTTGGTATTGGAAAACTTGCAACTTATGTTTTGGCTAATCGATTAACACATATCTGCAAAAAGGATGGGAAATATTATTCAGCTTCAATGGATTATCAGAAGATTCCAAGTGATTCTAATTCCGGAGTTTTTGAAACACAGGACAAAGAAAAAGTGGAAATACCATTTAGAGAATTAACTCAAAGGGAAGTTCAACAAGCGTTGTCTCCATGGATTAGCGGATCGAAAAAAGGATATAAGGCGCTTAAGTTGTTTGGCAAAGGTGCGACTAAACACTGGACGGTAGCCATAATGTCAAGTCTCAAAAAAGATATGATAACAAATTTACGGATAGGACGACTTAGATGGGTTCTGTCTACCGCAATGCCTCTGCGAGACGATTTCAAGCTTTTTGTTAATGGCGATGAAGTTGAATCTGAAAAATTAAAGGGTGCGTGCAAGAAATGGGTCATTGGTAAAGACATCACAGAAGACGATCTTGAAAAAACAGGCGTTGATGATTTAGTTGCAAATAAAGACGAAAGTGCTTCGAATAAATCAGAATATCGATATGGTTTAGCATCAACTATTATTGGCAGATTATCAGGATATATAGAACTATTCGAAGATCGGTTAGATACAGGAAAATCTAGTGATATAGCTGGCCGTAGTAATGGGTTTTTTGTTTATGTGCTAAACAGGTTAATTAATGAAGATGATGAGCATTTTGGGATTGGCAGCAACGAATTAAGCCATGGAACTTTTTCAAGGTTCAGGGCGGTTATATACGCAGACCAATTAGATGATGAATTACGATCATCACGCGAAAGTGTCCGTGAAGGTGAGTTAGTCCAAAACGTTCGTAATGTTCTCAAGGCATTATTTAATGTTGCAAGAAGGGAGTGGACAAAAAGAGAAGAAGAGCTCAGTCCGGGAGCCAAATTTGCCAAGGCGATAAAAACAACACCTTATAGCTTAACGCAAAAACCCTTGGTAAGTTTACTTTCACGAGCATTTGATGGAAAAGCTTCGCCTAGATATCTGAAGTATCCACTCAATTTAACCAAAAAACAAAAAGACGACTATCTTAATGAGCTTTACGAAAAAGAAGATTTAATCCAGAAAACCGAATTAAGAGAATTATCGCAAGAAGATAGAGTAGCTGTATTTGATATTGAATCTGGAACACTCTTGATAAACATATTTCATCCTTTTGTTGCTCACTTTCTTGATGAGTATGAGGATGTTAAGAAAAATCTGCCTCTCGAATTACTGGCAATGTCAGAGGTTTTGCTGGAAGCTAATTTATATCAAATCGATATCGACGAAGGTACCGTAAATTCGATTATGGATCTAAGAGATGAGTTATTAAGAACATTGGCAAAATCCACAAGGAAAAGAAATGCTTTTCTTGTGGCCCAAGCTCTTTTAGATGCTTCCACCAATGCCAAAGATTTAGAGGACGAAATTGTTGGGGCTTTTAATAGCATGGGATTTGAATCTGTTCGGATTGGAGGAAAAGGCAAACCGGACGGACAAGCAACAGCGGTGTTAGGAGTTGATAAAGATGGAAAACCGCAACGATACAGTGTAAGTCTCGAGGCGAAAAGCAAAGAAAAAGAAGATGCAAAGGTATCTAATAGTGCAGTTCACGTTTCAGCCATAGCAAGACACAGAAAAGAGTACAATTGTGATCATGCCATTGTAGTTGGCCCTGATTTCCCAGGCGATGGAACCGCACTTGCTAAAGAAATACAACAAGATAATGAACAAACAGGAAAAACTATTACTATCATAAAAATCGTAGATTTGGCACATCTTGTCAAATTAAGACCATTAAAAAGAATTGGACCGGCTGAAATAAGAAATTTATTTATAGAGTGCCGTATGCCCGAAGATTGCAAAAATTGGATTGATAAATTAGAAGGAAAAGCAACCGACAAGCCGAAATATAAAGAAGTTCTCGAAGTCATTTGGGAAAGGCAGAATAAAAGGCCAAGTGAAAGCGTCGAGTTTGGAGTTGTGGTAATGGGGCTAGAACAAAGAAGTATAGATTATGCAAAAGAATACGTTATTAAAATTTGCAAAGCTTTAGAAGGTATGGCACCAGAATGTATTTTTTGCAGAGATAACGGCACAGTTGAGCTCAGGCAAAAACCTGATATTGTGCTCGAAAGAATCAAAGCGGCAGCAGAAAAATATCCTGAAACAGAAACTCAAAAAAGTTTCTTAAAAGGTTTATAAAATATGATTTTAAATATAAAATCGGTTCATCCTTTTCCCGCGAGAATGGCACCATCCATTGTATGGGGTAGATTGCCGGATAATAATCCGCCATTGAGAATACTTGATCCTATGGCAGGTTCAGGAACCACGCTGGTCGTAGCAAGAGCAAAGGGGCATATTGCCTATGGAGTTGATAGAGACCCTCTTGCAGTTATTATTGCAAATGCCTGGTGCGGTGATTTAGACAAAGACAAATTTCTATCAAAGGCAAGAGACGTATTAGAAAGAGCGAAAAAAACAGCGAAGATGTTGAAGTCAAAAGAAGCATATCCGTCTTGTGCCGATGACGAAACTAAAAATTTTGTTCGATATTGGTTCGATTTGAAGAACAGAAAACAATTAGCAGGATTAAGCAAACATATCTCCCTAGTGCGTGACCAGAACCTGAAAATGTTTCTGTGGACAGCGTTTTCTAGAATGATAATAACGAAAAAGGCGGGCGTGTCCCTTGCTATGGATGTATCGCATAGTCGTCCTCACAGAGTTTGCAATAAGGCGCCGGTTACGGCATTTGAAATATTTATGAAGGCAGCAGAAAAGGTCGTAAAAGGAAACCCTTTTTCTGGCGTTAAGCACAGACGACCAAAAGCTAGAATTGTGTGCGGCGATTCCAGAAAATTGAATTATAAAGACAACTTCTTTGACCTTGTTATAACATCACCGCCATATCTTAATGCTATTGACTACTTGAGAGGACACAGATTGTCGCTTGTGTGGATGAAGAACAGTATTAGAAAGTTAAGAAACCTGAGAGCAACGAACATCGGAGCAGAAAGTAAAGGGGTTGTGCCTGAAGAAAGCCACATCATAAATGCGTTAGAGAATGCTGGTAATGTAGAGAGATTACCTAATAGAGAGAAGGGGTTTCTCATACGGTATGTTCTTGATATGGACTCGGTCTGTTGTGAGATTGCGAGAGTGATCAAGCCAGGAGGGAATGCGATATTTGTAACCGGCGACTCTACCCTAAAAGGGGTTTTTATCAAGAACTCACAGGTAATCAAGAGGTTGTCAGAGCATCATGGTCTTGAATTGGAAGATGTGGAAGAGAGGGATTTACCAGATAAGCACAGATATTTACCGCCGCCTTCAAATACTGGCGCTGGTAAACAATTACAAGTACGAATGCATAAAGAAGTGATTTTGACGATGAGGAAAGCTTCTTAGACCATTCGCTTGCAGCGGACGAGAATATGCATTCTCCGTGGTCAATGATATAGGAGCCATTGGTGAAATTTTTAGAGGAGCTGCCGGAGCATCAGGAGTTTTGGCTTCGAGTGGTCAAAGAATCATTTTGAACGTTTTGAGTCGATAAATGCCTGGAGGATTTCAGCGGCGGCGAGGGAGTCGAGTTTTCGCCGCCTCATTTTTTTTGGCAGTTCCAGGCCGGCGATTTTCTGTTCGGCAGCGAAAGTGGAGAGCCGTTCATCCTGAAAACAAATGGGGACATTGACGGCAGGCCTGAGCCGTTCAGCAAAACGGCTGGCGAACTGAGCCTGAGGGCCGTGGGAATCATCCATATTCAGAGGCAGGCCGACGACGATGGCCTCGACATTTTCTTTTTTGACGATGTCGGCGATTTTCTCGATGAGGTTCTTGTCTGTGGGCAGCACCGTGAGCGGCGAGGCAATGGTTTCACTCTGGTCGCACAGGGCCAGGCCGGTGTTTTTACTGCCAAAATCGATTGCCAAGTAACGCATATAATTCGATATTCGTAACCCCCAGGCAGGCCTGGGGGCTAAACAAACCCTCACTTACGTTCGGGGCTCTGATAAATATCCCACTCACTTACGTTCGGGGCTCTGGTTACGATACTCGATAAAGGAGTTTTACAGGAAGTTTTCGCCGCCGTGTTTTTCAATTAGTTCGAGCAATTCTTTGAGGCGATGCGCCTGGTCGAGATGACAGACAAGGGTTGCATCGGGGCTGTGAGCTACGACGACGTTATCGAGGCCGACTGCGGCGATAAGGTGCTGCTGGTCTTCGGTGACAAGTATGCTGTTTTTGCAATCGAGGAGCTCGCTTTTGGCGGCGACGACGATGTTTTTGTTTTTGTCGGAGCTGATGACGTCAGCGAGAGCAGCGAAGGAGCCGAGGTCGAGCCAGCGGCAATCGAGTTTAATGGCAAAGACGTTGTCGGCTTTTTCCATAACTGCGAAATCAATGCTGATTTTGGGGAGTTTCGGGAACCATTCTTCGAGAGTTTTCTGCTGAGCTGGGCCATCCCAGGCGGCCTGGATTTTTCGCAGGGGTTCGGTGGTATCCGGCTGGAACTTATCGAGGTTGGCGAGGATGGTTTTTGCTTTCCATACAAACATACCGGAGTTCCAGAAGTAGATGTCTTTTGCAAGATACTGCTGGGCGGTTTTTTCATTGGGTTTTTCTTTGAAGGATTCAACGGAGTAAATTTCATTTTTGCAGCGAGGGCATTTACGAGGGTCGCCACACTTTATGTAGCCGAGCTGAGTGCTTGGGAAGGTGGGTTTTATCCCGAAGGTAATCATACAGTCAGGGTTGTCATTGACGAAGGTGAGTGCATCCTTGATGACCTGCTGAAAGACGGATGCCGGCTCGATAATCTGGTCGGCGGTGACAACTGCAATAGTGGCATCGGGGTCGAATTTGGCGAGGACGGAAGCGGCGAGGCCGACAGCGCCTGCGGTGTCTCGGACGACGGGTTCAGCAATAACATTGCTGAAAGGCAGACCGGCGACGGATTCGCGGACGGCATCGGCGTAGCCGGCATTGGTCAGGACAATGATGTTTCTTGCGTCAAAGAAGGGCGACAAGCGTTCGAAGCAAAGTCGCAGGAGGGTGCTACCTTCAAAGAGCTTGAGGACCTGTTTAGGACGTTTAGCGCGGCTGAGGGGCCACAGCCGTTTACCGGTACCGCCTGCCATAATCATTGCATAGTTCATAGCCGATTTCCTTTTATGCAAAGACAAAAAAGAACACAGGGACAACCGCCACGGCAAAGATAGCCATAGTGACGACCCAAAGAGCGCCAGCAAGAGGGCCGTTAAGGTCAAAGACGCTGCTCATAGTGACCATCAGGACGGCACAGGGTGCGGCCGACAGGACTATTATGACTTCTGCGAGCGGGTCGGTCAAGTGCTGACCTGAAAGCAGCAGAAGCCAGATAAACAGGGCGGCCAGGGCCGGGGTTAGGATGAATTTTATAGCGGCTACGGGAAGATAGAGGCCCAGATAGGTTTTCAGGCGGGAGAGATTAACCTGCATACCGATGGCAAAGAACGCCATTGCAGCGCCGATATAAACAAGGACATCGACGATATAGAATTTTGTAAGGAAGGCGACTGGTTTAACGCCGGCCAGATTAAGAATGATAGCGGCGATTGTGGCGGGCATAGCAAGGCAGCGGGGGTCAAGAATGAAACGAAGGTTTAGTTTTGGGGGATTATTTTGGGAGCGAAGCTCGCGTGCCTTGAGAATGGGCAGGCCGAAGATGTAGAAGGCGGGGACAGAAAAGAGGAGGTAGATGTTGGCCATAGCGAGGCCTGTTGCGCCGAAGAGGGCATAGCAGACGAAGGCGGCGCCAGTGTAACCGATGTTGGAAAAGGCGCTGCCGATAATGAGTGTGAGGCGAGTTTCAGGGTCAAAGCGGTCCGGGCGGAAAACGAGAAATGACAAGGCGGTCAGGACGAGCATAAGGACAAGGCCGATTGTGGGCAGCCAGACAAGCTCGCCAGTGAGTTGAATGGGCCAAATTGTAAGAAGGGCAATGGGGCCATCGAAGAATATGAGGACAGCGGTCATAATTTTTTTGGCCCATTGCTCGCGGATGCGGAGGCGGTGAGCAGCGATATGGCCTGCGACAAGGGCGAGTACCAGGACGACGAACATAGACGCGAGGCGGACCTGGGGCAAGTGGAGCCGGGATAAGGCGACAAGGGATGAAAGGATGGACATCAGCGTCACACAAGATAACGAGGGTCGATTCTGGTTTTGTCGCGGATTTGTCGGGCAAAATCGGCGTAGGAGACACCGGGAGCAAATTCGCCCGATTTACCCATAAGCGCAAATGTCGCCTGCTTGCCAAGCTCGACCGCGGGCTGGTCATAAGGGTTGATGCCGAAAAGGGCGCCGGCAAACGACGTCGTTGCCTCAAAGAGGTAAATAAACTGGCCGACGGTATAAGCATTAACTATAGGAAAGAGAACGGTCAGGCAGGGACGGTTGCTGGCCAACAGGGCATATTCAGTGGCTCTCTTTTCTGCGTTGAGCAGAGCGCCGAGGTCTTCGCCTGTGAGGTAAGCGAGTTCAGGAGCAGACCTGAGTGAAGCTGGTATTTTGAGCTTTCGGCCAAAGTCCTGAACCTCGAGGAAAGTGAAAATCTTATCGTTGGGACCTTCACGATATAGTTGCACCTGGCTGTGCTGGTCGGTAACGCCGAGCGCCTTGACGGGGGTGGGGCCGAGATATACTTCGCGGCCTTTGAGGTCATATCGCTTGCCGAGGGATTCTGCCCAGAGCTGGCGGTACCAGTCAGCGAGGTCCTTGAGGTGGTAACTGTAGGGCATCATAACAGATATTTTTTTGCCGCGACTGTAATAATGATAGTGAATTGCGGCGTTGATTGCGGCGGGATTTGCGAAGAAATCGCGGCAGAGAATTTTCTTTTTCATATCCCTGGCGCCTTTAAGGAGGGCATCAATGTCGAGGCCGCACATAGCGGCGCTGAACAGGCCGACTGCGGAAAGGACGCTGAATCGCCCCCCTACTCCATCGGGGACTTCGAGTGTGGGCAAATGCATCCGTTTTGCGATGTTTCGAAGGGTGCCTTCGTGAAGGTCTGTGGTGGCGACGATGTGGTTTTTAAGTGTGGAGCGGCCAAATCTCGATTCGAGGATTTTTAGGATAATCATAAGCTGTGCGGCGGTTTCGGCGGTCTGGCCTGATTTACTGATGACGTTGAAGACGGTTTTGTTGAGCCGGGGTTTGATATAATCGAGGAACGAGCCGAATTGTACCGGGTCAACATTGTCGAAGACGAACAATCGCGGGCCTGTGCGCTGAGTTTTATGAAGATTGTAAAGGTAAGGATTGAGCGCGGTTTGGAGTGCGATATTGCCGAGTGCGGAGCCGCCAATGCCGAGGACGACGAGATTTTCACATCGGGGTTTGAAGCGTTCTACGAGTTTTTTTACGTTCGCGGCGATTTTTCTACTGGAGGGGAGCAGGCCGTAACGTGTTTTTCGGCCTGTGATTTCGGCTTTGATTTTTCGAATGAGGGGCGTCATTTTTTTTGCAAGGCGGTTAAGCTGTTGTTTTGTGATGCCGTGCTCGGGGCCGATTGCATCGGCCATTACGTTTTTGTAATAGAAACTGATTTGGTCTTCGGCCACGATTCTATTCCTTATGAATTTCTGAAAAATTTTTCACATAGCGATTTATAGGCCGATGTAGTGTAAGAGTTAACAAGGGATTTTCAACAGAGAAGTTGAGAATCCTGAATACTGGGGCGGTCTCACATAAGGAGGACTTCAACAGGTTTAGCGGCGGGATTATCGAATTTCAGGGTCCCTGTTAATGGACGGTCCGGGAAATGGGCGGAGATTTTGTATTGGCCGAAGAAGGCGCGGAGGCGAACGGTCCCATCCGAGGCGACAATGCACTTTTCGCGAGTCCACCATTTGTTTTTGATGAGGTCTTTGAGCACATCATAGGCGGGTTTGGGTGACATATCAGCTCGCAGGAGGCCGGCGGGTGCGGACTGCCAGGCGCCCTGGTCGGAGAAATCCCACCAGGTGATTGCCTGGACAGCGGGGTGGCTGAACAGAACGGTGTAGAATCGTAAGACATCGGCGGCCTGGCGTTTTTCGCCTTCGGGGGTGCTTTCCCATTTGAATTCGGGTTCTTTGTTGAGCAATTCCCAGCCCTGTTTGCCGGAGAGTAAGGTGGTTTCGGTGAAGTGGAGAGGTTTATCGAATTTGGCGAATCGTTGACAGACGTCCCAGATTTTTGTGATTGGCAAGGCGCCGCCGTGCTGGTGGGACTGGATGCCGATACAATCGTAGAGGGGTTTGCCCGATTCATCGACAAGTTTTGATATGACTTTTTCGGCGTAGTCCTGCTCAGTTTTATAATCGTTGATGAGAAGTGTCGCGTCAGGATTTGCATTGCGTGCGGCCTTGAAGCATTTGCGGACGTATTCACCGACGCCGATTTTACGGATTGCCTCGGTCAACACGGGGGCATTTTTGAGGCAGTCGGGTCTGTCGAATTGAGTTGCCTCATTGACGACGTCCCAGAGATTGATTTGGCCTTTGAATCGGCGAACGCAGTCATCAATGCGCCGGAGCTGAAGCTCTATTGGGTCGCCCGCGGCGCCGGAGAGCCATTTTGGGTCAACGAAGGCCCAGGCAAGCGGGTGGCCTTTTGCAGTCACGTCGTGAGTTTTGCACCAGGCGATGATTTCTTCGGTTCGAGCGTAATCGGGTTTACCCTGCTGTGATTCATAAGACCACCAGTAAAAGGGAAGCGTGGCGAAGTTCAGCAGGTCGGCGAATCGTTCGGAGTATGCGGTGTTATCGGCGGGTTTTTTGAAGCGGGCAAGCTCAAAGATGTTGCAGCCGAAGAGGAATTTGTGACGGACTTGCTCGATTTCGACGGTTGTGCCGGGACCGACCATTTTGCCATCGGGACCGGTGAGCTTTAGGACGAGGTCACCTTTGCGGTGTTTTTCGATTCGTGAGTCAGCGGCTGAGAGAATGTCGTTTTCGGCGATGTCACCCCCCTGCCCCATCGCGGGGAGAGCAGGAGCAACAAACAACGACGCGGCGGTCAGGCCTGTGGTTTTGAGAAAGGTACGTCGGTTCATAATCTCGATACTCGATATTCGAAAGAATTAAAACTGTCAGACGATATGATAGGGCAAGGATGAGAAAGCTGCAATGAATTATTGAGGCCTCACAATGACGAATTTACCTGCAAATGACAGACGCACCCATCGTATGCCAAAGTATCAGTTTTAGCTTGCGTTTTACGGCAGTGAGAGTAAATTGAGAACGGAAAAGGAGATGAAAACATAAACAGTGACGGATTGTGTTCGCAGTTGGAGGTTTGTATATGATAGGCAAAAGAATCCGGTTAGAGAGGATAATCGACAGAAACAGCGGAAAGACCGTGATAATTCCAATGGACCACGGGGTGACGGTGGGGCCGATTTCGGGCCTGGAGGATATGCGGGAGACCATCAGTAAGGTCGTCGAGGGCGGGGCAAACGCAATACTGATGCACAAAGGCATCGTTCAGGCGGGCCACAGGGGCGCGGGCAGAGACGTGGGATTGATAATTCACTTGTCGGGCGGAACGGCACTGAGTCCGGACCCAAATGCAAAAGAATTAGTGTGCACGGTTGAAGAGGCAATCAAATTAGGCGCGGATGCGGTGTCGGTGCATATCAATCTCGGCGCCGATACCGATAAGGAGATGTTAGGGCAATTGGGATTTGTCAGCGAGCGGTGTATGTTTTGGCAGATGCCGCTTGTGGCGATGATGTACACGAGGGGGCCGAAAATAAAAAATGAATACGATGTTGCTAATGTCAAGCACGCGGCGAGGGTCGGGGCAGAATTGGGAGCGGATATTGTGAAGGTGCCTTACACGGGAAGCATCGAGAGCTTCAGGGAGGTGACGGCAGGATGCCCTGTGCCGGTAGTGATTGCGGGCGGGCCGAAGATGGGCAGCGACGAGGAAATTTTCAAAATGGCAGAGGCGGCGCTCAAGGCGGGCGCAGCGGGATTGTCGATTGGGCGAAACGCCTTCCAGCACAAAAATCCTGAGAAAATGGTCGCGGCACTATGCAAAATGGTTCATCAGGGCGCAAGCGTCAAAGACGCAATGAAAATGCTTCAGGCCAGGTGATTGAAGTAAGAAATGGCTGACCTGGCGGATATAAAATCCAGATTATGTGATAAGCCCATAGCCATTGATGACTGGCGGATGGACGATACTTATGAGGGTGTGTATCCTAAAGGGGCAAGGGACAAGAGTGCTTACTTTTCGCCTGAAACTGTCGAAGAAAGCTGCCTAAAAAGAAACTTTCGTTATCTTTTTAAGCTTTCACGTTCGTGGTGTCCCTGGCAGTTTTGGGGTGAGATTATTGCTTACAGGATGGGTCTGATTACAGGGATTGAAGTTCCACCGACACACATCGGGCTAAACAACAAGTATAATCCTGGTGAATCTACCTACGGAGCGTTAATCGAATGGTTCTATGACGACAAGAAAGACCTTTATGTCGAAGGTGGACAGTTTATGGTCCAGTTGGTTAAGGATTATGACCGCCAAAAAGGAACTCAGCACAACTTTCTCACTATTGCAAATTTCTCACTATTAAGAGATCTCCCAAGCTTTGGAGAACACTGGGCAGGAGTATTCACCCTGGATTGTCTTACCGGAAACACGGATCGCCATCAGGATAATTGGGGTTTGGTCGTGAAAGGCGTAAGACAACAGCCAATGAGAAAAGCGACGCCTTGCTTTTCTCCGGCTTTCGATAATGGAACCGCTCTCAGCTATGAGGTAGTCGAAAAAAATATTGAGAAGAGCCTAAATGAGGAACGGCTTGAAAAGTATCTCACAAATCCTCGTCGCGCCCGACACCATATGAAATGGTCTCTTGACGAAGATGAGTCATTGAACTTCTATGACTTTATGAAAAAGTTCGTGCTGGAGTTTCCTGCTACCAGGTCTATAATAGGGAAACACTTGGATTTCAACCGGTCGCAGGTAGAAGAGATAATGAGTCCTCTTGTAACCGCGGTATCTGATGACGTGTACTGTCTTAGTCAGAAAAGATTGCATTTTATAATGGAACTTATATTCAGGCGCAAGGAATTACTTGAGAAGACCCTCGGAATATGAGGTATATAGAACACATAGTCGAACCTGAAAAGCTTTTGCTCTCATGGCAGACATCACAACCAAGCAAGGGACGTGGAAGGATGTTTGTTGCGGAATTGATTCGCAATGAAGATGATGCTGACCTTGTATATTTGCTCGATAGTGATGAGTTCCGAAAGGCCCAATCGTTGGGTTTTAAGGAATATACAGGTTTTTCGGCCAACCAGCAAATACATGAAAAGGTTCTTTTTGCTTTTATGAAGCGTCTTCCCCCCAGATCGCGAGGCGACTTCGGTAAGTATCTCGATTCTCTGAGAATACAGAAGGATGTTACTATTTCAGATTTTGCTCTCTTGGGTTATTCTGGCGCAAAGCTTCCGGATGACGATTTTGCCGTTATTCATACGTTTGAAAATGCCGTCCCGCCCTTTGAGTTCCTGCTGCATGTACAGGGCTATCGTTACTATGCGGAGCAGTTACCTCTTGCCAATATAAAGCTGGAACAAGAAGCTGCCTTTCAGGCGGAACCGGAAAACAAGATTGATCCAAAGGCCGTAAAGATTATTGTTAGAGGAACTCATGTGGGTTATGTCTGTCGCGGATTAACAGAATCGTTCCACAAGTGGTTTGCGGCAAGTTATAAGGTTAGTGCGAACGTGGAGCGAATGAACGGGGCAGGAGAACACCCTGAAATCTACCTTTATGTTACAGTGAAGACATGCCTACCCTCTTGAAAAAGTGAGCGTTGGCCAGCGCAGCCGTTGCAGGAGACAAGACCTCGTTGAAAAAGCTGTGTGTCAATGGGTCGCCTTATGATAAAAAGTTGATAACCACCGCCATAGAGAGTGGGGCGGAGGCAGTGTTGCTGCCGAAGGGTAAAACCGTTCCGAGGGCGCGAAGAGATGCAATACAGGCGGCGGCTGAGTATGGCATTGATATTGCGATGCTGAGAGCCAACCTGCGTCGAACGCCGGCAGATCGCATCAGGAGACACCAGATTGCACTGGAAACATTTAGGATGCTTCGCAGGTCAAAACGTATATGAAAGGCGGTTTTCAGGAACTCATTGAACGGCTGGCTAAGGGCGACGTCAAGTTTGTCCTCGTCGGCGGTTTCGCCGGGATTGCGCACGGATGCACTTATGTGACACAGGACATCGACATTTGCTGTGATTTTTCAGCCGACAACCTATTGGCACTTCAGCAGGCACTGAGCAACCTGCACCCCGTTCACCGGATGACGCCGAAGCGGCTGAAATTGAAGCTGACGGTTGAGAGTTGTGTTCAGTTCAAAAACCTGTATCTTGATACTGACATCGGTCAGTTGGATTGCCTCGGATCCGTCCAGGGACTCGGGGATTATCAGGCAGTCGAGGCCCTAAGCGAGACCGTGGACGCAGGCGGTGGTTTGCACATACGCGTCCTTACCATTGATTCGCTCATCAAGGCAAGGCAGGCAATGAACCGCCCGCGCGACAAAGAGGCGCTATTGCAGCTCGAGGCGATAAGAAAAATGCGACATGGTCGCAAGTAAAAGAGGTTATTCGATGAAGAAGCTGTGGGTCAATGCGGTGCCATATAAGAAGGAAGTGGTGACAACTGCATTGGAGAGCGGTGCAGAGGCGGTGGTGCTGCCGGAGGGCAAGACAGGGACGGTTCGGCAGTTCGGGAAGATAAAGACGGTCGCGGCGGATGGGGACATAAAGCCGGGAGTAGATGTCGAGTTTGTCGATATCGCGGGCAAGGGCGATGAGGACAAGGCGGCGGCGGTTGGGGCAGAAAAAATCGTTGTGCTGCGGATGCTTGACTGGACGATAATACCGATTGAGAACCTGTTGGCCCGGCGGGGCAAAAATATAATGGTGCAGGTTGAAAATAGCGAGCAGGCGAGGTTAATGGTCGAGATACTTGAGAAAGGAGTCGATGGGATTTTGCTCAATACGACCGATGTGAATGAAATAAAGAAGACCGCAGAGATAATTGCGGGAATAAGCGAGAAAGTGACGCTGGTTACGGCGACCATAACGGCGACAAAGCAGTTGGGGATGGGGGACAGGTCTTGTCTTGACACGTGCACGCAGATGGGATTGGGCGAAGGGATGTTGGTGGGTAATACGGCATCGGGATTTTTCCTGGTACATTCGGAATCAATTGAGAATCCATACGTGGCGGCAAGGCCTTTCAGGGTAAATGCCGGGGCGGTTCACGCATACACGCTTGCGCCGGGCGGCAAGACAAAGTACCTTGCGGACCTGAAGGCGGGTGATGACGTGCTGATAGTGGATTACAAAGGCAAGAGTCAGGTTGCGTATTTAGGCAGAAACAAGATAGAGAAAAGGCCGATGATGCTGATTGAGGCGGAGGCGGAGGGCGTCTCCATATCGCTTGTGATGCAAAACGCCGAGACGATTCGGTTAGTTGACCCGGAAGGCAAAGCGATTTCAATAACAAACCTGAAGACGGGCGACAAGGTTTTGGCTCACATCGAACAGGCGGGCAGGCCCTTCGGCTTCGCTCAGGGCAGGCATTTCGGTATGAAGGTCGATGAGACGCTGATAGAAAGGTGAGGTATGCCGTCGATGGCGGAAATAATAAGGATAATTTTGGCGATAGTTTTCGGTGGGGCAATCGGATTAGAGCGGCAGATAAGCGGCAAGGCGGCGGGGCTGCGGACGAACATATTGATATGTTTCGGCGCCGCAGTTTTTACCATAGTGTCCAGGCGCATGGCCGAGGGGACAAGCGATTCAGTCACGAGAATCGCGGCACAGATAGTAACGGGCATCGGTTTTCTGGGGGCGGGCGCGATAATACGCGACAGGGCAGGTGTTCACGGGATGACGAGTGCAGCGACAATATGGTTAGTGGCGAGCATCGGCGTGGCGTGCGGGGCGGGTCTGTATGAACTGGCCGTTCTCTCAACATTCCTTGCATTGGTGGTATTAGTGGGTCTGAAACAAATAGAGCAGAAGTTTTTTGCCGGACATCAGCAGGACAATCAGCCGATGAAGGAAAAGAAAACATAGAGCCAACCCGGCTGTGCATGCAAGCCGATACAATCAGCCATCCCATCTTTCATCGGTACGGTCCTGCCTGTCAGAGTGAGTCCTTGTATGCAGGCGTTTGATTTCGGCGAGCAAATCCCGCCGGCCCTTTGAGGTGAGGAAATCGGATACCAATTTTTCGTTTTTCGGGTGGTAATACTGCAAGAGAGCGGCCTGGAGGCGTTTTTCTTTTCGGCCTGTGGGGACATAAATTTTCCTGCCTTTTGAATCGATGCCCGAAACGAACATCGCGGTTGATAACGTCAGCGGTATGGGGACAAAGTCCTGAACCTGTCTTGGCCTCCAACGGCGAGACACGAGATATTCGGTGAGGCGGAGGGCGTCATCTGCTGCGCAGCCCGGATGAGCGGTTATGAAATAGGGCACAAGATACTGCTCTTTGCCTGCCCGGCGGGAAGCATCGTTAAAGCGCGCCTCGAATTGTTCAAGCAAATCGAACGAGGGTTTACCCATCAGAGAAAGGACGTGGGGACAGAAGTGCTCGGGGGCGACTTTGAGGTGACCGCCAATGAAGTGGGCGGCAAGGAGGTCGATATATTCCCGACTATGCAAGGCCAAATCGTGGCGGATGCCGGAGGCGACATAGACGTTTATTTTTTTCGTACCGGCGTTTTTCCATTTGAGGAACGCCCTCATCATTTTCAGCAACGGTCCAAAGTCGAGATTCAGGTTTGTGCAAATCGAAGGGAATATGCAGCCGAGGCGATTACAGGATTTCGATTTGGCGCAATTTATGCCGAACATATTTGCGGTTGGGCCGCCTATATCGACGATAGTGCCGCGAAAGTCAGGATGTTTACAAATGGTCTCGGCTTCGGCAAGAAGCGAGGCGATTGAGCGAGAGGAGATTAGTTTTCCCTGGTGGAAATAGATGGAGCAGAAAGAGCAGCCGCCGAAGCAGCCGCGATGGGTGGTGATTGAGAATTGAACCGGTTTGAGCGCGGGTACACCCCCCTGCTTATCGTAGGATGGATGCCAGGAGCGGGTAAAGGGCAGGACGTACAATGCGTCCATCTCATCAGTTGTTAGCGGCCTTGCGGGCGGCATCACAACGATTTTGCCGGGGTCCTGCTCCTGCACAACGGGCAGCCCATCAGGATGTGCCTGCTTTTGATAGTCCAGTTGAGCGGTCATTACAGGCCCCGGCGCGCCGGGGTCGGCCTGCTGCTGGGAAAGCGAAGGCAGGTGAACAGCGTCTGGGGGGATGGGGACACTGCTTTTGAGAGGGAAAGCAGTGCCGGGGACATCGGTGAGATTGTCGATGGTTTGGCCGTTGTTCAGTCGGCGGGCGATTTCGGCGACGGCCAGCTCCGCCATACCGAAAATGAGCAGGTCGGCTTTGGCGTCGATGAGGACGGAGCGTTTTAGCTTATCTTCGATGTAATCGTAATGCACTAGACGGCGAAGCGACGCTTCAAGGCCGCCCAAAATGATGGGGACATCGGGCCAGGCCTGTCTCGCCCTTGCTGAATATGCCAACAGTGGTCTTTCGGGTCGAAGGCCGAGCGCCCCGCCGGGGCTATAGACATCTTGTTTTCGGCGATGTCCCATCGAGGCATAATCGTTCAGCCGCGAGTCAATACAACCGCTGGTTATTCCCCAGAATAATCTGGGCTTACCGAGGGAGCGAAACGCATCGACAGAGCGCCAATCCGGCTGGGCGAGAATCGCCACGCGATAGCCCTGCCTTTCCAGCCAGCGTCCAATCAGGGCAACGCCGAAGGACGGGTGGTCAACGTATGCGTCGCCGGTAATGAGAATCACATCGGGCGTATCTCGCCACCCACGCTGCCGAATTTCTTGCGGCGTTGTCGGGAGAAACGCGGCAGTATTTGTCCCTTTTGCGGTCATAAAGGTATTTTACCAAATTGACGGCGAGGTTGTTCAGAATTAACGGCGGACATACAGAAGCACTGGCGCCCGGTACGCGAGGGAAGAGTATAAGCCCAGAATGAATCCCGATAAACGGCCTCGGGACGGACCTGGGGGCTTATGTTCCAGGGGAAGGGTTGGCGGAAGTCCAGTTGTTGGGGTCGTTGGCGTAGGCGGTGTTAGAGATTCGCGTAAGAGATTTGCCGGAGCCATCGGGCAGGGTCGGCCAAAGGTCAACATCGCCGGGCTCACCGCCTGGATGCGAGCCATCGCTGTAGTCGATACGCTCAACGCGGATGTATTGTCGAGTGCCAAACTCGTCAATATCGCCCGGCTGACCAAGCTGAAGCTGTTCGCCGTCGTTGGCGAGCCAGCCGGTGTAAGGCCCGAAGATTTTATTTAAGGGGACAGAGGGATACCGCTGGCTGAACGCAGTGGGATTTTTCACGACAAGTATTCTGCCGCCTGCTGGTATCGTTACGGCATTCGGCGGGGATGGGAAGGTGTAGTCGATGCCGTCGGTAAATTTCCAGGGCAGGTTTACGCTGGAATCATACAGAGTGACCGGCGAGGCGGTTATATTGTTCAGCTCGATGTATTCATATTCATCGTTGGAGTACGAACCGGTCGCGGGCCAATCGGGGTGATACATTATTTCGGTAATAATGATTGGGCCGACTTTTGGATAAGCGTTGGCCGCACGCGGGGTATTGTGGTCCATCGGCACAAAGTTGTAGCTGCTGGTGCTGGCCTTGTAGTATCTGCCGAAGGATACGCCGGTAGCTGATGCGCCGAAGTCCTCGGTTGTGCGATAGCCGGTGAGCAGGCCGTTGGCATCAAGGCCGGAAGACAGACATACCATATCGCCATTCTCGCTTAGTGCAAACGGTATGCGTCTGCCGGGGTCGTAGTTGGCATCCAGTCCGAAATTGACGTCTTCATAGACAACTAAGTAGCCGTAAGGGCCGATGGTTGTGCCGGACTTGAATTCGTATTTCATTATGTTCGAGTCGCTGTCGCTTAAAAACCAGCCAGCGATGTTTATCGAGCTGCCGGTAGTGTTATACAGCTCAATCCAGTCAGGGGCGTTTGCGTGCGAGTGCGACATAACCTCATTAATGACGATTGAGCCGGGGTTGGGAATGATGCCTGAATCGTTCCAGCCGGGCGAGCCGTCAATGTAGGCGCTTGAACGCCAGGAGTCCTTCTTTGACCAACTATTCGGGTCTGGATTGGCGGGATTGATTGTGGTAAGGGAGTAGCCGTCGCCGTCGGTAATCGGGCGCCAGCCGTCCTTGTAATCGAAGTCGAGGATTGTTCCGCCGAGGGCGTCTTCGAGCCGGATTCGTTCGCCGCCGTTATCAAGTGAGCCGGAGTATTCGCCTGCGATGTACCTGCCCGCGCCGTATTTCGCCTCGAAGGCCGTTCTGTTCTCAACAACTAAAATACTTTGCCCTGCCGAGAGCGTATTAGGCCCGAAAGTAAAGTCGATACCTTTGGTGAACTTTACCAGGTTGAGGTTAATAGCACTTGCGCCGATGTTCTTTAGCTCGACGTATTCGGTATTCGCATCCGCGGGATGATACATAACCTCCGTAATTCTCAGGTTATTCACCGCGTCGCCGACAGCATAAACCGCCTCATTCAGTGCACTCCACTCGTTTGTATCGCTGAGGATGCGTGCCTTGACGAGAACGCTGTTATTAAGGGCGACGGGTGCGGTATATCTAATCGCGGCGGGCGAGACGCCGCCGAAGATGGGTTTTTTGTTAATCAGCTCGGCGCAAACAAGGAAATCGGAGCTTGTTTTAGAGTAATTGAGGCCTTGAATAGCGAGTATGTTGTTGCCGGCTTTTAGATTAGAGATATAGGGCGAGATGTCAAATTCTTCAAAGTCGGCTGAGGCCTCGTGGAGGGCGCTGGCGTTTGAGTCCCAGGCGGGCGGGCCCCAGTTGTTTTGACCGCGGACGCCTGTGCCGTTGAGGTACGCGACAAAGCCATCGTCGTAGCGAACTCGAATCGCCAGGTTTTTGATGCTGTTAAGGTCGCAGGCATCTATGGTAAACGGTATTCTGATGCAGCAACTGGCGTTGTGGTTATACATTTGCTGCTCAACGTCGATGTTGATGAAGGTTTCGTAGCCGGTGTCCATTTCGTAGCCGACGCCGCCTGTGCCTGATGTCCAGGCAGAATCGTTGTATGGCTCATTGCCTCCCCGCCAGGTGGTACCGATATTATAGGTGGGCACAAGGACTTTCTTTGAGGCGTTTTCGGTAACAAGGTACACAATTTCAATACCGCCCGACAAACGGGTGTCGTTTCCGTCGAGGGTGTAGTAGGTTGCGCCGGAGGGATTTGGATTGGTTATGGAGAGCAAATCACCGGCTGAAATGTAGCCGCCGTGCTTGTATGCGCCGTTGATGTTGAAAACGGGGGCGTTGAAGTCGCGGTCGAAAAGCCCGTTAGCGTCAAAGGCGAACATTACTTTATCTTCACGCTGGGGAATGAAACTGTCGGGAATGGTTCTGTCGGTGTTTGGGATAATGCCTGAGACCTCGGCGGCAAGCTCCCAAAATCGCTGTGCGAGGTGGTCTTTGGAAAGGACACCGCCATTGTGAAAATGCCTGTGAATGCGGTCAGCGAAAAGCTGGCGAAAATCGGCGTTGGGCTTGAGGGCACGATACAGGGTGCAAATTGAGCCATCGTCGATATTGTTTAAGCCGGCGGGCGACCAGGTCCACCAGGAAGGGAAGTAATTGAACGCGGTCTTTTCAAAGTTGTTGCCCATCGCCCAGGCGTCTGCAACGCCCTCGGCATCCCAGATTGAGAATCTGAATCTGCCCAGGTCGGAGACCTCTCGTGCGACGGTCCAGTTATTGGCGGGCCAGTCCCAGTTACCGACGTAGATTTCGAGGATAAGGTAGTCGATATATGCCTGAATATCGAGTTTATTTGCGACCTGCTGATAATAAGAATTTACGGAGAGGTCGTGAGTTTTAGCGTAATTGACGAGGGCATTCCAGGCGGTGCTGTTGCCGTCTCTGACGCCGGACTGTGTGATGACGTCGAAGTTATTGTCGCTGTTGTACCAGTCCTGGAGGAATTCCCGGTCAATACGTCCGCAGGGATTGAAGTAGCCCTTGTATTGGCCGTTAATGAAGAGGTTTGAGAATCCGCCGGTGGCCTCGGCGGCGCCCATATCCGTGTGCAGGCGTCTTACCCATTCGTCTCTTGTAAAGGGATTGCACTGGTCGTTGCGACCACCGCGAAGGGCGACGCTGCGGTAACCGTCAATTATGGTATCAGGGAAGATGTCGTATTCGAGGCGGCTTTCGCCGTAAATGCTGCGGAAGTAGAGATTGAAGGAGAATTTGTTTGAGGTCCAGCAGGTCCAGTCATCGCCCCTGGTATATCTGGGTCGGGAATAGTCGCTGCCGCGAACGCGAATGCCGCAATCGACCTGGTAGTTGTTTAAGACATCGAACCAGTCAAGAATTTCAAATGAGAGGGTGCGTTCGTATGCCATACCTCGCTGCATCGGGTTGTTGTAGCTATCTGGGCCGCTGGACTGCCAGGCGCCGGTTTCATCGTAGTAGCCGCCGACGATGGCCATTATTCCGTTTGGCTCATAGAAGGTGTGGTATCTGTCGCCGACGAGGGAATAGACAGGGAGTGATTTGACGGGATTGGTTGCATTGAAAATGTAGGTGTGAGTTTTTGTATTGGAGGGCATCCAACCGGTCTTGATGGCCGCTGCACGCAAACACTTAGTCGTTGTGATATGGAGCGGCGCAGTATAGGCGATGCTGCCGAGCGATGGGGATTCGCCTTTTATCGGGTCGTTGCCATCGATGGTATAATAGATACTTGCACCGGGGGTAACGCAGGCAATAGTGACATTGAAGTCGGCGGTGTAGAAGCCGCGGTCACGACTGAAGTCGGGGGCTTCGACTGAGCCGAGATAGGCGCCGTTGTTATCGGCAACGGGAGTGGGGGTGGCGAAGAATCGAAGTGTATCGTTGGCATCGGGGAAACGGCCATAAGAGATGTTTGCGGTCTGGTCGCCGAAAGAGATTGCATCAATGAGCGTAACACCATTGGTGTTAAACAAGGCGATGTCTTCTCCGCTGCCGGAGAGTTTAAAGCCGGCGTGGAGGGGGCCATCCTGAGTTTCTTCATCGGCCCAAAACACAATGAAGCCGTCGGCAGGGACGGTGGTCTGGGAGGGATAGCCGGTCGGGATTCGCCATTTGTCGGGGTCATCGAGGTCGTCGGTGAGATACATACCGGCGAGGTCGATATTAACGTCGCCGAAGTTGTAGATTTCGAGCCAGTCATCGTAATCGCCCTGCGGGTCGGTGATGCCGCTTTCGCTTGTGTTTGAGGCCATAAGCTCGTTAATGACGAGGCGGATTCCTGTTTGGCGCCAGTTCCGGGCAAGGAGCGCGAAATCAGCGAGGTTGATTCCGTTGATGTGGTCGAAGTCGGGGCAGGCGGAGTCCGAACAGCCGCCTTCGCTTAGCCACTGAGCGGCAAAGACCGCAATATCACCAAGAGAGACCTTGCAGTCGCCGTCGAGGTCGCCTTGCGGACAAAGCGCGGCACCAGCGCAACAGGTGAGTAATCCGACCAAGATAAGCGGCAGGAGAATGCATCTCATTTTAATAACCCTGCTCCTTAATTTTATATATTTTAACAGATTTTGGGTGTTAAAGCAATGTGAAAAATCGGATACTCGCCCGGTTTTGACGGGGTAATCCACGTTCTTGAAGGTTTCCAGTATTGCAACTCGGCGTAATCGGATTACCGGGAAGCGGGAGTCGTCAGGTTGTTCCCGACGAACCAGGTTGCGGCGAAGGGGTCTGATTCGAAGAAATTCAGGAGCAATTGGGCTACTTTTCGACGGCCTGATTCGCTTGGATGTGTGCCATCCCTTTCACTGAGGTCTTCCTGCTTCCAGACCAGGCCATCGTTTTTGCGTGGTGTGGTCCCATCTGCCCAGAGGTATGGTCCCCACAACAGCAGCGGTGCTTTGACCTCGCCACGGTTGGGGTCATAATTCAGGTCAGGGCTGCCTTTTATCTGGTCTTGGATGAGCCATCTGACGGCGAAGGCGGACTCATAGGCATAGGGTTCGGGATTCAGCTCGGTGGTGGCGTAGCCGGCGTATATGCGGCTGGACAAATACGCGATGCGGAGATTAGGAAATTTTTGTTTGAGCTTTTGGACGATGACAGCCAAATCGCTCTGCAAGGAGCGGGCGTGCCTGGGAAATTCGCCGATACTCGCCGGGCCTGGGATGGCCTGCTTTATCCAGACGACCTGAACCTGAGCCGATGTGAGACCTGCTTTTTGTATTCGCTCGTCAGTAACAATCCAGGGCGATTGTCTCTGTGGAGCAGCGAATTTGTCGGGATTGGCCCAGTTGCCCGCCGCCTGGCCGCCCTGGGCGCAATCGACGATGCATACATAAGGGGATTTGTTTGCATCGTTATCGGCTATCTGCTTGAAATATGAGAATTCCTGAGTTGTGTTGGACATACCAAGAGAAATTAAACCTATTCTGCCGGTTTTTGAGAAGCGTCCGTCGGAATCGAGGGGTTTAATTTCCGCCAGGATTCTGTTTGCCGCATCGCGGTGCGCGGGAGGAGGTTCGTTTTTTCCATCGCCGTACAGACCGAGGGTCTGGCCTTTATAGTTTGCGTCAGACATTTCCGTCAGGGGAACGAAACCCGTTGTTGGCCTCGGCTGCAGAAGAGGCGGTCTCTGGCGTTGCTGTGCCGCTCGGTCCGGAAACGTCTGGTTTCCATCAGCGGTTTGTGCAGCGGCGACAGACCCCGCCAATAAAAGGGACGCTACAACCGGCAAGATAAGCTTTTGTTTATACAGCAGCATATTTTTCAAAAACCCACTATAGTAACCACACCATTTTGCGGCCTTGTGATATGGCCCTCGTCAATCAATATATCAGTAACTTTTGAATAGTAAAAATGATACCACCAAATGGCATATTCTTCAAAACTAATTTCATCTCGATAGATGGACTTCTGGAAATTGCTGTTGAGTCCGTCCTTGTGGGATTTGAGCAACTCAACAAGTCCATTGGTTATCAGGCCTGGCGATACCGGATTGCAGCATTTATCTACTGTTTACCTGCTCAACTTTCTCGGATCTGCCGTTACCATCGGCCTGGTGTGATTGACTTTTGCATTGTCATTTTATCGGCGGTATCCCAAGGTCCTTACAAATTTTTCTTGCCAAAACATCTACAATCTCATTATGCCTTGGGACCGCCGATCTCTTGTTTAACGATGGATTACACCACCAGGAATGTCGCCCCCCTTCCCTGATAAACTCACAGCCCTGAGAGTGAAGATGTCTCAGCAGTTCCTTCCTTTTCATATTGTTATCTGCTCTTCGCGGAATCCCGTTCCTACAGCAGATATTGCATCCTGTCGATTAAACTCCAGGGCTTCTTTCAACGTCACCATTAGACTTTCCAGCAACTTCTCATGTGTGCGTTCCTGGCAGTTAACTCCGGGTAATTCTTCAATCCATCCAATCCACCAGCCATTATCTTGCTTCGTTACCGCTGTATATACCATAATCCACCTTTAGGTTATATTATAGCTCCGGCCTATCTGTATGCCTTACAATATCTTAAAATAATAAGCAGAAAAAGTCAAGAAACCCAACCAGAAAAAGTATCCAAACTAACACCTCATATCCTTCACCGCCGGGCGTTTTGGCGGGGCGATACCGGATTGCAGCATTTATCTACTGTTTACCTGCTCAACTTTCTCGGCTCCGCCGCCGCCATCGGCCTGACGAGCTTAGATTCTGTGTTTACTTGCTTCAACATTATCCTGCGAGTTGATTTCCTGCCTTCGTAAACCAAGTAATTTTGAAATTCCAGAAGAATCCCGCAATCCCAGATCCAATTACATAGCATACGATGTCCCAGGGGTCACCAACTGGGTAATTGAAGTACTTGCCGTACGATGGTGCAACATATTCAAATATCGTTGACCATAAAACCACGTAGAAGACCAGTTCCAAAAAGTCAGGCGGTTCGTCATGACCCCGAAGCCCAACATATCTCGTAACAAATAACACAATCGGAAGCCAGAATGGAATGCAAATCAGGTCGTTGAAGTAGCTGCTGAAAAAGTTTGTCCTGCCAACCATGATGGGCTTTACGACGAACCTATTGAGAAAATACAGGCAAACACAAACCAAAAACAAACGGTCCTTCAAATACTTAAAGCTGGCCTTCCTGGTCTTCAAAAAGTTCACCATTTTTAGCCCTTGTTCGTTGTTGAAAATGACCGCATTTTGTTCATATCTCAATGATGAGGAAATACGTCAAAAAGCATAATGACAACCGCCAAAACTGTTTCAACTATTACAAAAATGACAGACCCTAAAACCAATCCTACAACAGAAACGGGTTTTCCACGGCTTCTCTTCCACTCAAGACCTATGCTGCCTGTAAAAACCAATGAAAATAAAAAACCAACAAAACACGCCCGGTAAAAAGCATCTGTTTTTATAAAATCGGAAAAAGGGAAAGGATACTTATGGGGATACCCAATGTCAATATCACCGTCGATACCACCTTCTTTTCTGTCATCGCCCAGATCTACGAGCACTGGTTCGCCATTTTTAATTTCATAGCGAATACTTTGTTTTATAGTGTTAAAATCAGTGTAATAATTCCAGCGCGTAGAACCGAAGAATAATCTTTCATTTGGGTCGTATCGAAAGAGCGATTCTATATCCTTGGGTAATTCTCCGGTTTCCTTTTTATGCTTAACAAGTTCGGCGTGCATTTTCTTGAGTTGGACGAACCGATACATGCCCCTATCAAATGGATAATACAAGTAAGACATCAACACTATAATTACGAACATAAAAACAAAATTAACTGCTATTAACGTCAGTAATGTCTTTCTCGTACTCATCATTCAACCTCTTGTCCAATATAGGCTTATGTCACTCCTGTTCATCATAGGACCATTATCCAACAAGCTGACTATGAGTGCAAGAATCTAAAAAAAAGGCGAGGCCGGTCAGTAAACTAACCGGCCTCATAAATCCTGGCGATGACCTACTCTCGCCCGTAAGGACTACCATCGGCCTGAGTGGGATGGCCTCTTATTTACAGCCCGGCGGCCTGCGTGTGGCCTGGTTCTATCACCGACACCCATAATAAGCCCTCTTACGCTGATGTCCTCGTCTATATCTTCCCAGTGAAGACCTATACCACCGCCGCTTATTGTATAGTTTTTACGCTGTCGGGGCGTCGCGTGCAGCAATCGCGGAAAGTAAGCGAGGGGAACGCCAAGTTTTCTGCCGTCGGCGAGTTCAACCCACATATTGTTGGAATCGAACGATACATTGGTTGCCTTAGCTTCAATCGCCAAAGTATTCATACCACGCTCTCTTGATACTTTTTGCATTGTTCTCAACCACCTTTTCCAGCTTATTCAACTCCTGCGGACTTATCCCGTATGACTCTGCAGGAGACACAATCGGTTCCAGCCAGAACTTGGCTAAATTTTCACCTTTCCGAATATGAACGTGAACCGGCTCAAGAGGTTCGCCTTCATTCGAATAAAAGAAAAACCTATAGCCCTTCCACCTAAATACAGTCGGCATATTGACTTCCTTGCCACAAGCTCATTAATCATATAATACGAAACCGCCGATAATACTTCAACTAATTTGCGCCGTGCTCAAAAAAGGCGAGGCCGGTCAGTAAACTAACCGGCCTCATAAATCCTGGCGATGACCTACTCTCGCCCGTAAGGACTACCATCGGCCTGACGAGCTTAGCTTCTGAGTTCGGAATGGGATCAGGCGTTTCCCCGTCAGTAAGGTCACCAGGAAACTTATTAGATCCGGGCATTGCCCGGCTCTATTCAAAAAAATATGTGGATGCGTAAAAGCGCAAAACAGGATAATCAGCGAAGAACAATCAAAGATAGATATGGTCAAGTGATAGAGCGTTAGTACCGGTAAGCTGAAGCGATTACTCGCCTTACACATCCGGCCTATCAACCTGGTAGTCTTCCAGGGCTCTTCACTGGTCCGAAGACCAGAAGGAATCATAATCTTGGAGTGGGCTTCCCACTTAGATGCTTTCAGCGGTTATCCTTTCCCGACATAGCTACCCAGCGGTGCCCCTAGCGGGACAGCTGGTACACCAGCGGTCAGTACTTCCTAATCCTCTCGTACTAAGGAAATATCTCCTCAAGATTCCTACGCCCACGGCAGATAGGGACCGACCTGGCTCACGCCGGTCTGAACCCAGCTCGCGTACCGCTTTAATCGGCGAACAGCCGAACCCTTGGGACCGCCTTCAGCCCCAGGATGCGATGGGCCGACATCGAGGTGCCAAACCTCCCCGCCGCTGTGAACGCTCGGGGGAGATCAGCCTGTTATCCCCGGAGTACCTTTTATCTGTTGAGCGATGACCCTTCCACACAGAATCACCGGATCACTAAGTCCTGCTTTCGCATCTGCTCGACCGAGAGGTCTTGCAGTTGAGCACACTTATACCTTTGCGCTCCAAGCGCGATTGCCAACCGCGCTGAGTGTACCTTTGAGCTCCTCCGTTACTCTTTAGGAGGAGACCGCCCCAGTCAAACTGCCCGCCTGGCACTGTCCCATCCCCGGATTCACGGGAAATGGTTAGGTGACTAACACAGCAAGGGTGGTATTTCAACGATGGCTCCGCCCCGACCGAAATCGGGACCTCAGCGCCTCCCACCTATCCTACGCAAGATATGTCAGGCATCAATACCAGGGTACAGTAAAGGTTCACGGGGTCTTTCCGTCTTGCCGCGGGTACGTGGTATCTTCACCGCGTCTACAATTTCACCGAGTCCGTCCTTGAGACACTGCTCCAGTCGTTACGCCGTTCATGCACGTCGGAACTTACCCGACAAGGAACTTCGCTACCTTAGGACCGTCATAGTTACGGCCGCCGTTTACCGGGGCTTCAGTCGCCAGCTTTTCCCATATTTCTACAGAATGACCGGCTTCCTTAACCTTCCGGCACCGAGCAGGCGTCATTCTCTATACATCCTCTTTTGGAGTTAGCAGAGAACTGTGTTTTTGGTAAACAGTCGCCAGAGCCACTTCACTGCGCCCTCCCCGCACCATTCTTGCCAGTATTTTCCATTTATTATTTATTATTTTCTATTTAACCAAACCGCTTGTCGCCGATGTTGTTTTTTCAAATAGAAAATTGAAAATAGAAAATAAAAAATTTACTGAAAAGAATGGTGCGGGGTAGGGACCCCTTATTGCGAACGTACGGGGTCAAATTGCCTAGTTCCTTAAGGACGGTTCTCTCGAGCGCCTTAGGATATTCTCCTTGCCTACCTGTGTCAGTTTTAGTACGGTTATGCACCGTTGTCCTGTTTGAGGTTTTTCTTGGCGGAATTTCGGGCTGCTCGGGCATCACAATTAGGCCCTCGCGGTCCATTGGTGTCTTGTGCCGGCGGATTTACCTACCGGCGACACCTCAGGCACAATAGCCACTACTAGTCGGCTTCCAGCCGTTGCTTCCGCGTCACCCCCACAGTTGTAACCTTCGGTACATAGTGCAGGAATATTAACCTGCTGTCCATCGTTTACGCCTTTCGGCCTCAACTAAGGGACCGACTAACCCTGGGCGGATTTACCTTCCCCAGGAAACCTTAGGCTTTCGGCGAACAGGATTCTCACCTGTTTTATCGTTACTCAGGCCGGCATAATCACTTGCTAACGCTCCACCGCTCGTTACCGTACGGCTTCGACGCAGTTAGCAACGCTCTCCTACCGCTGTCGGAAGGTTTCCCTTCCAACAACCCGCAGCTTCGGTGTTCTACTTATTCCCGTTCATTATCGGCGCCAAACTGCTTGGCCAGTAAGCTGTTACGCACTTTTTAAATGGTGGCTGCTTCTAAGCCAACATCCTGGCTGTCAGAGCAATTCGACTTCCTTTAGAACTTAGCAGAACTCAGGGACCTTAGCTGGCGGTCAGGGTTCTTGCCCTCATGACCACGAAGGTTATCCCTCGTAGACTGACTCCCGAGATAAACACAACGGTATTCGGAGTTTGGTTGGGGTAGATGATCTGGTGGACCCCTATCCCCATTCAGTAGCTCTACCCCCGCTGTGTAGTGGCTCGAGGCTAGCCCAAAAGCTATATCGGAGAGAACGAGATATCTCCACGTTTGATTAGACTTTTACTCCTCCTCACAGCTCATCCCATAACTTTTCAACGTTAATGAGTTCGGACCTCCTGCGACTTTTACATCGCATTCATCCTGGCCATGAGTAGATCACGTGGTTTCGCGTCTACCGCCTGCGACTAATCGCCCTATTAAGACTCGCTTTCGCTACGGCTGCCCCCCTTAAGGGGTTAACCTTGCCACAAACGGTAACTCGCCGGCTCATTATGCAAAAGGCACGCAGTCAGCCGTTACCAGCACTTACTTTGAAATGTCACGCGATACTGCTTTCGACTTTGATTAACTAAATAACCATAAGCCCGCAGCATATCCGCAACAGTGCAAAGTAAGTGCTGGTCATAGGCCTTCTACAGCTTGTAAGTGTATGGTTTCAGGTACTTTTAACTCCCCTAATAGGGGTTCTTTTCATCGTTCAATCGCCCTACTGTTTCACTATCGGTTGCCGAGTAGTACTTAGCCTTGGAGGGTGGTCCCCCCGGTTTCGCACAGAGTTTCACGAGCTCCGTGCTACTCTGGAACACTGATAGTAACGGAGGGTACTCGCATTAGCATACAGGACTATCACCTTCTGTGGTCGGACTTTCCAGACCATTTTGCTTGCGACACCTTTGTAACTCCTTATCAGTGCCCACAACACCGCAGAGCAAGCTCCGCGGTTTGGGCTGATCCGTCTTCGCTCGCCGCTACTGACGGAGTCTCGGTTGATTTCCTTTCCTGCAGGTACTTAGATGTGTCAGTTCCCTGCGTTCGCTTCGACCGGCCTATGAATTCAGCCGGTGATGACAGAAGACGGTTGCCCGCTTCTGTCGGGTTTCCCCATTCGGAGATCCCGGGATTAACGGTTGCTCGACACCTGCCCCGGGCTTATCGCAGCCAGCTACGTCCTTCATCGCCTCTCGGCACCAAGACATCCCCCATACACTCTTAGTAACTTGACCATATCAATCGATGACTGGTCTTTTAAGAGCCAAATATCCTAAATTTGCGCTTTACGGTAAAATTTCTCGTTTCACAGACGAGAAACAATACCACGCATCCACATATTAACTTGTAAAAGAACGATAATGCCCAGCTTCGTCCCGATACATAACATCGGGGCTACGCCGAGGCACTTAATTCGCCTGAGGCGAATTAAATGGAGACGACCGGGGTCGAACCGGCAACCTCTGGCTTGCAAAGCCAACGCTCTCCCAGTTGAGCTACGTCCCCGGCACCACGATAGTTTTGAGTGTTTAGTTTTGAGTTTTGAGTTATGGAACCAACAAAATAACTCAAAACTCAGGACTCAAGACTAAAAATGGGCCCGGGCTGATTCGAACAGCCGACCTCACGCTTATCAGGCGTGCGCTCTAACCAACTGAGCTACGAGCCCGATACCTATTTACGATTTTCTATTTTCGATTTTCAACTTTAATCAAAAACAGGCAATCAGCAATAACGTTGAGGTCGGTTAGATTAGCTATTCAATTAAAAAAGAGCAACAAAAAAACCGCTGCCTAACTGCCAGCGGTCTTTTAAGAGACGACATCGCTACATACAGTTAAGGCAAAACCTTTAACTTTCTAAAAGTTCTGTTCAAACTCACCTGACCTTTAACCCTCTCCAGATGCCTACCAACGAGGCAGGCAACGTTGGTAATAAAGTATCATAATACGATATCGACAGGGCGTCAACATTTTTTTACGCAAATTTTCAGATTTTTTTTAGGCGCCCGGCATATTCGCTCTAACTTGTTTATACGTCACGGCTTACCGAAGTGTTCAGCGATGCACTGATAAATAAGGTTTTTTGCATTATCTACAGGCCCCGGCAGATGGGTACCAGCGGCCTGGGGGTGACCGCCGCCGGCGAATTTTTGTGCGATTTTGCAGACATCGACATTGCCTCTGCTGCGAAGGGAGCAGCGGACACGGCCATCTTTCATTTCGGAAAACAAGGCGGCAACCTCAACAGTGCTGATTTTCTGGCACTCGTCAATGAGGTTTTCGGTATCGGTATAGGAAGCGCCGGCATTTTCAAAGTCCTGTTTTGTGATGTGCTGTGCAGCGTAACGGCCTTTGAAATGCAATTCGAGGGAGTTGAGCATCGCAGTCATCAATTTGAAGCGAGGCACGGAAAACGTCTGATAGACATTGTGGAAAATTTCGGCCGGGTTTGCACCGGCGTCGATTAAGTCAGCGCAGTCCCTGTGGCATCGACTATCAGTATTAGTGAAATGGAACCAGCCGGTGTCGCTGGCTATGGCGGCAAAAAGACCCTGAGCAATTCTTTTTGTTACAGGCCAGCCGGCGTACCTGAACAGTTCGAAAACAATCGAGGCCGAGGCAGCAGCAGCGGCATCAATCAACTCAACATCGCCAAGGCCATCACTGGTTTTGTGGTGGTCGATAACAAGAACAGGGGTTTGCACCTGCTTGAGATATTTTTCAAAATCGGGCAATTGGCTGTTGCAGTTTGTGTCAACGATAACAATCAAGTCGAATTTGCCGAGCCGCCCTTCCATTAATTGCTCGGCGGTAACATCCACACCGAGGACAAGGACTTTATCCTTGAACAGGAATCCATACCACTGGGGCATCGGGGAGAGAAAGAGAGGACAGGCGTTTTTGCCGAGCGAAGTGAGCATCTCACAGAACGCCAGGCAGCATCCGCACGCATCACCATCGGGCTTGGTATGCGTGGTAATCAGGACGCTGTGTGACTTGCCAATCAAATCAACAGCTTGCCTGAGGCGGTCGTTTTCTATCATAGTATGCCTTGTTTAAGTGCCTTGATTCGTTCAGTTCCAAAGCAACCAGGTTCAGCGGCAATTGATACGACAAAATGGGCCGGTTTGCAAGGATTTTGATGGAACAAACTATCGAGACCTCTGAAAAACCACTACAAAAAAAATAGATTGCCGCGGCCTGAACGACAGGCCTCGCAATGACGTAAAAACGCATTGTTTGTCATTGCGAGGAGCGCAGCGACGAAGCAATCTGAAGTTTTTCAGAGGTCTCTATCGTCCAATGACCGTTACGGCAGCTTCCAGGATTTTTTTTCTGCGGAATTTTCGCGGCACGACCCGCAGGTTATCGCTTTCGATTGTTTCGCCGCCTTTGAGGGGCGAGCCGGCTTTGTGAGCACACCATTCAGCGAGTGTGGGAACACGACCGCTATCGAATTTGCCCCACCAGTCGAGACCTACTGTGGAGGCAACGGTATTCATAGGGACGCCGCCTCCCATAATCCAGGACGAACCAAGTGAATGAACGTGCGTGGGCAGGCGGTCAAACTCATCCTCGATTTCGCCGACAAGCTCCTCGATAATATCCTCGAGCGTCACCATACCGAGAATGGCGCCATGCTCGGAAGAAACAATGACAATATGGGTTTTTTCCTGAATCATTTGTTCGAGGAGATGAGATAAGGCCACGTCTTCTCTTACTTTTTTAATAGGCCTCGATATGCCTCTGATTGTCGGGTCAGAAGGATTTACTCTAAGGGCCGTGACAATATCCTTGAAGTTCACATAGCCCTCGATGCTTTGGGGGTCGTTTTCCTTCATACAGACGGGGAACCTGGTGTGCATATCGAGGTGCGCTTTGACAAGGGCTTCAGGAAGAGAATCGCCCACACATATCATAGAGATATCCTGGGCGGGAATTATGATGTCGCGGACTGGCCTGGTGGAAAGATGTGCGGCGGAGAGAACTATTTTTTCTTCTCTTTCGCCGAGAAGCTTTGAAGTTCTGGCAAGTGATACGGCGGCCCGCAGCTCGTGCAACCATAGACCTCGACCGCTGAGTTTTTCGGGACTCCATCTTGCCACTATACTTACCACTTTCTTTACCACCAGCTCAATCACCGAGACCAGAGGATATGTAACTGCGGAAAGCAGTTTCATAGGCGGGGAAAGTTTCAACACAATCCATTCCTTGTTGTTCAGGGCAATCATTTTTGGGACAAGCTCTGCGAAGACAATGATGGCAAAAGTCAGGGGAACAATCAGAAAGGCAATGGCTAAAATCTGGGAAGTGGTTTGTGAGAGGTTCCACTCGGCCCGGAGATAGGGTGCAAATGATTCCTGAACGCCGGCTCCGCCTGTTGCGGCAGCGAGTGCGCCGACGAGGGTTATGCCGAGCTGGACGACAGCCAAACTGGCTTCCATTCTTTCTTTCATAAAGGCCGCGTCGGCAGCGCCTCTTTTCTTTTCGCTTACGAGAAAGGCGATTCTGGCCTTTGATATGGAGGCAAGCCCCATTTCGTAGGCGGCGAATACAGCGTTGAGAATCAGCATAGCAGCGATAACGAGTAATTCGTAATAAAACATTCTTACATTACCTCAAAAGTTCAAGTTGGTTTCATCCCAGAAACGCAGCGGCGCAGACGGCGTGGAAGTGCGGGACATCCCAGATTTCCTGCGTGCTCCACTCGAGGGCGGAGCCAGTTTCAAGATAAGGGGTATCATCGGGTCTGCCGAGGAAACCGACAACACATGCCTCGGGTATTTTGACGTTTCGGGCGGAAAAGGGAACTGGGTGACGAAAGCCGATGCCTGTAAAGAGCGAAAGCCCAACCGTGTTGTGTCCCATTGCCCACTGCAGGAGACGTTCAGCGGCGTCCTGCCAGTCGCGGCGACCGAGGAATCGGCCCGCTCGCGCAATCAGGTGGGCTTGCTGCATAAGAGAACCGTTGCCGCCGTGAACCATTTCCTGGGGATTGAAGGGTGCAATGAAGGTGCGAACAAATCTGCCCCTGCCGGCGTTGCGGTAAACCTGTGCACTGGGTTTGTGGGGATTGATGTAAATGCCGTAAGGGGTTATTGCAAAGGGATTGGTTTTAGCATCTTTCAGGAGGTAGCCATCTATGTGCATTTTCACTGCGTGTTCGGCCATTTGGGTTTGCCTTTCGAGGCCTTTGATTTTTAGCTCGCAGAGACGAAGCAGGGCCAAAGGCGGCTCGCAGGAGAAACCAATGCTGCGATAGCCGTCGCCGGTATCTTTTTCGAGAAAGTAATGGTTGAGACCGGCCTGGCCCTGGTCCTGCCTTGCAAGGACAGCATCGACAAGCTGCGAGATTCTTTCAAGGGATACGAAACGGCTGCCGGTATTGAGCAGTTCGAGGGCGGCCCGCAATTCTGATGAGAGAAAAATAGTTCGCTGGTCGTGGCCTTTCTGCTGACTGAATCGCCAGGCGCGTTCGGCCAGGATACGGCAATGGCTGCCTAATGCGCCGGGCAGAACGGTAGAGATGATGGCCTGATTTTTAATGAACTCAAACTGGCACCAGGGATTGTAGGCGGTGCGAACTTTTCGTTCATCTCCGCTCGAGGGGGTATTGTCGGTGTAACGGTTGCCGGCGTTGTTGGCGATACAGCCGGGATGATTTTCGCACCACCAGACCTTGTCGTAATCGCCCTGGATTTTTATATCGCCGCCGGCGACGTCCTCATAGACGCGGCCATCAGGGGTAATCATATTATGGAAGAAGAGGTTGCCCCAGCTCATTTCGTCAATAACCTGTTGTCGAAAGGCCTCGGGGCCGGACTTGAGGACGTGGTAAAGGCCTTCGAGATTGGATTGAGTCAGGGCCATCCATTTTCTGTTGTCGCCGGCGTCGTACCACCCCCCTGCCGCCGGGATTTGCGTGCAATCGGTATCGAGGACAGCGTCATCGAGGTGCATCGCAGGCCGGATGCCGGGGACGACAAAACCCGAACGCTGGCAGTAAAGGTAGATAAGGAATCCGCGCATCAGGCGGTCGTAAGGGCGGCGCTCGATTGAGAACGGAACGGTGAACTGATATTGGGTCTCGATTTGATAGACGCCTTCTTTTTGGAAATCGGTGAAATCGCCCTGCCAGAAAGTTCCCCATCGGCTTTCGATACGTTTTATCCAGCCCTTGTACTGGTAGTGCGGATTTATGGAACGATAGTTTTGTTCATCGGGGGTGTATTTGCCCGCGAGGAGCTCAAAGGGCCAGCGATAGGTCTTGTCCGACCACGCCGCCGGCTTCTTGGCGTCGCGCATCCGCCTGTCGCAGATACACTGGATGAAAAACGGGATTTTGTCCGGCAGTTTGCGCTGCTGGTTTTCAGGGACAATCAGTGTCAGGGGCTTTATCGAATCAGGCCGAAAGCCAAGCTGCGTTGTGCACAATATAAAATCCGCCGGCGGCTGAGAATACCCTGCCGGCTTTTTCGAATGTCGGGTCGGCTTATTTTTCATAATCGTCTCCTATCGCAAGATGCTTTTTGCGGTTTCGCAGTCCTTAGCGATTTGGCGGGCAAGGTCGTCGGGGGTGTTGAATTTGTGCTGGCTGCGGAGTCGCTCGACGAAATCCATCGCCAGCCAGTTATCCGTCACTTTTCCAATGTCGCCGGTCAGGACGTGGGCCTCGATGAGAAGCGGGAAGTCATCGCCGAAGGTTCCGGCCTGGCCGATGCTGAAGACGGCGGGTCTATTTTCGGCTGCACAACAGACGTTCGATTCAGATTTGCCGAGGGAGACAAAGCCGGCATAGACGCCTTCAGCGGGAATGACCTGAATTGGTTTTTGCATATTGAGGGTTGGAAAGCCGAGTTTTTTTCCTCTGCCTTTTCCCTGGATGATTTTGCCGACGAGGCGGTATTGCCTGCCAAGCAAGGATGCGGCATCAGCGACATGGCCTGCTTCGAGCATATAGCGGATTGTGGTGCTCGAGACCCGCACTATTTGACCGGTTGAAAGGCGGGTTGTTTTGGCGGGGACAACGATGACGTCAAAGCCGTTTTGTGCCGCCATTTGTTTTAACGTGTCGATGGTTCCTTTGCGGCCTGCGCCGAAATGGAAGTCATCGCCTTCGACTACGGCAAGGGGCTTAATATCTTTGATGAGGAACTTGTCAATGAAGTCGGCGGGCGTGAGGCGAAGCAAGCTGGCGGTATCTTTGAGGACAATCAGATAATCGATGCCGAGGTCGGCGAGAAGATGGGTTTTTAACTCAAGGGGCGTGAGGACGCCCGGCGCTTTTTCCGGATGGAGTATAGCAACGGGGTGGGGCTCGAAGGTGAGCGCGACAAGGAAGGTTGCCTTTTCGGCTGCCGTCCGCCCTGCTGCTTCAAGAATTTCCTTATGGCCGATATGGACGCCGTCGAAGTTGCCGACACATAGAACGCACCCTCGCGGCAAGCGACCAAGCTCCATTATGGTTTTGAGAATTTTCATTAAACCATCCTTCTTAAACTATCGATGCTAAGCAAGAAAGTACCACAACACTTTATCGCCACAAGGGCAAATCTGCAATGCTTATTCGCGCGGCGGCAACCAGGCCAATGCGGCTTTTTCATCAAACGCGCTATTACCGTTTTTTACACGAGGAAAAGATTTGCAACTCAGTTGCAAATCTTAAAAAGGGATTGTAGAATACTACGAAGGACAAAAAAAGCGTCATCAAGCGAAGGGTTTAAGGATTATGGCACAGATACGGGACAAAACTGCGGCGGTTCTGACGGAGCTGAGAAATCACGCGCCGTTCACGCTGTTCGGGGCATTGACGGGCATTGTGCTGATGCTGGCGTTCAAGAACATCACGCACGATACAAGCTATCGGCTGTTTTACATATTTCACCCGGTGCACGTGGTGCTAAGCGCAATGGTGACGGCGTCGCTGTTTCATCTGCACGAGAAGAAAAAAACGTTTCTTACGGTACTTATTATCGGTTATGTGGGGGCGATAGGCACCGCAACGCTCAGTGACTCGATAATTCCGTTTTTCGGAGAGAGTATTCTCGGCGCGGCCGTCCCAACCGAAGCGGCTGTTCATTCGCACCCCGGCGAAGCCGAGTCGGAACAAAAAAGTGGAATTCATATAGGTTTTATTGAAGAATGGTACATAGTCAATCCTGCGGCATTAGTCGGCATCCTGATTGCATACTGTCTGCCGAGGACGAAGTTTCCGCACGCGTTTCACATTCTGATAAGCACTTGGGCATCCTCGGCTCACATTATGATGAACACCTATCAACCAATGACAGCGGTTTTTGTCGCGGGTATGTTTATTGTGCTTTTCATATCGGTGTGGCTGCCGTGCTGTTTCAGCGACATTGTTTTTCCGATGCTGTTTGTCAAATCGCCTGATGGTTTGAGCCGGCACCATCACCATTAGCCATTCGGGGAGTGATTATGAAACCGGGCATTGATTTGCAGGTGCGAAAAATTCTTGCGGCAGCAAAACTTTACTGCACGCCGTGCCGAAAGGCGATACTAAAAGTCCTGAAAAGGGCCACAAGGCCGATGCGGCAGGAGCAGATTGCCGGGCGATTAGGCAAGAGCCGTTTCGACAAGGTCACTATTTACCGTACGCTGGAAAGTTTTGTTGCGGCGCATCTTGTGCATAAGGCATTTTTGCAGGAAAGGACGTGGCACTACGAATTGGCCGACCGATGCAGCGAAAGGCAGTGCCATCCGCATTTTACGTGCACCGGCTGCGGTGATACGCACTGCCTGCCGGAGGTATCAATGCCTATGGCGAAAAGCCCTCCAAAGGGTTTCGTTATTTACCATCAGCAGGTCCGGCTTGAGGGCCTGTGCCCAAAGTGCAGCACCGCTATACAGGCAGATTGACAATCGATTATTGATGATTGATTAAGACCTCTGAAAAACTTGAGATTGCTTCGTCGTCCCGATTTCATCGGGACTCCTCGCAATGACAAAAAGTGCGTTTTTACGTCATTGCGAGGCCTGTCGTTCAGGCCGCGGCAATCTATTATTTTTCGTAGTGGTTTTTCAGAGGTCTCGATTATTTAATCCACTGAGGGATTTGACAAGTTTTTCAGGCAGATATGTGCGTTTCGTTTGAGCTGGGCGAGGCCGGGACGCAAAAGGGGTGAATCGGCGAAGCGGATTTCAAATTCTTCGTCGGTCAATCCGAGGATTTCATCGGGATTAAAAGCCGTCCTGTCGGCATAGTATGCGAATTGTGTATTTTTGCACGGGGGAGCGTTTTGCTGATAGGGACAGGCGAGGAGACAATCGCTACAGCCGAACAGGTGACTGCCGATTTTTGCCGCGAGGTCAGCGGGGATGTCGCCGGCATATTCGATTGTCAGATAGCTGATACATTTGGCGGCATCGAATCGGCCGTCGGGTTGCAGGCACCCTGTCGGACAGGCGGCGAGGCACTTGTCGCACTTAGAGCAGCAGGCAGCAACCGGCTTATCGGGGGTAAGCTCGAGATTGGTGATTATTTCGCCCAGGAAGATTTGGGGGCCGAGGCGGGGATTTGTCAGTGCGTGATTTTTGCCAATAAAGCCCAGTCCAGCGCGAACGGCCAGCGCCCTTTCGAGAACGGGGGCAGAATCGGTGCAGATTTTGAATTTGAGGCAGGGCCCTGCTTTTGAGACGAGAAAATCGGTAAGTTTTCGCAGTTTCTTTTTTATGAAGCGATGGTAGTCCTCATATTGAGCATAAGGGGCAATATGTCCGATGGGAACGGAGGACGGAGGAGTATTCGGTGGTTTATAATTGAGACCAACTACGACAACGGATTGGGCGCCTTCAAGGAGCTTTGCGGGATTGGTGCGTTTATCGAGGTTGCGGTACATATACTGCATTTGGCCCGCACAGCCGGCGTCAAGCCAGGCGGTCAGACGCTCAACGTCCTGCCGGTCAATCGGCGAGGCGTCGGTTATTCCGACAAGGTCAAAACCTAAATCGAGCGCCTTTTGCTTTATGTCATCTGCTAAATTCATACCCGCATTATCGACTTAGCGGCGTAAAGGTATTAGTGTCACCTTTCGATAATAGACCTCAGCGCCTTCGGACTGCAAGAGGATTTTACCTTTGCGGACATTCGCATCGGTCGCTTCGTTGACAACGGCGCCATTGACGATGTGGGTGCATTTTGAGCCGTCGGCAATAACTTCCATAGTGTTCCACTCGCCCCAGGGTTTTTCGGCGTCTTTTGTCTTTATAATTCGGTCGAACTTTTCGGTGAAGCGCCGGCCGTTTGCAGTAACGGCGGGGCCGACGAGCCAGAAGTCGCCGCAGTCGCCTTCCTGGACCTGGCACTCGATGCAATAAGGCCAGACCTCATCGCGTTTATCGGCGGGAAAGTGATACAAAATGCCGCTGTCTCTTTTTGCATCCAGGCGAGGCGCGAACTTTTTTTCGCCCCATTTGAATTCGACAATGAGGCGATAGTTTTCGTATTCCTTTTTGGTGCAAAGGTATCCAAATTCCTTGCCGAGGACGTGAATAAGGCCGTTTTCGACCTTAAAGATGCCTTCGGGGTCGTTGTTTATGCCCTTTGTTTTGAGGACTGTGTACCAGCCGTCAAGGTTTTTGCCGTTGAACAGCTCTATTTCGCCGGAACGGCAGGCGCTTTCGCCGGAGAAACCGGCGCATCCCGACAAAACCAACGCCGCACCGATTATGGTCAATATCACTGCACAAATGCGGCGACTATGGTTGTATTTACCCATACTTTTATTCTCCTTTGTTTTCAGGCAAGGGCTTTCTCGACGGCCGCTTCCATTTTTACCAGACCTGTTTTGGCGACTTCGAGAGGGTCCTGCTTGTAATAGTTTGGATTGAATAGTTCAAGGGAAAGGACCTTTTGCCCGCCGGTTGCGTTGAGGTCTCGGATGATTTGCGTCAGTGGCGCGACGCCATCGCCGGGATAGACCCTTTCGGCGTCAGTGATTCTCTCTCGCGGCGGCTGGGCAGGGTAATCGTTTATGTGAAAAACGGGGGTGGCATTTGCGCTGAGCAGTTTTAGGGCGTTGAAATCGGAGCCGCCCTTATAGATGTGAAAGACATCGAGGAGAAGCGCCGCCTTGGGGTGGCCTGATTCGGCGGCAATAAAAGCGGCCTGGCCAATGCGATTGATGTTGGCAGAGGAGCCCCACAGCTCGAGGATGGGGACAACGCCGGTCAGGTCGGATAAATCAAGGAGCGCCCTGTAGCGTTCGGCGGCCTTTAGAAGGTCAATGGCAGAAGCTCGCTGTGCGCCTGCGGGCGGAGCGGCCATTCGTTTTCCGCCGATTGCCGCGATTGACTCCATATCACGTTTGGCCTGTTCAAGCCCTTTGGCTCGTTCGGTTTCATCATCGACAATCCAGTTGGCAAAAGCGACGGCGTTTTCAACGGACAGTCCCTTGTCGGCGATGCGTTTTCGCAGGTCGGCAAGGTCACCGGCCTGCTTTTTGTATTCATTGACTTTGTCCAACCACAATTCGACCGCGGTGAAGCCGGCCTTTGCGGCAGTTTCGATGTCGTCGATGAGGGGCTGCTTATGGCCTCTCAAAGTCGCCATATTGAGGCAGTATTTAAAAGAGGATTTTGGCTTTTGAGACGATGCCGTTGCACCGAGGCCCTTTACAGCGGCAGCGCCGAGGGCAACGCCCGCAGCAGCCAGAAGGCGGCGCCGGGATAAGACGCGGTCGGTCATAATCAACTCCTTTACACAGGCAAACAATACCGAGGAATTATAGCAGAAGAGTACTGCCTATGAAAGGACGTTTCCGGACTGAATTCGCAAGTTTATCAGTTCCAGGTTTGTGCGAAGTGCGCGAAAAGTAAAAGTAGATTTTATTATGTAGCCGCTATTGTCCGTATTCAGTTGTCCAGACATTGGCAAATTCGGCATAATCATAAAAGTTTACAATTAGGTCAGCGTTGAAGTCGCAAGTATTTGCGACGGTATTGTCAAGCCAGTTGTTGCTGATTACACGAACATCGCCGTAGTCAATCGAGCCGTTGCAATCGAGGTCATAGATGTTGGCAGCCAGGTAATTCTGATTTATCCTGTCATCGAGAACAGCGGTGTAAGCCACAGCAGCCGGGGCAAACGTGTAGTAGGATTTAGCGGGTGTTACTGTGCCGGACCAGTTGTAATCCACCCACATTTCATATTGGCCGTTAGCATCGGTTACGGTCGAATTTCCACCGCTGGTTGCAGTTACGACTATGCCATTTATAGGCACGTTGCAGTCGTTCGAGATGCAGCCGCTAATGGCATAAGTCATTAATTTGCCTGCATAGTTTTGGTCATTCTGGTCCGCGATAATATCAGCGTATGCCCTGCTATTCGGTTCGAAGGTATAAGCGTACTTTGCCGGCGTGACCTCGCCGGACCAGTTGTAGTCCACTACCACCTTGTAGCAGCCGTTGGCATCAGTTGTATCCGAACCTCCACCGTATCTGCTTGTGTATGGGCCTCCGCCATTTTCTGCTGCCACGTTCACGTCACTGATTGAGGTGACCTCGTCAAATTCCAGGATATAGCCGGAAACGGCAAAGGTCAAAAGCGCAGCGGTATAGTCGTTCACTTCATCAGCAACGACGTTGTTATACAATATGCTGTTCGGTTCAAAGGTGTAGCATTCCTTTATGGGAGTGACCTTTCCTGACCAGTTATAGGGCACTACCACTTCATAGCAGCCATTAACATCGGTTGTATCGCTGATTCCGCCATTGTTATTAGCGTCCACAAATACATCTACAACAGGTGTGTTGCCATCGGGTTCTGTGATATGGCCGGAGATAGTGTAAGTATCCTGTGTTGTTGCCGATTCAGCCGTCGAAGTTGCGGTTGCATTCTGGTTGACGCTCTTGTCACGGGCCGTAACCGTGTAGGTGTACTGAGTACCCGGCGTAAGGCCGGTATCTTCATAGCTCGCGCTGTCCTGCCAACCACTGTCGTGCCCGCCGCCTTCCGTGCAGGTAAAGTAATACTCCACACCGCTCGGGTCAAATGCAGTTGTTGCCACCATTGCAATCGAGGTGGTTCCAGTCGCATATGGTGGAGTCGCCCAGGTCATCGGATTTGGCATCGGCGGGTCGGTGTCCGGAACGGTCTTCGGACCTGCCCAGCCGATGTTCTCCCAGTTGGCATCGGGGTCATTAAGGTGAGCTAAACCCTGGGCGCTATCCTGAGCCACACCGTCGTCTATCAGGGCCTGGCGAATGGCATAGACACCTGCGGCGTCGGTGGCCCGGCTGTTGACAGCAATATACAAAGCCGCCAGTCCCGCGGCGTGGGGGGATGCCATGCTTGTACCGCTAATGGTGTTATATCCACCGTTCTTCCAGGCAGAATAAATGTTAACGCCCGGCATCAGCAGGTCGATAGCCGCGCCCGGAGAGGTCACCGGATTACCTGCTACTACGCTCGCACTGAAGTTGCTAAAGGAGGCGAAAGAGTCGTCCGGCCCGTAGGTTGTAGAGCCGCCTGCACCGCCGGGTTGTCCGTCGGAATCGACCATCGCCGAAACGGCAGCGACCTCGGGGTAAGCCGCCGGAATAACATCGTCGCCGGTCCCGAAGATTCCATCGCTGCCATAGACATCTTTTGCCTCGTTACTTGCTGCAACGACGTAAACAATTCCTGCAGCAACGCTGTTTTGAATAGCGGTGCGAAAAGCGTTATTTGTCCCTTCAGCACTCAGGCTCAAGTTCGCAACTTCAATCTGACCGGCGTTCAGGGTGACCCAATCGACGCCGGCGATGACATCCGACAGGTAACCATTGCCAGTGGAATCGAGGACCTTGACGGCCCAAAGCCGGGCGCCTGGTGCGACCCCAACTACACCAATATTGTTATCCAACGCTGCTGCAATGCCGGCTACGTGGCTGCCGTGTCCGTTGTCATCATCGTATTTGTTGTCCTCATGGGGGTTAATCCCACGGGTGTAAAAATGTCTGCCGCCAACGACATACAAATCAAGGTGGTCAATGTCGATGCCGGTATCGATTATGGCGATGTCAACGTCTATCCGCTCATCGATACCGTCGATTTTCGCAGTATTGTTAAGGTCAACATCGATTCTGTTTACGCCGGTTGGAAGGGTCTGAGCACAGATGGTAACCTCCAGGTCGGGTTCAACGAGCACTACGCCGGGCTGCGCAAGTATGTCGGTTTTTTTTATACCGGGGGGTACGCGGATGGCAAAACCACGCAGCGCCTTAGTGTAGATGTGTCCGAGGTTTCCGCCGGTAAACCTTGCCACACCCGCGGCTGTCTGATGCACGTCAACCGTCTCGGCGACCTGGACGATATAAGCGTTGGGTATCTCTTTGGCATTGCTGCTTTGTGCGAAAAGGGATACAGCGCCGGCAACCGCCAAAACCATCGGCAACATTCGCAACAATACTGGAAAATTCTTCGTCACCGCCGGACCCTCAACCGTATCCTTTCTGACGGAACACAATCTTATTTGCGAGCGAATCGAGACGTATTATATCATATTTCAAAGGTACGATTCAAGGAAAAAGGCAAGTTTTGCTGGGCTGGAATGAGCAGAAGCGGATTTGCAGATTGTAAACGTGCGAGGAGTTGAGTAGTATGGCATAAATTTCAATGGTGCAAAGAAACAGTGGGAAGGAGTATCGGTTAATGGCAGAAGAGCTGATTGGGATAATAGGCGGGACAGGCCTGGGTGACGCACTGGCCGGGCGGATAGCCAGGGGCAAATTCTACGATGTCACCACGCCGTTCGGAAAGCCGAGCGACAAGATTATGGTAGGGGCAATCGGCAAAAGGAAAGTGGCATTTATCAATCGGCACGGCAAGGGTCATAAACTCATCCCGAGCGAAGTGCCTTACGCGGCGAATGTATTTGCGTTAAAAAAAATCGGAGTTCACACAGTCATAGGGACAGGTGCGGTAGGGTCATTGAGCGATAAAATCGGACCTGGGGACCTGGTCATTGTTGACCAGTTTATTGATAAGACGTTCAAACGCCAAAACACCTTCTTCACTGGCTTCGGTGCAGTGCATTGCGAAATGGCGCAGCCCGTCTGTGAACGGCTGCGAAAAAAGGTCATCAGAATCGCAAAACAGGTGAAGGTGCGAACATATCCGAAAGGCACATATATATGTATGGAAGGGCCGCAGTTCTCGACCCGCGCCGAGTCGCTGATGCACCGGGCGTGGGGAGGCGATGTTATTGGAATGACGGCGATGCCGGAGGCGAAATTGGCAAGAGAGGCGCAAATGTGCTATTGCCTGATTGCTCTTGCGAGCGATTACGACTGCTGGCGACCCCGCAACAAAGGCAGGGACATGCAAACGCTTTTAAGGGAAATCACAGGCAATCTGCAGGCGGCCACCAACAATTGCCTTGAGCTTATTGAGCGTATCCTGGCAAGCGACAGTGAGCTTGTCTGCGAGGACTGCGCGTGCAGAAGGAGTTTGGCCCTTGCGGTGTGGACGAACAAGGACCAAATCAAGGCCGCAGAGAGAAAGAGATTGGCGGCGCTCTTCGAGTAGTAGTTGACTAATCCCCGGCCTTGGTAGGGTGTGAATAAAAGTCGCCTCTCCGCCTTATGGCGGACCCGCCTTTCAAGAGCGACCTGGCTTACAACATCCTCTTCGCCGAGCGCAACGGCAGGACAGGGAGCTTTGAAAAACGTTTTTTTAGGCGGCGAATAGGAAATATTGAAAAAATAAAAGGCAATTCGAGTAAGATTTTGATATAATTGTGAAATTGAAAGGATTGGTTACGTAGCCGAGCGTTTAATCCGCCCCGCCTACGGTGGGTAAACTCTGGCGGATTAATGTGGGAAATGTCAGCCCCGATAAAGATGCAGGGAACTTTTTGGTTCGTGGACGGAAGAAAAATGCAAACCATTATGAGGTTTATCATGTCAAAGTTTTTCACAAAATTGGTAATTCTCGCTGTTTTAGTGTGTTCTGCAGTTACATACGCCCAATGTGATTTTGAGTGGAAACCTGTAAGCAGCGGGATGAATGGTCCGGTTTGTTCTCTGACGGTTTATAATGGCGAGCTTATTGCGGGAGGTTATGGGGACGGTGTTGATGCTAACAGTACTGCCCGTTGGGATGGCAATAGCTGGCAGCCACTGGGCACGGGAGTGAATGGTGGTGTTTATGCTCTTGAGGTCTACAATGGCGAGCTTATTGCAGCAGGCAGTTTCTTCACCACTGCCGGGGGTGTTTATGTCTATTGTTGCATTGCCCGCTGGGACGGTAGCGGCTGGCAGCCACTGGGCGGTGGGCTTACCGCCGGTAATCCAGGTTATTGGGCTAATTCCCTGACGGTTTACAACGGCGAGTTGATTGTGGGAGGTCCTTTCAATGCTGCCGGTGGTGTCGATGCCCGCAATATTGCCCGATGGAACGGAAACTCTTGGCAGCCATTGGGTGGTGGTGTGGATAGTGGGGGTTGGGCCCTGACGATTTACAATGGCGAGTTGATTGTAGGAGGTTGTTTTACTGAAGCTTATAATAGCGATTTGAACGGTGGTTTCATTCCGGTTACTGTCAACAATATTGCCCGCTGGGACGGGAGTAATTGGCACCCTCTGGGCAGCGGGATTGATGATTTCGCGGTCGAAGCCCTTACGGTTTACAACGACCATCTTATCGCAGGAGGTCCTTTCACTACTGCCGGCGGTGTTGACGCTAACCATATCGCACGCTGGGACGGCAGCAACTGGCAGCCATTGGGTAGCGGGATGAACAACGACGGTCAAGTTCTAGCACTGACGGTTTACAACGGCGAACTTATTGCAGGAGGTGGTTTCACTACTGCCGGCGGTGTTGACGCTAACAATATTGCCCGCTGGGACGGTAGCAACTGGCAGCCATTGGGTAGCGGGATGAACAACGACGGTCAAGTTCTAGCACTGACGGTTTACAACGGCGAACTTATTGCAGGAGGTTCTTTCACTACTGCCGGCGGTGTTGACGCTAACAATATTGCCCGCTGGGGACTACCTGAGGTTTATACGACAGGCGATTTAAATCACGACTGCGCCGTGGACTGGCTCGATTTGTCAACATTAGTTGATAATTGGCTGAGGGAGGATTGCACTATTCCGGATTGGTGCGAAGGTGCCGACCTTAACGTCAGTACGAATGTCGATTTCTATGATTTTGCCGAATTTGCGAACAATTGGCTGAAAGGCTTATGAGAAAGTAATTAATTATAGCTTTAACAG
>Ga0315274_10000523_pt1 | contig 60132 bp, 70 predicted proteins | sample YL17G02_20_MG_FD_203700 | JGI IMG/M metagenome (GOLD analysis project Ga0315274, IMG submission 203700) | Sediment microbial communities from Yellowstone Lake, YNP, Wyoming, USA - YL17G02_20 | ecosystem: Environmental > Aquatic > Freshwater > Lake > Sediment | place: USA: Wyoming | collected...
TGACCTCTTTGTTTGTCATAGATAAGTATTGCATAGATAATGGTGGTTAAATTAACACCATTATTCCATACCAACTATGACATTTCTAATTCCCTCTACTATGACATTATCATGTCCGTGTTACACCTTAATTTGTTAAATATCCAAGTTCGTCACCTTTTTCGCATGCAACTGAATGAATTTTTTCCGCGGAGCAACTTCCTCGCCCATCAGAATATCAAAAACTCTATCTGCCTCTTCGGCGTCTTCAATCGCCACCCGTAAAAGTATTCTGTTTTCCGGGTTCATCGTCGTTTCCCAAAGCTGTTCCGGATTCATCTCGCCCAGGCCTTTATATCTTTGGATATGCATCCTCGCATCTTTTTTCTTTAACTCTGCTACTATCCTGTCTTTTTCCCCTTCGGTAAAAGCATATTTCATCTCCTTGCCAACCTGAATGCTATAAAGCGGAGGCTGGGCAACATAAAGATAGCCCGCCTCAATGATCGGTCTCAAATAACGGAAAAAAAGCGTCAAGAGCAAGGTTCTGATGTGCATCCCATCAACATCGGCATCAGCCATAATAATAACCCGATGATAGCGAAGGCCAGTGATATCAAATTCCTCGCCGATAGAAGTTCCCAAAGCAATAATTAAAGCTTTTACTTCGCTTGAAGCCAAAATTTTATCCAGTCGCGCTTTCTCAATATTTAAAATCTTTCCCCTTAGCGGTAAAATCGCCTGAAACCTTCTGTCGCGCGCTTGCTTGGCACTATTATGAACAAATACTCCCGAGGCAAGGGCAAAATTATGAGTCCCTTCAACCTCAAAATCATAGACATCTATTCTTTCTTTCAGTTTCACTATCTTTTTTATCTTGTGATTATAATTCAAAACAGCTTCGATGGTAATTCTTTTGCCCATTCGAGAAAATTGCCGCCTTAGAGGCATTAAAGAATCTTGAGAATTGAGATTCTCGGCTTCTTTATAAAAACCTTCTCGCAACATAAATCTATGATCCGGAGTACAAATTATTTCTTCATCATTGTCTAAAATAATTTTTATAACTTCCGTTTTAGATTTTGTTTTTCGAGGATTCTGGATGGGCCCAATTCCCATCCGCCCATCCTCTTTGATTGTGTAACAATAATTCTTTATTCCTTTTTTATGTTCCTCGACTAAATCTTTAAAGGCAAGATTTCTCCCATCAGTCAGGGCCACTTTCGTTTCGCCAGCAAAACAGCCGCCGGCTGAAATTCCTTCCAGGAGATAAAGCTCTGACCTCTCGGGGTGACGGCTGGAACAATCAGCTAGTTTTCCCGGCAAGGCCAAAAAACGAGAAATGCCTTTCTTGAAAATCGTCTGTCTTGCTTTTGAAGCCGCGCTGCGCGCTTTTTGGGCCAACAAGCAACTTTCAATAATCGCCCTTCCATCTTTGCGGTTTCTTTCCAAAAAATCAGCAAAATGTTCAGAAACTAATTCCGCCACAATGGCTCTTGCTTCAATATTGCCCAGTCTATTCTTTGTCTGGCCCTCAAATTGCGGTTCTTTGATTTTAATAGAAACAATGGCCGTCAGGCCTTCGCGAGTATCTTTGCCATCCAAGCCATCATCTTCTTTTTTGATTAAATTTTCTTTCTTGGCATAATCATTTAAGGTGCGAGTGACAGCTATCCTTAGGCCAGTCAAATGGCTTCCGCCTTCAGCCGTAAAAATATTATTGGCAAAGCTTCCTTCAAAAGATTCAAATTCCTTGGTATAAACAAGCGCCGCTTCAACCACGATATCGTCTTTGGCGTCATTAACGTAAAAAATATTGTCGTGGCGCGGCGTTCTTCCTCTGGTCAAATGCTGGATATAAGAAACTAAACCACCTTCGAAGTAAAAGGTATAAGAAAAAGGATTCTTAGTCGATTTATCCTCAAAAATAATTTTTACTCCTTTGGTCAAAAACGCCTGCTGACGCAAATAACGCAAAATTGCTTTTGCGTTCCATTCAATTTTCTTAAAAATCTGTAAATCTGGCGAAAAGAAAACAGTTGTTCCCTGATTGTCGCATCTCCCGCTCTTTTTAAGCTTCATCGTCGCTTTCCCGCGCGAATATTCTTGAAAATAGAGGTGATTATCGCGACAAACTTCAACTCTGACATAATCGGAAAGCGCGCAGACAGCAGCCAAGCCAATGCCATGAAGGCCGCCGGTAGCAGCATAAGCCTTACCGCCAAATTTTCCTCCGGAATGAAGCGTTGTCATAATCGTTTCCAAGGCCGGCTTTCTTGTTTGAGGATGAATATCTACGGGGATGCCGCGGCCATTATCAGCCACGGAAACTTGATTATTGGGCAAAAGAGTAACTCTAATTTCATTGCAATAACCCATCATCGCTTCGTCAATCGCATTTCCTACCACTTCTTTTAAAAGGTGATGAAGGCCTTCGGGGCCAGTGGAGCCAATATACATTCCCGGCCTGCGCCTGACTGGCTCCAGCCCTTTTAAAATAAAAATATCTTTGGCGGTGTAATCGCTTTCGCTTTTTTTCTTTTTCGTTTCTTCTTCTTTTTTAACAACTTTTTTAGCCATAAATCTTGAAAATTGAATTATTGAGAATTAAACACACCAAGAACTGATGATTAATTTCTTTTTCGTTTCCTCATTACTGATTCTCCTCTTCTTTTCAGTAGTTTATTTCCTTACTTCCCAGTCAGAATTTTCTTCAAGAGCAGAAATTATCTTCTGGTGAATTCTTTCTATCTCGTCTGCCTGAAGAGTTCTGTCTTCGGCCTGATAAATCAGATGGAAGGCAAAATTTTTTCTTCCTTCCGGCAATTCCTCACCCTCATAGATATCAAATAGGTCAACGTCCCTTACCAGGCTTCCGCCGCTCTCGCCAATGATATTTAAGACTTCAACAACCTTTGTTTCGGCTGAAACTAGGAGAGAAAGATCTCTTGTTGCCGAAGGATAAGGAGAAATCGGCTGGTATTCTTGTTCTTCAATCGCCACTTTCTTTAGTTTCTCAAAATCAAGGTCAAAGAGAACTACTTTTCCCTTTATCTTCAGGGCTTCCAGAATTCTCGGTGAAATCTCTCCAAGAAAACCGATTTCCTCGTTATCTACCTTAATTTCCGCGCATTTATTAATATTCCAGACTGATAACTTGCTCTCCTCCGGTGTCGGCAAATAATCATCATACCAAACTCCCTGCCCCGAACCAGCAGAGGGACTTAACCCCATTTTTTCCAACAAAGCTTCAATCACCCCTTTGAGTTCATAGAAACCTTCATCTCCTTTCTTTCTGGCGATTAAACCGTCTAAGGCTGTTTTTTCGCTAATGCCGATTTTATTTTTTGTCTCTTGGCGAAATGTTTTTCCCAATTCAAAAATTTTTATCTCGTCAAAATATTTAAAATTCGACTTCACGTTCTCTAAAAGATTAGGAACCAAGCTTGGCACTAGATATTTCTGGCTATCGCTTAAAGGATTCTCTATTTCTACGAGTTCTGTCGAAGAATAATTAAAAATTTTCGCCCTGTCTTCTCCAATAAAAGAATAGTTATAGACCTCCGAGAAACCAATTTCTTTTAAAATGTCGCGGGAAAACTCTTCCCAGAAAATGTCAAAATTTCTTTCCGGCGGTATCAGGCAAGCCTTAGGCGCTTTTGCGGGAATTTTTTCATAACCGTATATCCTGCCAATCTCTTCAGTCAAATCCTGCGGCAAAGAAATGTCCATCCTAAAGGTCGGCACCCTGACTAAAAATTTATCGCCTGAATCTTTTAAAATTGTAAAACCAAGATTCTTCAAAATTTTTTTGGCGGCTTGACGAGGAATTTCTATGCCAAGCAGACTATTCACTTTCGCCATCTCCACCTTAATCGTTTTCGCTGACAATTTTTGAGGATAAAAATCAACTCTTCCTTGAGCTATCTTCCCTCGGGCCAGCTCTTTTATCAGTTGGACAACCCGATCAATCGCCATTTCGGTTAAATTTGGATCCACCCCTCTTTCAAAACGCCAAGAAGCATCTGTCTTAAGTTTTAAGAATTGCGAGGTCTGGCGAATTAAATTAGAAGAAAAATTAGCCGCCTCAAGAACCACTGTTTTTGTTTTCGCGTCAATCTCTGCCCTCTTTCCTCCTTTTATTCCGGCAATCGCCAGTGGCCCATTTCGATCGGCGATAATCAGAATTTTTTCATTCAAATTATAATCTTTATTATCCAAAGTGGTAATTTTTTCTCCCTTTTCCGCCATTCTCACAATAATTTCCTTGCCGAGTTTTTTCTCGCCATTTTCAATCTTCTCCAAATCAAAAGCGTGAAGCGGTTGCCCTGTTTCCAGCATCACATAATTAGCAATGTCAACGATATTATTAATTGACTGCAGGCCGCAAACTTCCAGTTTTTCCCGGAGCCACTGGGGCGAATCCTTCACCTCGACATCAACAACTACTCTGGCGGTGTACCGAGGACAGGCAGTTTTCTCTCTAACTTTAATCGCTACCAAATCTTTTGCTTTTATCTTCTTTTCCTCAATCACCTTAAAAACGGGTTTTGCCAATCGAGAACCGATGACAGCTGAAATTTCTCTTGCCAAGCCAAAATGAGAAGAACAATCAGCGGCGCGATTAGGCGTTACATTGAGGTCAATAACAAAATCTTTTTTGATTTCTTCTACCCCTTCCACTTCTAGCGTCCGCAAACTTAAAATTTCCGCCAGTTTTTTTGGCTTGGGCAAGGTGTCTTTAATATATTCTTGAAGCCAGTTATAAGAAAATTTCATAATTAGACTATTCTTTAAAATTGCTGCAAAAACCGCAGATCGCCGGAATGAAACAACCTGATTTCGTTGATTTTATACTTCATCATCGTTAAACGATCCAATCCCACGCCAAAAGCAAAGCCCTGCCATTTTCGCGAATCCAATCCGGCATTTTCCAAAACCTTGGGATGAACCATACCTGCGCCCATCAGCTCTATCCAACCGCTTTCTTTGCAAACTAAGCAACCCTTGCCATCGCAAAGCGCGCAGCCTATATCCATTTCAAAAGAAGGCTCGGTAAAAGGAAAAAAACTCGGCCGCAAACGGATGAGTATTTCTTTGCCGAAAAATCTTCGCAAAAATTCCTGCAAAATCGCTTTAAAATTAGCAACGCTAATATCCTCCCCTATCATTAAACCTTCCAGCTGGTAAAATTGCGCTTCGTGCGTCGCATCAGTGGCCTCATGGCGGAAAATCTTATCCGGAACAATAATCTTCAGCGGCGGCTGGTTTTTTTCCATATAGCGCACTTGAACCGGCGAAGTGTGGGTGCGTAAAAGCAACCTTGGTTTTTCTGATTTTAACCAAAATGTGTCCCACATATCGCGAGCAGGATGGTCAGCCGGAATATTCAAAGCGTCAAAATTATACCATTCAGTCTCTGCTTCCGGTCCTTTAGCCACATTAAAACCCATGCCCTGGAAGATCATCATTATTTCCCTTTTTGCTTGAGTTAAAGGATGTAAATGGCCCAAATTAACTTTTTTCCCGGGGACGCTTGTATCAATCCATTGGCCAGTCTCCTCATCAACTAGAGAAGAGCGTAATTCTCCTCCTTTTCTGACAAATTCTACTTCCAGAAAACTTTTAAATTCGTTGATTTCCTTCCCTAATTTAGCTTTTTCCTTTGGAGAAACTGTTTTCAGGTCTTTCAAAATTAAAGATACTTGGCCGTTTTTCCCCAAGTATCTCTTAAAAACTTGGTCTAATTCTTTTAAATTTTTACTCTGGCTAATCTCGCTATGAGCTAACTCTTTTAGCCTTTCCAAATCAATTTTCTCCATATCTTTCTTTTGTTTATTCTGCTTTATTTTACCAAACTTTTTACCTAAAATCAAACAAAATTTCTAATCCTTCGACAAGGGCTTCGATTGAGCTCAGCCGAAGCACTAATCAAATCCAAATCTTGCAGACCCCGAGTTTCCGCAAAGCGCATTTAGAATTACTGTGGAACCTTAGTTCCACAAAGAGCGATTTTGCGGAAACTCGGGGTCTGCAAGATTGTTCACAAAATTAAGTAATCTTTGGAAGGATCGCTTAGCTCTCAAAAAAGGATATGCGAGGCGAGCGGCCATGGTTCTTGCTACGGCAAGAGAGCGAAGCCGAGCTCTAAGCTTAATTCTTCGGTGGAGAATTAAGCGGCCTTTTTAGGGAGCTAAGCGATCCTTAAAGCGGAACCCTGTGGAAACCCGGAGTCCGCAAAACACGAGGTTTTCTCTAAAATAAATTTAGCCTGCCCCACCGCCTCCGCCGCCGCCACCTCCTCCGCCGCCGCCACCTCCTCCGCCAGAAGCGCCGCCAGAAGAAGCGCTAAAGCTTCGACCAAAAGAAGAAGTAAATGAAGAGAAGCTGCTGGCAAAGCCGGAGGCGGAAAAAGAGGAAACGCCGCCTGATCCATGAGAAAAATAAGAACCGACATACCAGCTCGGCGCCCAGTTTTTCTCTTCCAAAAGAGGAGCGAAATGTTTAATCCATTTCTTCTCCACGCCAAAAATAATCGCATACGGCAGATATTTAGAAAATGTTTCCGGCGTTTCAAAAGCCAGACGATACTTCTCTGCCGTCCCAAGATATTCTTTAAAACAAAGCCATTGATACCTTTGTTCGGCCCCTTCCTTAGTTAAAGAAGGCATATAATGGGCAAACGCCAAACCAATAACAATAACCGCCAAAATACTGGAGAAGAAAACAGCGCCGCGATAAATCCAGAAGCTAGGCAAAATATATCTGGCAAGAAAAAGAAAGGCGAAAAAAGAAATAACGCCAAAAATGAGCAAGAGAGCGAATGGTCCTTGAAATTTCTTTCTGACCGTTTTGATGTTGCCGCCAAAGTGGCCTGTTTGAGATGCCTCTTGCAAAATTAATTCCTTAATTAAATCAAACAACTGCTTGTTGTAATTAGAATTTCGCGAGCGAAGTTCAGAGACAAAAACTTCGTTTTTCCGATTATCCTCAAACAAAAAACGTTCAATCTTTTCCTCAAACGGCAAAAGTCCTTCTCTGTTTTTCTTCTCAATCAGATAGTCGTTGCCAAAGTTAATGCCCAAAAACTCTCTTGGTTTTTCAATAATCTTTAACTTTCCTCTTACTGACATATCAATAATGGCCGCACCGATACCCTTATCAACTTCCTGCCTCAAAATAACCTCTACCACGGCTGGCGGTAAGTTTTCCGGCGGCTCATAAATCGCCATCATTGATTTTTTAACTCTCGGGTCGCGGCCTTCGCGCCACCATTTATAAAAACAATAGACAAAAGCAAAAATCGGCGCTAAAACTCCAAGGCCGAGAAAAATCCAGTTAATCAATTGTTCGCGATAAACTAATGGTCTTTTGATAAATCCCTTCGGCCAACCAACAGCAATCGTAAAATCAGACCCACTAGAAACATCCTTTGCCTGGAAAACAATGGTTTGGTCATCAACAAAACGATAACTATTTTCATCTTGGCTATAAGCGTCAAGAGGATAAAGAGAAATTTTCACCTCATCCTTTGGCACTCCGGCCGGCAGATGAACAGTAACTTTCAGATTTTTAATGGGTACTTCTCTCTTAGAAGGGATAGCGTTCCAATAAAGCTCATCGTAGTCTTCATAAAAATCCAAACCGCCGGCAACCTTGTATTTAACGGTCCAGCTTTTTAATTCTCCCCAAAAATCCCGGCGAGAAAAATTCCACTGAACGTGTTGGCTATTTCCTTTAGACGAAATATCCAACTGGCCGCGGGGTAAAGAATTGCCCACTCCGTCAAAAACTTCTATCCCGGAAAAATGATCAAGCTTTTTTCTCTCGATATCTCTGAAGAAAAAACCGAAATTACCTCTAAGAAAATAGTTCTGCCTCTCTAAAACGGTAAAAGTAGAGTCCTGATTAAGAGAAATATCCACTTCGTAATCTTGGTAATAATATTCCTGGGTTTGGGCGGAAATAAAATAAGGCAAAACCAAGCCAAGGATTAAAAGTAAAAGTAATTTTTTCTTCATTTTGGGAAAAATAAATATGCTATGATTGAATTTGCCTTATTATAAGCTGAAAAGCCTGATTTTTAAAGATGAAAATAGAAGACTTTGACTACTTTCTCCCCCAGGGCTTAATTGCTCAAGAACCGGCCAAAGTGCGCGATCAGTCTAATCTTTTAGTTCTGGAAAGAAAAACCGCTAAAATTCGTCATCTTAAATTTGCCGAAATTGTCAACCTTCTTTCCCCTAGTGATATTTTGGTTTTTAATAATACCAAAGTGATTCCGGCGCGTCTAAAAGGCAAAAAATCAACTGGCGGAAAACAAGAAATTCTTTTAATTCATCCTTTAGATGATCAACTGACTTTCAAAAACTGGCCGTCAAAGTGGCTGGCGATTGCCAAACCTTTTCCTAAGCTAAACCAAAAAATTTATTTTCCCTCTTTGACAAATCGCTCTGGACTAGAAGGAAAAATTATCCAAATATCCAAAGACAATCTGGTTATCGAGTTTAATCAAAAAGGAAAAAGGCTAGAAAAAACAATTTATAAGTTTGGCGAGGCGCCTCTTCCTCCCTACATCAAAAATCCGACATCGCGCTCTTTTAAACAATATCAAACTGTTTATGCCAAAGAGCAGGGTTCGGCCGCCGCCCCTACGGCTGGTTTTCATTTTAGCAAAAGACTCTTAGCGAGAATCAAAAGAAAAGGAATCGAAATGGAATATCTTACCCTTCATGTCGGCCTAGGCACTTTCGCCCCTGTTCGAGAAAAAAACATCGAAAAACACCAAATACATCCGGAATATTTTGAGATTTCCGCAAAAACAGCTAAAAATCTGAACGAAGCGAAAAAAAAGAATAAAAAAATCATTGCTGTTGGCACGACGGTTGCCCGAAGTTTAGAATTTGGCAGCGATAAAAAAGGTGTTTTACAGCCTCAAAATGGCTGGAACAATCTATTTGTCATCCCCGGCTATAAATTTAAATTCGTAGATAAACTGATTACCAATTTCCATCTTCCCAAATCAACTCTTCTGATGCTTGTTTCCGCTTTTGCAGGCCAAAAACTGATTTCAGAATCTTACCAAGAAGCCATCAAGAAAAAATACAGATTTTATTCTTTTGGAGACGCGATGTTTATTATCTAACTAGAACCTTAAATCTTGAAGCTACAAGTTTCCATCAAGGATCGCTTCGCTCCCTAAAAAGGCCGCTTAATTCTCCACCGAAGAATTAAGCTTAAAGCTCGGCTTCGCTCTCTTGCCTAAAAGGGCAAGAACCATGGCCGCTCGCCTCGCATATCCTTTTTTGGGAGCGAAGCGATCCTCCCAAAGTTAGAAAGATGAAGTTTAGCTAACCGCTAAGGGACGCCTCCGCAGGCCGAGCGGGCAGGGTGTCAACCAGAAGGTTGACGAGCGAGGCCGAGGCGGAACAGCGATTTCCTCGCTGGGGAAATCGACTGTGTCGACCCTTAGCGGTTAGCTAAACGAAACTCAAGGTCCGCAAATAGATTTCAAAGATTTAAGTTTCAAGATTTAAGTTTTGAATCATGTTACTTCATATCTGTTGCGCGCCTTGCGCCTTGCCGATAATCGAATATCTTTTAAAAACGAAAAAGGCAAACGAGTTTGCCCTGTATTTTTATAATCCCAATATTTTCCCGAAAAAGGAATATGAAAAACGGCGGGAAGAGGTAGAAAAGATTGCTAAAATTTATAACTTAAAATTATTTACTGGCGATTATCGCCACGAGGAATGGCGGGAATATCTTGAAGAAGAACTTCCTCAACCTCCCTTTTCTTATCTGGAAAATAAAGAACGCTGTTTCGCCTGTTTCCGTTTCCGCCTGGAAAAAACCGCCCAGTTTGCCAGAGAAAATAAGTATGAAAGATTCGGCACAACCCTAAGCATCAATCGTTATAAAGATACTGAAGCTATTAACAATTACGGCTTTTTCTTGGCAGAAAAAAATCACCTCTCTTATCAAGAATTTGAGATTGAGCCGGGAAAAGCTCATCAATTAGAATTAGAACTTTCCCGGCGTTACGATCTTTATCGCCAAAAATATTGCGGCTGCGAGTTCTCTCTGCCTAAAAATCGCCCTCTTTAATTTTTTGCCTGATTTTTTTTACTTCCTGATTAAAGAAATAGAGGTTATGGAAAGTGAGAAATTTCATTCCTGTCATCTCGTTGGCGCGAAAAAGATGGCTAAGATAGTTTCGCTTATAACTCTGGCAGACAAAGCAGTCGCATTTTTTATCAAGCGGATTTTTATCTTTTAAGAATCTGGTTTGACTAAGGTTTATTCTTCCCGTAGAAGTAAAGGCCGCGCCATGGCGGGCAAAACGGGTAGGCGTAACGCAATCAAAAGTGTCAATCCCCGCTCTAATCACCTTGGCAATATCTTCAGGATGGCCAATGCCTAAAAGATGACGCGGTTTCTTTTCCGGCAGCTCCTCGTTTACCCAGCCAATCATCTGGGTCATTTTTTTCTTGTCTTCTCCGAACTCGCCGCCGATGCCAAAACCATCAAAATCAAGACGGCTGATAAAGTTGGCGCTTTCCTTCCGCAAATCTTTAAATTTTTCTCCCTGAATGACGCCATAAAGCGCTTGCTTTGATTTTTTTGTTTTGAGGCAAATCTCTGCCCAGCGATTCGTCCTGGCAACCGATTGCTTGACATATTGATATTCCGCTCCCGGAGGAATGCATTCGTCAAAAGCAAAGATAATATCGGCTCCCAGCGCTTCCTGAATTTTTATTGACTCTTTCGGCCCAAGAAAAATCTCTTTCCCGTCAAGAGGAGAAGAAAAATAGACTCCTTCTTCTCTTATTTTTTTGTTTTTAAGAGAAAAAACTTGGAAGCCGGCCGAATCAGTCATCAAAGATTCTGGCCAATTCATAAATTGATGCAAGCCCCCGGCTTTCTGAACAACCTTCTCTCCTGGTTTCAGATGAAGATGAAAAGTATTGGCAATCAAAAGTTGAGCCCCGGTCTCTTTCGTTTCTTTTGAATCAAGAGTCTTAACTACGGCTTGGGTGGCGACAGGAACAAAAGTCGGCGTCATCACTTCTCCGTGGTTTGTCTTAATGATCCCTAATCTCGCCTGACTTTTTTTTGATCTTTTTAGAATTTTAAATTCCATCTTTTCCTTTTCAGCTAAAAATCCCGCCCTAGGGCGGGATTTTTAGCTGATTCTGTTTATTTTTTGTTTACTCCTATCCCAAAAATTTTTCTCGCCAACCAGCGAACAACTCGCCAAGAAAGAAAAATGGCTAAACTGATCGTCCCCAGCCAAAGCAAAGTCACGGGCAAACCAAAGAGAACAGCGATCATTAACTCAGCGTAATTTTTGAGCCGGTTAAGCATACTGCGAAAAGCCTGTTTGACGATAAAAAGTGGACGCCAGCGCAAACCGAAAACTTCTATATCGGATTCGGAAGTTAAAGAAACTGTAATAGAAGACATCTCTGTCTGACGCTTAAGATACTCAAGCTGCCCCTCGACTTGTTCAATTTGCCCCCGGACATTGCCCAGGTATTGGGAAACACTAAGAATATCTTCTATCTTTTCCGCCTTCTCCATAATTTTTAGATACTGTTCTTCTTCCACTTTAAGATTTTTTAGCTGCGCCTCGAGATCAAAAAAACTTTCCGTCACGTCCTGCGAACCGATGATTTCCCTCTCCACTTTGAGAGATAACGACTTAATCTTGCTGATTGCTTCATCAAAATTTTGCGCTGGCACACGAATAGTTACCGTCCCTGCCTTTGTTCCTTCAGAAACCTCGTAAACCTCCGAGTAAAAAACAAAGCCGCTTAGCTCATTCGCAATCTTATGAATGCTCTCTGCCGCCTCCTCTGCCTTACCAACTAAAAGAGAAAGAGACGCGTTCTTGACCACTTTTCTTTGGGTTAACTCTCCCTCCTCTACGACTTCTCCGCCGGCAGCATCATTTTCTGTTACTGGCGGGAGCTGGCCATTGTCTCTCGAAGAAACGCTGCTTATCGCTCCGGGCGAACTCGAGATTTTTTCGCCAAGAAAAGGAATAATCACTTTGCCGTAATTGCTAAATTGAGGAAGGGGTGAAGGAAAAAATGTTTTAAGAAAAAATATAACAATAACAAAAACGCCAAAACCGGCCAAAGTATAAAGCGCGAATTTTTTCACTTTAACTGCCGAATCCTTTTTTTTGAAACTATCTTTCATTTTTTTAAAGATTGAGTTTTTTATTGCGACCATCTTTTACATTATAACAATTTTTTCAAGAAAAGAAACTTTATTCCCAAATACTTAAAATTTAATAAAGAAGGTTTGGCTTTCCAAGAAAGCAGATTTTTAGTATATTAGAGAATATGACTGATATCATTATTTTGGCGGCGGGCAGAGGAACGCGAATGGAATCGGAAAAAACGAAAACGCTTCTTCTGGTCAACGGCAAACCAATCATCCATTATCTCTTAGATGCTGTTTACGCTTCTGGCGTAAGCCAAGAGCCGATTATTGTTGTCTCGCCAATAAATCAAGAACAAATTAAATCTACTTTAAAAAACTATCGCTGCCGATTTGTCATTCAAAAAAAACAACTGGGCACAGGCCATGCGGTCAATTCTGTTTTTAAAAGCAAGATCAAGCTTGAAGAAAATGTAATGGTGATTATGGGCGATCACGCTTCTTACTCTAGCGCTACTTTTCAAAAACTTAACCAAAGCCACAAAAAAAACAATTCGCTTATCACGATGGCGACAACAAAAGTGCCCGAATATCGCGGTTTTTGCCAGTGTTTTTATGATTTTGGCAGAATAAAACGGGACAAAAACGGAAAAGTCTTGGGAATTGTTGAAAAAAACGATGCCAGCGAAGAAGAAAAAGAAATCAAAGAAGTTAATCCCTCTCTCTATGTTTTTAAGACTGGTTGGCTGAAAAAAAACATCGAAAAAATAAAAATGAACAAGAAAAAAGGCGAATATTATCTCACTGATATTATTGCCATTGCCACTGGCCAAGAAATAAAAATAAACTCGATAGCGATCAAACCCGAAGAATGTTTAGGAATAAATACTCCTCGAGATCTCGCGCGAGTGGAAAATCTCTTACGATGCGAATCTCCTCTAAAATAAAGACCGGCTCTCGCCGGTCTTTTTCTCTCTGCTTTTTTCACCTAACATCGAAAAGGCTTGGAAAGCTAATCATTTTTTTAAATTAATTTTTATTTTTCCATTAGTCACTAAAATATCAAAATTCCCTTCCGGCTGAAATTCTTCCCAATTATATGGCGTTCCGTCAAAATGAAGAATTTCTCCGCCGGCTTCTTTGACAAAAAGAGTGCCGGCAGCAATGTCCCACAAAGGAATCTTGGTAGTAAGATATCCCTCTAGGCGGCCAATGCCAACCCAAGCTAATTCTAAAGAAGCTGACCCTAACTTTCTCGCGTCCTTGGCTTGGGAATAAATTTCTTGGAAAAGACTGGCTACCCTTCCTTTGTCTTTTTCTCCGCCCTCGCAAGAAGCAAAATAAGACTTTTTTAAATCTTGGATTGTTGAAACTCTTGCTTCTTTTTCCACGCCAATAAAAAAATCTTCGTGACGCGCCCCAGCGCCAGAAACAGCCACAAATCTTTCTTTGAGAAATGGGGCTTCAATCACGCCAAGAATTGGCTTTCCTTTCTGCCAAAGCGCGATTGAAACAGAAAAAAAGGGATTATGATTTTCAAAATTAGCGGTGCCGTCCAAAGGATCAATAATCCACAAATAATCACTCTTTTTCTTCACCAAGCCGTATTCTTCTGTAAGGTAAGAATGTTCGGGATATTTCTTTTCAATCGCTTTTCTTATAATCTTATCAGCCACCTCATCGTAAACCGATTTCACTTCTTTGCCTGTTCCCCTTAATCGCGGCTCGCCTTCACGAAAAGAACTAAGCAGACGCTCCCCTGCCTCCTGACCAGTTTCTATCGCAAATTTTAAAAATTCCTCTTCCATAATCTTTAATTTAAATTTTAATTAATTCGTAGTCCCATTTTTTACCAGTATACTTTCCGGCAAATTCAAGATGAAGCAATGGGTCTTTTCCGTGGATTTCTTTAAATAAATCTTTTCCATTGGCCTTGTTTACTAAATCAACACTTGCTTTATCAATTGCCACCGGGTTATCCGAAAATAAAATACCGATATCTTCAGAGATGATTCCTCCCGGATCAGAGGCGCAATCGCAATTTTTAACAATGTTTTTCAAAAAGTTAATATAAAAAACTTTTTCTGGGAAATTATTAATCACGGCCGAGGCTCCTTGAGCAAGCAAATCGTCAAAACCAACGCTTTCCGGCGCCAAGCATTTGTAGGAACATTTTTCCTGACAAATAGAGCAACCAATGCAATCCTCCAGATTGATTTTCGCTTTGCCGTCTACCATCTCTATGGCCCCGACGGAGCAAAAAGTAGCGCACGTTCCACATCCATGGCACGGGGCAACAAATTTTGGTTTAGAGAGAGTGTGTTCAATCTCCTTCGTTTTTCGTGAGACTCCGCCCATGCCAAGATTTTTAATAGCGCCGCCAAAGCCGGAACAGATATGACCTTTGACATGAGAAATAACTAAAACATTTTTGGCCTCTATCAACTCTTGGGAAACTTCAGCCATAAAATCTTTGGTTTTTATCTTGGCAAAGCGATCAGAAATAATAAAATCAGCTAATTTATCATAGCCCTTTTCTTTTACCACCTGACAATAACCCTCCACTGAATTTCTTGGTGAGGAATAAAGCACGGGCGTGTCAAGAAGAATAGCTTTTAACGAATTACCGGCCAAGGCTTTAATGATCGGCCTGATATCATTGGCGGTAAAAGCAAATTGATTACCCGGCTCGCCAAAATGAATCTTGGTAACGACAGAAAAACCAGGAAGATAAAAACCCTTCAGTAAATTTTCCGTTTTTTGTTTTAATTTTGAAAAATCTTTTAAAAAATAAACTTTGCTCATCTTTTTTTACCTAGCATCTTGGAGATAACCAAGAAGGCTCGGGAAGCTAGTTTCGAGGAGCCGCTCGCTCGCCCAGCGAGCTCGCTCGCTTAGTCCTCGGCTCACTCTTGGACTTCGCCGAGTCAGACTCGGCGAAGTCCAAACCTTGCCCGTTCGCCTGCGGATGCTCCCCAAAACTACTTCCCTTGCCTTCTCTCAAGTTGTTAGAATTCGTGGTATAACCTATGCAATGCTGTTTTTATGGCTGAAGAATATCTTCTGTCCTGTCGTTTATAGAGATAATCACGTTTTTGACCGTAGAGAATTGTTTAAGCGTCTCCGTAATTTGGGCTCTCGTCGCTGCCACCCGGCAAGAACCACCTACTTGAAATTCCAGCATTTCATCAAAATCAACTCTTGCCACGTTATCAGCAATCGTCAATTTTTGAATTTTCACGCCAGAATTAATGCTTGAGAACGATCCTTGGCTTGATTCTAGAGCTGTCGGTCCTTCTAGCAATAGTTCCATGGCCTGTCTCGCTGGCGCCTGAACCTTGGGCACAATTCTTTCTACGGGAAAAACTTTATTGCAGGAAAACTCTGGATCAAAATTGCTGTTATTAAAAAACAACTTTGCCTTACTTGTTTCTCCCAGTTCAAGCCTAAGGGGAAGAGAAACCATGTCTATTTCTGACCCGTCTTTTGGAGATAACCAGTAAACGTCAAGAACGACATTTTTGTCTTTTGGCTCTGCAAAAAGATAATTCACTTCCTTTTCAAAAGGACCGAAAATACCCATGTCCGGACTTTGGCTAATAGCAATCGATTCAAAAAGAAGAGTCCCATCTTTCTCCTTCAGTCTGACATTTAAAACATTTTCAAACACCCTGGCCTCTCCTCTGACGATAAAAGGCAGGGTTACGTTTTGCCCTTTTCTTAAACCAGAAACAACAATATTATCCGAAGCGTATCTTTTGGCGCCAAAATCAATTAATAACAGGGTTTGCCCTGACTGAAAAAAAGAAAAGACAAAATAACCGCTTATCATAATGGCGGCTATTCCGATAAGAGAAAAAATAATTAGTTTCTTCATCTTTTTTCACTTAACATCTTGGAAATAACTAAGAAGGCTCGGGAAGCCAGTTTTGAGGAGCCGCTCGCTCGCCCAGCGAGCGAACTCGCTTAGTCCTCGGCTCACTCTTGGACTTTGCCGAGTCAGACTCGGTTTTGCCGAGTCAGACTCGGCTTCGTCCAAACCCTGCCCGTTCGCCTGCGGATGCTCCTCAAAACTACTTCCCTTGCCTTCTGTTGAGTGTTACAGTTTACGGCATACCTACTCCAAAATCTTAGCCGCGGCTGTAAAGACCGATAATTTCTGTTTGGGCAATAATATGGCCAGCCATCGCCTGTTCCAACCCTTCTTTACCCATCTCGCTGCCAAGCTCGAGCTTTATATCTAAAGCATAGAGTCTAAAAAAATAATGATGGATGCTAGAAGGCGGACAAGGTCCGCCATAGCCTGACCGGCCAAAACTGGTTGTACCCTCAACTGCTTCCTCGGGTACGCTATTTTCTCCCACTTCCGCTGTTTTGGGATTAATATTCCACATCAACCAATGCACCCAAAGACCGCGAGGCGCATCAGGGTCATCCACAATTAAAACTAAACTCTGTGTCCCAGCCGGCACTTCTTTAATTTTAAATGGCGGGCTGATATTCTCCCCATCACAGGTGTATTTCTGCGGAATCTGTTCGTTGTCTCTAAAAACAGGGCTAGAAAGAATCATGTTTAAGGGCTCAATCTTTTCACGTCACGAGGAAACATCACTGCTTCTTTGACGCTTTCAAGATTAAGAATCTGCTGGATTAATCTTTCTGAACCCATCCCCCAGCCGCCATGAGGCGGCATCGCAAATTTGAAAATATTCAAATAAAATTCCATCCCTGCTGGTTTCACCTTCTTCTTTTTCATGTTTTCTATCAATTGGCTATAAAGATGAATCCTCTGGCTGCCGGTAACAATCTCCATCCCTTTCATAATTAAATCAAAACCACAAGTTTCATCGGGATTTTCAGAATCAGGCAGAGTGTAAAACGGTTTTTCTTTCCAAGGATAGTGGGTTAAAAAAATAAAATCTGATTTATATTTTTCTTTGGCGTAGCGTCCGGCCAATCTTTCTCCCTGGGGATCGATATCTGTCTCTTGGGGCACTTCGTAGCCATATTTTTCTTTAATGATTTTCTTTATTTCCGCCAGTTTAACGCAAGGAATTTCTTTTGGCACTTTTGACATTTGGCCGCCATAAAGCGCTAAATATTCTTTACCCTCTTTCCCTATCCTCTCAAACATCTCTTTTAAAACTCTATTAAGAGTGGCGGTGATATCATAAAAATTTTCAATAAAAGCCATTTCCGCATCCAAGCTGGTATACTCGTTCACGTGACGTGTCGTAAAGTGAGGTTCGGCTCGAAATGCAGGACCAATTTCAAAAACCCGCTCAAAAGCGCCGGCGGTAATCTGCTTATAAAATTGAGGGCTCTGGGCAAGAAAAGCGCTTTTCTCAAAATATTGAATTTCAAAAAAGTTTGCTCCGCCTTCAGATGCCGCACCCAAAATCTTGGGTGTTTTTATCTCTACAAAACCCTCCTCGCGCATCACCGTTTCATAATTCTTAAGTAAGAGGTCATATAGTTTAAAAATCGCCTGAATTTTAGGATGCCTTAAAGATAAAGTCCGATAATTCAGAAGGTTGTTAAGGTCAAGTTTTAATTCGTTTTTTGACAGATCAAAAGGAAAATCTTCAACGCTGGTGGAAATCACTTTTATTTCTTTGCCCAAAATCTCGTAGTTCCCTTTCGCTCTTTCGTCCTTTTTCACCTGTCCGATCAATTCTACAATATCACCTGTTTTTGCCGCTAATTCTTTTTCCCAGACAACCTGAATGGTTGCGCTTCTGTCTTGAAGAAGAACAAAAGAAATACTTCCTAATCTCCTAAGATTTATTACCCTGCCTTTGACAAGGATTTTTTTGCCTAAATTTTTGCTGACTTGGTTAATTAACGTTCTTTTCATATTCAAATAACTGCTTGGGGAGCTTAGCTCCCCTTGGATAATTTAAGCAATATTTCTAAAGATACTCTTTTATTTTTTCTACCAATGATTGAGGAGTAAAATCTGTTTTCAAGAGATAGTCTTTAACTCCCAGGCTAAAAGCTTCCTCTCTTATCGTCTCGGTGCTGTAATTTGAAACGACGACAACAACCGGCATTTCAATATTCTCAAAACTTTTCCTTAACTTTCTTAAAAAAGCGATACCGCTTTCCTCCGGTAGAAGGATGTCTAATAAAATTAAATCTATCTTTCCAATTTTGGCTTTTTCTAGCCCTTGCCTCACTGTCTCGGCCACCAGCACCTCAAAGCCATTTTCGAGAAGCACGTCACGATACATCCCAGAAATTTTTTCTTCATCCTCAACTAATAAAACTTTTTTCTTGTCTTCCATCATAATTTTATTATAGCTTTTTTCTTCTTCTTTTTAAATAAATTGCTCCCTCCTACGGGGAGCAGTTTCTTCCAAGGTAATAACCATGATATGCTTTGAAATCAATACCTTATCTCGAAATCGTCAAATTCACCTTGATATTCTTCCGTTTCAACCTCAATCTTATCAACACGGCTAGGAGAAGAATCATTTTTGAGCCAAGTGAGCATCTCTTTCATTTTTTCTTCCTCGCCTTCAAGAACCGCTTCCACTCGACCGTCAGGAAGATTCATTGCCCAACCGGTTAATCCCAATTCCTCTGCCCTATCGCGCATCCCGGCTCGCAAAAAAACGCCCTGGACCAGACCGGAAATAAAAAGATGTTTTTTAGTCTCGCTAGGCATAAAGTTTTCTGGCAAATTCTTTAGCTTCGGCTAAATCTTCTTCGTTCGGCCTTTGTTTATTAATTCCGCCGAAAAGCTTAATGAAGCCGTTACTGTCAAAACCGGGGCAAGAAAAATCAGCGATGATTTTCAGGCCTTTTTTTGTCAATCTTTCTCCTAGCGCCCGATGATACAAAGATTTTGGACCAATGCCTTTGGTAGAAAAAATAAAGGCTTTTCTGTTTAAAACAGGAAGTTGCTCCGCCAAGTTCAGAAGTTCCTGATGGTGCTGGCCAAAATAAATACCCGAGCCAAAACCAATCAAATCATATTCAAAAAGGCGAGTTATATTCACCTCGTCCGGTCTTAAAATTTCCGCACTAAGAACCTCGGCCATGGCTTTGGCGATTTTCTCGGTGTTTCTGTGATGCACCGAAAGACAAATGATTAAAGATTTAATCATTCCTTAAAAGATTCATCGCAAATTAAATCTTCAAGAGCTTTTCTTTCTTTTGCCCCGGCGGAATCAGCCGGAATACCCAAAGGCATTAAAATTGCTACTTTGTATTCTTCGGGAATATTTAGAATTTTCTTCACTTCCTCTTGGGAAAAAGCGCCAATCCAACAAGTGCCCAAACCTTCAGCCGCGGCAGCTAAAGTCAAATGGTCAATGATGATCGCCAAGCTAATCAAAGCCATTTCCTCTTTGGGCTCCAATAAAACACCGGCAATAATAATTGATGCTTCGGCAATAAAAGCCTGATTCTGGGCAGCGCTGGCAAGATGCTGTTTTTTCTCCTCATCCCTAACCACTATCAACTTATAGGGCTGACTGTTATGAGCTGACGGCGCCAATCTCACTGCCTCAAGAATTCTTTCTAATTTATCCTCGGGCACCGGCTTTGATTTGTAAACCCTGACGCTTCGCCTTGTTTTAATAGTTTCGTAGATATCCATTTTCTTTTTTTATTTCTAACTTCTTTTAATTTAACTTTTTTCTTTTGATTTGTGAAGCCCCGTATCGAAAGCCCCAAGCAGTTCTCGTTTATCTCGCTTTGAAAGGCAAGGCTTTCTGGTACGGGGTGAAGCCCCGTATCGAAAACCCTAGGCAGTCCCCCATTCATTCCCGCTTTCCATAGTCATTACTAATAACTTACATTAAGGAGCGAAGCGCTCCTTTCAAAGATTAATCTTGTGAACAATCCTGCGGACCCAGAGTTTCCGCAAAGCACATTTGGAATTAAAAAATGGTGAAAAATGGTGTCAGAAAAATGGTGAAAAAAATGGTGAAAAAATGGTGTCAACTCTGATTTATGAAAAAATGGTGTCAACTCTGATTTATGAAAAAATGGTGTCAACTCTGATTTAAAAATGGTGTCAAAAATGGCGTCAACTCTGGTTTTTGATACCATTTTTGATTAGAATAATTTAATGGGTAGATTCTTAAGAATAACTGAAGAAAAATCAGAGTTGACACCATTTTTCTCCTAAACGACTTTTGTAATCAGCGAAGGTTTTGGCTATTTCTTCTTTTGTCTTCAGAAATGTTTTTTTTCTTGCTAAATAATCAAGATAATATTTCTCAATCTCTGGCGGGAAAATTTTGTATCTTTTGGCTTCCTTTCTTTCCTTTTTTCCTCTATCCCAAATATCTCTCATTGTTTTTACTTGAATTGGCATATTACCGAAAACGATATACGAATTTACGAATTTGCGTTTTCGGATACGAATTTATACGAATAATTTAATTCGTATATTCATAATTCGTAGGGTTATATTAAACAGGCCTTTTAGACAACCCCTCTTTCCCATAACCAATTTTCTGATAAAGATAATAGGCCGAATATTTCTTCCCTTCCTTTTCAAACTTTTTAGCTATCTCAAGAAGAGCATCTCTAGCTTTTTCTGCTTCTTTGCTTTCCGAATCAATTCCTATTATCCTTTCATAAGCCTCGATAGCGTGTTGAATCTTGCCGGGTTCCTTTTCCCAGATTTTAGCCATTTCTAGCAAAGCATTTCGAGCTGTAGCTTTAGTTTTATCTTGAAAAGTTGAAACCATATTAAATTTCCATATTAAATTTGTAGTAATATTATTTTTTCGACTTTTAAGATTTTTGCCCCGAACTAATCCTCGCTCTGCTCGGATAGTACGGGACGAGTATTGCCCAAATCAACTTCTATTATTAGTTTACTTGCCCCGTAGTTAAATCCAGAGGATTTATACTATCGGGGTTTTCCTTCTAATTTTTCTACTTTTTTCTCCAACTCTCCGATTTTCTTTTCTCTTTCTTCATCTTGGGCTTTACTGGAAAGAAAAGAATCTTTTTCCCACCAGTCAATCCCCATTTCTTTAGCCTTATCTACCCCGGCTATCAAAAGTCTTATTTTAATGGTTAATAAATCAACATCGGCTATCTTAATTTGAATATCACCGGCAATAACAATGCCTTTATCCAAGACCAGTGAAAGAACATCGGCTAAAGTAGCCCCGGCGGTTGATTTTGCAATTGTTTCTACCATAAAATTATTTTTCAGTTTTTAATTCCTTAGCCTTTAAAATTAAGTTTGCCGTCCTCTTTCTTAAATCAGCAATGTAATGGCAAATTTTACATTCGGCTCTTTCCACATCGAAAAGTTTACAATTTATAAGCTCGTCCATTTCTTTTATTAATCTCTCAGCTAAACGAGCTTTTTCCCCGATCTCTCCGGCTTCATTTATTGCCTCATTTATCTTCTCTATCTCTTCGTTTTTTGACGTGAATACGGGACATTTAATTTTTTTAATTTTTTTCTCTTCTCTCATTTTAATTATCTCAGTTTCCCTAATGGACCTAAATCCAAATTTAAATCTTCCTTTTCAAGGCCGAAAATTAATCTAAGTTCTTCTAATTTGGTTTCAATGGCCTGAAGATTCAATCCTAATTTTTCTATTTCAGTTTGAGTTAAATGACCTCCCTGAACTCTTCTTGTCGCTTCTCTTTCTACTAAGTCAACGATGACCTTAATTAAGGTTAAAACTAATTTGGCTAACCCCGACTCGGCCTCTCGAGGACAACTGGCATTAATCATCTGATTGATATTAACCTGGGTTCTTTCGATCTGTTTTTCTAATTTTTTGACATAAGCTTCGTCTCCAATTTCATTTTGGTTTACATCCCCGACTCTTTTTCCCTGCTGAGTTTCTAATCTTGACATGGAAACGAGAATAAGTTTTAGCTGAATAGCTAACAAATCTAAATCGGCTATTCTCACCACTAAATCTCCTTGAACTACCGCTCCTTTATCAATTACTTTATCTAGAGCATCGACTAAGGTAACATTTTTATTGTCTAAATAAGTAGCCATTTTAGTCCTTCGACTTCGCTCAGGACTAACCCTGAGTTTATCGAATGGGTTAGGCGAAATGATAGGAGGGCCAAGGACCGCTCATCTCAATTTCGATCCCCATGAGGTTATATTTTCCTTTTAACTCTTCGACCTTGATTTGAAATTGGGCTAATTTTTTTTCTTCAATTAAATAAAAAGCATTCAAAACCATTTCTTCCATCTTTCCGGTAAAATCTTTTTCCAAAAGTTTATCTTTATTTTTGCTAAAAGCTAATTGGTCCAAACATTCGTAAATCTCTTCAGTAATCCTATCTAATTCTTTATCTTTCTCTCGATTAACTATTTCATCGATTTGCTTTTGAGCGAAAAATGCCATTCCTTTTGGCAGGGATTCAATTTCTTTCTTTTTCGCCAGAACTATCTCATTTTTATCCTCAATAGTTTTCCGAAAAATACTCTCTTTTAAATAAACTTTAACTCCCCATTCCTGCTTTCTTTTGAGTTTCTCTAAACTATCTTTGAATTGTTGATAATTTTTTCTGAGACAATCTTTTAAGCCTTCTTCGGTCTTGAATATGGTCCCGAATTTCATTGGAATCACTGAAATTAGATTTGGGCCAACTCTCATTGCTTGTTCAATTACATATTCATGGATTTGGGCTTTTTCTTTAATCCAATTGAGATCTTCTTGAGCTTTTCTTGAAATTTCTTCTGAACCAAATTCGTTTAAATCTACTTTGCTAACTATGGCCTCGATTTTATCGTGGGAAATAATATAAACTTTCTCTTCTCCGGATATGGTTTTGACAACCTCTGTGGGTTTAACTGTTTGAGGTCTTATACAATAAAGATAAAATCCTTTCTCCATACAAAATCGTACAAAATCTTAAATTTTTATGCTTCTTCTCTTTCCTTAAAACTCTCGGTGTCCGCTTTCTTTCTCATCGCAATTTTTTCGTAGCCAAGAATCTCTCCATCTTCATCTACTTTAACTTCATAAGTTCCGATAACATCCATTCCTTCGGGAATAGATTTTTTTTCAACCATTTCAACTGTCACTACCCAACCCTCTTTTTCTTTTTTTAATCCAATTCCAGCCGGCTCTTTAAATCCGGTTAACTCAGCTAATTGTTTCTTTGCTTTTTCTATAAGTTCTTTTTGTCCCATATTTGTATTTAATCCTTCGACTTCGCTCAGGATTAACCCTGAGTTTATCGAATGGGTTAATTGTTTTAATTTTTTTGGCATTTTTGACCTTTACCCCCACCATTTGGCTACAATTCTATTTTTAATTAAATTAACATTAACCGTTGAGTTTTAAATTATGACCAAATGGTGGGGGTTTAGTGATTATTTCTTCTTTAAAACATCTAATCTCTCTAAAATATTTTTTTCTCTTTTTTTATATTCCTCTTCGGCAATTTGACCTGTTTCCAAAAGCAGTTGATTATCTAAAAGTTCTCTTTTCAACTTTTCTGGAGTATCTTCCAATTCCTCCAGGGCCCGGTCATGGATTGTCTTAAAAATCCATATTAAGAAGTCGTCTATTAAAAACATGATTACTTTAAGCTAAATTCTAATTCTACGAAATTAAACGGCGGCAAGGGACCAACATAAAGAAATTTAATCATTCCATCATATTTCTCACCAAGCTTTAAAACTTCTTCATCAAATTCCTTTTCTTTCTCTTTTGGAACTAAGAAGGCGGTATTAAAAATCACTTGATCAAGTTGAACTTTATTTTCTTTAAAATCTTCGGCAATCTTTTTTAAGGGTTTTAATATAGTGCTTGTCTCCCTTTCTTTTTTTCTTTCCAAGGCACTGGCTACCATTTTTCCCACTTCTATTGCTAAATTTGTTCTTCCAATTCCTGAGACTTTTGTAGCCTCTTTTTTAGTAATTTGAATTTCTCGATCCTCTTTAATTATTTCCTGGAAGATGCTGGGAAGGTCTAACCAAATTGCTTTGAGATTTAGCTCAACTTTTCCTTTAATTTTTTTAAAGGTGTTTAAAAGATCACTGGTTCTAGATTTTAATATTTTCTCTTTCATATCTCTCTCGCTTTTTGCTACTGTTCCAAAGCTAACTGGTAAAACATCGTATTCTTTCATTACTCCTTCAATCACTTTTTGATGAGTTAAAGTATTTTCTCTTGAAATAGGATATTCTTTAATTTCGGCATCTGAAACTACTACTGAAAGTTCGCCTTGAGAAATCGAATAAACCTTGCTTCCTTCGATTCCTAAAACATTAAACTCTTTTTGATTTTTCTCTCTAATAATGCAGTAAAGATATTTTCCATCAGTCATAAATTTCTAGTGATTAACCCCGAAAGACTACAGCACACCTCTAGTAGCCTTTCAGGATTAACCACAAAAGTGGTTAATCCCGTGGTCGACTATTTTTGCCTTTATTTCTTTAAAATAGCTGGTAGGGGCAATCCAAATCTTCCTAAATTCTTTAAAATTGAAGCTAAAAGGGAAATTATCACTAAAATGAACACTGCCGGAACAATGAGAACTAATTTAGGCAAAGCCTGTCCCACTATCTCAATCACTGCAAATCCTAAAACATAAGCCAAAACCAGTCCTTTCATGAAATTGCCAAGCTTACCAAAAGCAAATTCCTTTTTAATAATGGCGGCGATAATTCCTAAAACAACATCGACTGCCAACAAAATGACAATCCACTGCATTTGGGTAGTTCCAAATAAAGCTGTAATATCCATATTTTTAATTCATTTTAAATTTTATCTTTAATACTTCGACTTTGCTCAGCATCAACCTCTTCGAGAGCCTGAGGGTGCCTCAGAGCCTCGAACGGCCTGAGTTTGCCGAAGGGTTAATTTCGACCTTTTGATTTATTTTTCCTTAATTTCCTTTTTGCCCCACCAAAATCTTTCTTCCCAGAAAAAGCCACTATCTTTTCTCTTTACCAAGATACTTATTCCAATTAGTATTGAAATCACTGGCCAAATAATACTCCAGGCACCTTCGGAAATATAGCCCAGATTTTGGAGTAAAAAGACTATGCCAGTAACTATTAAAATTAAACTAAAAAACATAAATTTATTTTGCTTTCTCTGGGGGTTTTGCAAATAATTTTTTAAAAACTTCTATAATTCCTTTTTTCTCTTCTTTCGCTTCGGTCTTTTGAGAAGTTAAACTCTCAAGTTGTTCTTTTTTTTCCTTTTCAATTTTTGGTTCGCTCTTTCTAGCTTTTTTAAAAATCTGTCCTCTACCCCTGCTTTTTGCTTTAGGTTTTCTAATCTTTTTTCTCTTTTTTGGTCTCTGTTTTCTTATTCTTTTCTTTTCTTGTTTTGCTTTTCTTTTATATTTTTTCTTTTTGCCCTTTTTGGTAATTTTTTTTCTTTTGTTCATTTTTTTGCTCGGCCTTATTTTTTCTCCTATTTCTTCTCTTCCTTTTCGAGTAATCTTATACCAACCTTTGTCTTTTAATTTTTTTATTAACCCCTTTTTTAATAATTGTTCGCAGAGATACTCAACATAACTATTCCCAAGTTTTAGATGTTTGGCAACTGTATAAGCTCGAGGTTTTCCTTTATTTTCTGAGATTAGTTTTAAAATTTTTTGCTCGGTGTTCATAACTTCAGAAGAATTTCTATTTATTTCTTTTTAATCTTCTTCTTTTTTAATTTCTTTTTTTCTCCAGCCAAATCTCTCCTCCCAGAAAAAACCGTGGCCTCTCTGTTTAAGAATTAAACCGAGACCTATTATTATTAAAATAGCTGGCCAAATAATACTCCAGGCACCTTCGAAAATGTATCCAAGATTTTGAAGTAAAAATACTAAGCCGATAATAATTAAAATAAGACCAAAGATCATATTATTTCAAAGTTTTTAAAGCTTCTTTAAAATGTTTATAATTAATTTTTAAATCCTTAGAAGGATTATGGGAAACTGCTTCTCTTACCGCCAAAAGGCTTGTTTTTTGGCAAATTGCTTCAATGTCAGAACCTACTAAGCCCTCTGTTTCTTTAGCCAAATTCTTTAAATTCACATCTTCTGCCAAAGGTTTTCCTTTGGTGTGGATTTTAAATATCTCCTCCCTTGTTTTCTCATCGGGTTTTGGAAGCTCTAAAAGGAAGTCGAATCGACCCGGTCTTAGTAGGGCTTGGTCAACTAAATCTAATCTATTAGTTGTTCCAATCACTATAACTCCCTTTAACTCTTCTAAACCGTCCATCTCAGAAAGAAATTGACTAACTACTCTTTGACTTACCCCTGAAGAATCTTCGATGCTTCTTTTAGGAACTAAACTCTCAATTTCGTCAAATACAAGAATACAGGGGGAGGCCTGTCGAGCCTTTTTGAAAACTTCTCTCACTCCTTTTTCTGATTCTCCTATCCATTTTGACAAAAGTTGGGGTCCTTTAACTGAAATGAAGTTTACTCCACATTGAGAAGCTACTGCTTTTGCCAATAAAGTTTTCCCTGATCCGGGTGGCCCATAAAGTAATATTCCCTTTGGTGGCTTGGTTTTGGCTTTTTCAAAAAGTTCAGGATATTTTAGTGGCCACTCGATGGTTTCTTTCAAAATCTGCTTTATATTCTCTAGTCCTCCAACATCTTCCCATTTAACATTTGGAACTTCAGTAAAGACTTCCCTTAAGGCTGAGGGTTCAACTTCTTTTAACGCCTCGCAGAAATGATCCATAGTAACCTCAAGTCCCAAAAGTTTTTTATAAGGAATGTATTCTTTCTCAAACTCAATTTCTGGCATAATTTCTCTCAAGACTGACATTGCTGCTTCTCTACATAAAGCCTCCAAATCTGCTCCAACAAATCCGTGAGTAATCTCGGCTAACTTTTCTAAATCTACATCCTCGGCCAGGGGCATGCCCCGAGTATGAATTTCTAGAACCTTTTTTCTGCCATTTTTGTCAGGAATGGGAATTGAAATCTCTCGATCAAATCGGCCAGGTCTTCTCAGGGCGGGATCTAGAATATTGGGAATATTGGTAATTCCGATGACTACCAGATTTCCTCTCGATTCTAAACCGTCCATCAAAGCCAGTAGTTGAGCAACCACTCTTCGCTCAACTTGTTTTTCTCCACCCATATCTTCTCTTTTTGGAGCAATGGCATCAATTTCATCTATCACTAGAATAGCCTGTGTGTTTGCCTGAGCTTCTTCAAAGATTTCTCGGAGCCTTCCTTCTGACTCTCCGTAAAATTTTCCCATTATTTCCGGACCCGAAATAGAGGTAAAATAAGCATCGGTCTCATTGGCAACGGCTTTAGCAATTAAGGTTTTTCCGCAGCCCGGAGGACCGTAAAGCAAAACTCCTTTGGGAGCTGAAATTCCCAATCTTTCAAAGACCTCAGGATATTTTAAGGGAAGCTCAATCATTTCCCTGATTTTGCCAATTTCCTTTTTAAGTCCGCCAATATCCTCGTAGGTAATTCCTATTCCTCTTTTTTTTCCCCCTTGGCCTTTTATTTTGATAGCCGTTCCGGAATTTATTAAAACCGCTCCTTGGGGGTCAGTATCTTCAACTTCAAAATCCTGAAATTTAGTTCCAAACAAAGTTGCCCTAATTTTATTTCCCCTAATTACCGGAGTCCCATCTAAAATCTGGGCTAAATATTCTGCATCTGTTTCTTTAAAAGAGCTTTCAGAAGCATGCCCCGTACCGAACTTGTTCTGGTGCGGGGTCAAAGGTTTTAGAATTATGGTTGAGGCTGAATTTACTTCAATTTTTTTTATTTTTACCTTCTCTCCCAATCCCGCGCCAACATTTTCTCTTATTATCCCATCCATTTGTAAAATCCCTTTTCCTCGCATTTCTTCAAAGGCTGGCATTATTTTTGCTACCGCCTTTTCCTTCGCTTTCTCAGATTTTCTAATCTCAACCACATCTCCAACCTCGGTTTTAACTTTTGAAAGGTCTTTTGGGTCTATTCTAACAATAGCCCTCCCCACATCTCTGGACTCTGCTTCAGCTACTTTGAAAACTAACTCCTGCATACGTTTAGATTTTCTTAAGCTTTATTTCAAGAATCCCGTTTTTAAAATTTGTCTCCTTTTGCTCAAAATCTACTTTAGCTGGCCGCCCATTTGGGCGAGTCTCGCCACTGGCGGGAAGCAAAATCTCCTTGGAATACTTTCTTTTTTCATCCCCGGCTTCCAGTATTAAAATGTCTCCTTTAAGGTCTAATTTAATACTTTCTTCTAACACCCCGGGAAGCTCAGCTACAACTAATATGTGATTTTTTTCATCGAAAACATCGACAATCGGCTCTCTGGTCTCGGTGATTTTAAATTCCGGCTTTGTTTTTTCTTTAACGGTTTTAATATTACCAAAGGTTTGAATTTTTGGTCTCTCTCCCATTCCGGTTCTAATTGAAAACCCATAAATTCCCCTGACGCCCTCTTTTCCTTTTATCTCTCCTTTCTTTTTAATTTCTCCGCCAGATTCTTCAACTTTCTCTACTAATTCGACAAACTTCCCTAATCCCTTAAATAATCCGCCAACCAAAGGCAGATCTTCCAAACTTTTTAATTCTTCTTTAGCTATGTCCTTTTCCTCCTTTGGTTTAAATTTTTTCTTAATATTTTTTGCCATAGTTTTATCCTTCGACAGGCTCAGGATAATCCTGAGGAATTCGAAGGGTTAACACTTCGACTCTGCTCGGTGTTAATCCTGAGCTTGTCGAAGGATTAATATCCTACTGATAGTCTTCCTCTTTTATCTTTGCCTAAACCGAATCTGCTCGGCCTTTCCGGGATAACAATCCTTCGACTTCGCTCAGGATAAATTTTTCTGGATTCTTGGCCTATCTTTTCTGCTACTAATAACTTTCCTTTGCTTTTTATCTTACACAATTTTGAATATACAAAATCTATACAGTCTTCTTTCTTTAAACTTTCGCACAAAATCCTTGCATAATCCAAACTAATGCCAGTTTTTCTAGCAATAGTATCAACAGATGCTTCTCCTCCCCAATCCCAAATTATTTCCAAAACTCTTAGTTCATTCGTAGTCATGTTCCTTCGCCCTATCGGGCTCAGTCAAACTCAAAGCGTAAAGCGAAAAACTAAAAAAGTTTAGATATCTTTAACTTCAAGCTATGGTTTTGCGCTTTTAGCTTTAAGCTTTTAGCTTAGCAAAGCGTTTAGTATCCCAAAACTAATCTTTCTTTTTTCTCAGAACCTCTGATTAGATTATCCCTCTTTCCCGGAATCCCTCTTAATTCCGCTGCTGTCTTAGTGGCTTTCTCAAGAAGTTTATTCATCTCTTTTTCTACATCTTTCAATCTTCCGCGCAATTGTCCCTTTCTCCTCCTTAACCTTTCTAATTCCTTTACTAACCTATCTTTCTCATTTCTTCGCATATACAAGTCTAAAATGGCAGTTGTCGGAAGGCTAGGCTTGCCACTTTTTTTCACTGAACCAGTATATGTCCTTAGATCAGGAAGGCCACTGATATTTTGAAGGGTTTTTATTGATGTTTTCACATTCGACTCGTCCTTCGCTTCGCTCAGTCCTCGCTCAGTGCAAGTAGAGTCGAAGTGTCCTGAGCTTGTCGAAGGATAGATTTAGTTAGCAATATTTTTTAATTAATTCTTCAACCAATTCTTTTATCTCTTTTCGTTTTGACGACCAGGGGCTTCGGGTAGTCTGAGAAACCAAGATATCTTGAACCAATTCTCGAAAAACAGAATCAGCTGCCGAAACTTCTCCTTTATTGATTTCTACTGCTTTAGCTAGGATGATACAGCTTCGGACAGTCGGAGGAAATTCACAAGGATTACCTTTCCTCATCCCTCTTACTACATCGACAATTTTCTCTGCATCTGCCTTCGGCAGACCGGATTTTGCCTGAGTTATTGCTATCTCAGTTTTTCGATCAAAATAATCCAGGTCTATAGTAACCATTCTATCCCGTAAAGCATCCTGGGCTTTATGGGTGCCAGCGTACTCTTCAGGATTAGAGGTAAAAATTGCTGAAAAATTGGGATGAACTTTTAGATAATGACGTTCTTCTCCATTTCTTTCCATTGGTAAGTCCATAATCTTTTCCTGTAAAACTGATAAGAGGATGTTATTTGCTTCAGGTCTTGATCTGGTAAACTCATCGTAAACCAAAGTGAAACCATCTCGGCAGGCAATGGTCAAGCGATTATCCATCCAGCGTTTATACATATCTTGCTCTACCTTTAAAACGCTGGAAATAAAATTATCTCTTAAATAGCGATAATGGAATCCGTGCTCCCCTCCCACCAAATCTGAAGTCTTGTATTCATCATCTCCGTGCAAAAGGACTGCCGGTCTTCCAATCTTACTTGCCAAATGCAAGGCCAAAGTAGTTTTGCCGGTTCCGGTCGGGCCTCTAAAATGAACTGGTATCCCAACGTTGAGATAATTCAAAGCTCGGCGAGTTAGACGCTTAATGTAGGGTGTCTCAACAAAATCAGCCATTGGCCGCGGCTCAATTATAGCTTGTTCTTCCTCTGGTGATAAATAAGGCATATTCCTTCAATTTAGAATCTTAAAATCATAGGATTGAATTTCGACCTTTAGTTAAAAGGTTTTAAGAGATTACTTCTTCCCTCCTCTTTTTTTGGGGGCTGCCGGTACTTCTTCTACTTCTTTCCTACCTTTGATACCAGCCCAATATCCGGCAGCTTCTTTTCTCTCTGCCCTGTAATCAGCAAGCATTCTTTTTGTAGTTCCTTTTACCTTCTCAACTGCTCCGGTCACATCTTTCATTAAAACCTTGAAATTAACTATTCTTTTTTCTTCGCTCTTGGCTATAAGATCTTTTACATCGCCTTTTATATCTTTAATTTTTGCCCGAATTTCTCCCATCACTGCATTAAAATCTTTCTTTCTTGTCTCTTCACTCTTTGCCAAAAAATCTCTAAGATCTTTTGCTGCATCTTTTCGTTCAACAGCTACCTTCTTCATATAGGCATCTGCCTCAACCAAGATATCCCGAGTTTCTCCCTTAATCTCTTTAATTCTGGTGGTTCTGTCTATGTGGCCGGTTTTAATTTCGGCTACTAAATTTTTTAGTTCTTGTGCGTAGGCCATATTTCTTTATTAATTTAATTAAAATTTAAATTAAACTTAATTAAGCTCGACCTTTGTTTTAAGGTTTAGTAATTTCCGATTTCCGGTAATCCTGTCTCAGGACTCATCCCTTTTGGTCCCTCTCTTCGGTCTTTCGGAACTACGCCTTTTCCCTTACAAACAGAGCAGGGTAATCGATGATGTTCAAAAATCCCTGTTCCTTGACAAGCTCCGCAGGTCTCATGAGGAATATCAGCTATTGCAACTTCTCCTTTTCCCCAACACGCTTGACAGCGAGACATCTTTGAGGGAATTCCAAAAGGATCTATTCCCTTTCCTTTACAGAAAGCGCAGGCAATCATTTTATATTTAATTTTAATTGGTGCTTTTTTTGCCATATTTTGACCTTTACTTTTTATTTATTGGTTTTTCTTTTTTGAGCCGTTAAAGTTACCAAGCTCTTCCACTCTGAGGCAACTTTTTCCCGTTCCTTTTTGAAATTCTCGAGCATCTCTTGAACTTCCGATCGCATCCTGGATAATTCTTCATTAATTCGGCCGGGGGCTTCTTTTTGACGAATTTCCTGTTCTTCTCTAATTTTTGCCAAAGTTTTTTTAAAATCCTTCAGCCGCAATTTTTCTCCCCTTTTAAGCATTTCTCTAAGACTCTCAACGGTTTTCATTTCCTCATCTTGAAAATCAGCCAGCATTTGTTCTACATTTTCTTCCCGAGTTTTTTGAGCAACCAAGATACCTTCCATCATTTTGTCAAAATCTTTTTTTCTCAAAGATTCGTGTTGGGCTAGCGCCTCTTTTAATTCCTGGCTCATTTTTTCTCTCTTTTGTCTAAATTCTTCGAGCAACTTTTTGGTGTCTTCAACTGTTGCCTGAATTACCTTTATCCGAGCTTCGTATGAAGCGACAATGTCTTGAGCAATTTTGAAATTATTGTTAGACATAACTCTTAAGTTTAAACTTTAACTTACGAAATGTCGCTCGAAATGTCGCTAACTAAAGCCTAAACTTAAGTAATAAAATTCAGGACATGCTTTAGGTTTTTCTCGGGAATATAGCTCTTATCCTCAGGAGAGGGGCCTTAGACGCCTCTACCTAACTTAAAGGATGTCCTAATTCTCTATTTAGCTAGCTTAGGCAGTGGCGGTTAGCCCAACAGCTTCTGCATACTTTAGCCAAGTCTCAACAGAAGCAATTACTACTCTGGCTTCAATTGCCAGCAATTCAATACCAACCAATGAGACTCTTACCCAAGCGTCAATAACAACACCCTTGTCAAGAATTCGGTCCACTACTTCCACTAAACTAGAGCTACCTATTGCTTTTTCTACAGCCATGTTCCTTCGCTTCGCTCAGTCAAATTCAAAATTCAAAAATCAAAATTCAAAATGACTGAACGAAATTAAATTTATTATTTTTATTCTGGCCCTAATCGACCTTTCCGATTGCTAAATACGAATTTACGAATCTAAGCAATCGACTACGAATAAATAGGGCTTTTCAAAATTTTTAAAAAATAAAAAACTCCGTTGCTCAAACCAGTAACGGAGACTTGTTTTCAATAAAAAACACGAAACTCTTAGGGCTTAATCCCGCGGCAAATTCGTCTCTCTCTCTCTCTCTCTCTCTCTCTCTCTCTCTTAAGAGGATCGTGTGTCTTCTTTTTCTTTCCGGTAGTCAATATCATTATTATATTATAACCTCTAACAAGTAATCAATCAAGGTTGTCAAGCCATCTTTGGGTTATTTATTGAAATCTACAAATTATTTCTTTAAGAGAACACACTCTTAGGGGGGTGGCATTTTAGTTTAATTATCAAAAAATAAGTTAGAACTAAGAGTCCTACCTTCTTATTTGTTTATTTTAAATAACAAAATGTCTTTTGACAGAATTTTCTGATTTAGTAAACTAAAATAAATAATAAAAGTTATCCACAGGGCACCAGAGTTGCCAAAGGCAACACGGTGCCCTGTAGCCCTGAACCGTGTCGCCTTCGGCGACTCTGGTTCAGGGCACAGATTCCCAGAGTTGCCAAAGGCAACACGGTGCCCTGTAGCCCTGAACCGTGTCGCCTTCGGCGACTCTGGTTCAGGGCACAGGCCGTACTAAATAAATTATGTTTTACGTATACGTCTTACGAAGCATCAAAGATCTGAACGAAATTTACACCGGCTACACTACCAATTTGAGGGAACGTTTTTCTCGGCATCAAAAAGGATTAGTCCAATCCACAAAACCATACCGTCCATGGAAACTTATTTTCTATGAAGCGTATACCAACAAAGTCGATGCAAAAAGAAGAGAAGAATATCTTAAAACGGCTAAAGGAAAGAGAACTCTTAAATTAATACTTCAAGACACCCTAAACCAGAATCATCTTCGCTCTAAACCTAAGTGTAAACACATGGTTCGAGACGAAGATGATACGGTTTAGGGCTATTCCTGCACCGTGGCTTTGCTCTGGTGCAGGGCACAGGGCACCAGAGTTGCCAAAGGCAACACGGTGCCCTGTAGCCCTGAACCGTGTCGCCTTCGGCGACTCTGGTTCAGGGCATTAAAGTTTTTAAAACTATGCCAAAACCATTCAAAACAATTCCTTACGAAATGAAAAAATTGGGTGAATATCTCGGACGGTTAAGAGAAGAAACTAATTTATCTCTTAGAGATGTAGCCCGAGAAACAGGTTTAACTCCGAGTTATCTTTTCAAAGTTGAAAAAGGCGATACCTTTTCAACTCTCAACATTCACACTCTTTTAAAACTCTCGAAATTCTACAACATTCCCATTGGAGCACTTTTGAAAGAAGCCGGCTTAGTTGATAGTGACGAGTATGAGCTTCCTGATCTTCCGCAATATCTCCGGGCAAAATATCATCTTTCGCCTCAAGCCATCCGCGATATGGAAATGGCCAAAGAAATCGTCGATAAAAAATATCAAACTTTTAAAAAATAATTTACTTTTCCGCCCGCCTTCGGCGGGCTGAGGGTGGGACGGCTCCGAAATAGCAAAGTCCGCAAAAATATATTCCTTTTTTAAAAATTTTCGCTGTCCCCTTCCTTAAATGTAGATTTTTGCGGCTTTGGCTGTCCGCCAGAGGCGGACTCGGAGCCGGGTGGGATTAGCTCAGCGGATTTCTGCCCGCCGCCTGCGGCGGCGGGCAGTCAAAAGTCAGCATCGGGATTTTCCCGAAAAAAGGTTCGAATTTTAACCAAAAGAGACAGAGTTTCCACAAAGCGCATTTGGAATTATGTGGAACCTTGGGTTCCACAAAGAGCGATTTTGCGGAAACTCTGGGTCCGCAGGAGTCCACTCCGTATTGAAAGCCCCAGGCAGCCCCTATTTCATCCCCTCTTTGAAAGGCGGGGCTTTCTGGTACTGGATAAATTATTTTTAAACCGGTTCCTTCGTCTTTGACGGCTATAACGCAAGGCGAAACGATGAGCCTCCTCGCGAACCATTAATAAAATTGGCTTTGTTAATTGCGCCAGTTTCTTAAATGAATCCTTGCTTTTGTTGGAAAAAACTAATTTATCATTAGCGAACTTAGAAATACCCACCAAGGGGATATTGATTGAATTTTTCTCTAACACCTTAGAAAGATAGCTTACTTGGGGCTTGCCGCCGTCAACCAGAATCAAATCTGGCCAGCTCCATTCTGGGTGGCCAAAACGCCGGGTGATGACTTCTTCTAGAGCGGCCAAATCATTATTTTCGTCTTGTTTGATTTTAAATAAACGATAATATCTTTTATCAGGCTCGGCGTTAGTAAAAACGACCATTGAGCCAACTGTTTCTTTTCCTGACAAATGAGAAACATCATAACCTTCAATTTTGGCAAAACGAAAAAACGGCTTTTGGATTTCGTCTTGAGAAATCAAGGCAACGTCTTGAATATGCTTCAGGGCGAGAATTTTTTCCGGATTTTCTTTTTTTAATTTTTTAATTAATCTCTTTTTTTCGCCCTTAAGAAGCAAAATTAGATTGGCAATGTTTTTCTGATAATCTTTTTTAGAAATGATACCGAGGCATAAACCGGGACAAAGTCCAACCTGATAATCAAAACATGGCCTTCCAGAAAATGGTTGGCAAGTGCTATAAGGAAAAATCTGTCTGGCAATTTTCAAAGCGGTTTCAATTAATCTTAAGCTCTGATAAGGACCGAAAATCCTGGCTTCTGGAGAAAATTTTTCCAATTCTCTTTCCCTAACCAAAAAGGGACGAGGATAATCTGTTTTGGGAATGATTAAATAAAGAAAGGAACGATTATCTCGTTCTTTGATATTATATTTCGGCCAATATTTTTTTATAAGATTCGCCTCCAGAAAAACTGACTCCAAGACCGTTTCTGTTTTTTGCGCTTTGATCTTTGTGGCTTTTTTAACTAACTGCTGATTTTTAGGATCAATAGTCCTAAAATAGCTTAAAACTCTTCTTCTTAAAGAGGTGGCACGGCCAACATATAAGACATTTCTCTTGGCATCAAGGAAAAAATAGACGCCGGGGCCAAGCGGTAATTTCTTTGCCTGTTCTGGGAGTTTCATTTTTATTTTAAATAAGATTTAAGATATGTCCCTGTTGGCGAATTTTTGTTTTGACTGATTTCTTCCGGCGTGCCTTTGGCTACTACCTTTCCTCCTCTTTCCCCGCCGCCAGGACCAAGATCAATGACATAATCTGCTGACTTAATCATGTGCATATTATGTTCAATCATAATGACTGTATTTCCTTTGCTGACCAAATGATTAATCACCTTAAGCAACATCTCGATATCGTAGTAATGAAGGCCAACCGTCGGTTCGTCTAAAAGGTAAAGCGTCTGCTTGCCAAGCGGCGCCGCCAACTCGCGGGCCAGTTTTATTCTTTGGGCTTCACCGCCAGATAAGGTAGTAGCCGACTGACCAAGCTTTAAATAGCCCAAACCCACATCTTTAAGAACTTTCAGTTTATCGGTAATGCCATAAAATTCATGGAAAAAATCATAGGCCTCATCTACTGTCATGGCTAAAACATCGGCAATGCTTTTCTTTTTGTATCTTACTTCCAAAGTTTCCCGATTGTATCTTTTTCCTTGACAAACTTCGCATTTAACCAAAACCGGCGGCAAAAAATGCATCTCAATTAAATTCGCTCCTTTCCCCTCGCAGGCCTCGCAACGACCTCCAGATACATTAAAAGAAAAACGAGAAATCTTGTAACTCCTTTCTCGTGCTCCGGGCAAACTGGCAAAAAAATCTCTGATTTGAGTAAAGACGCCTGTGTAGGTTGCCGGATTAGAACGAGGACTGCGGCCAATGGGCGATTGATCAACAATCACCGTTCTTTCGACATACTCTCCGCCAAGAATATTGGTCACGTCTTCTAAAGGAAAAGGAGAATGATTTTTTATTTTCACAAGATTTTTATACAAAACATCGTAAAGCAAAGAAGACTTGCCGCTGCCGGAAACGCCGGTCAAACAAACAAACCTTTTTAGGGGAATTTCTACGGTCAAATTTTTTAGATTATTCGCCCGGCCGCCGATAATTTTTAGTTTTTCTTTGCTGTTTTTCCGCCTCGCTTCTGGCAGAAGAATTTTCTTCCGGCCGGTAAGATAATCAATCGTCAGAGAATTATGCTTGGTTTTGCCTTTCAACAGTTCCTCTATCGGCCCAGCCGCCATCACTTCTCCTCCCTTTATCCCGGCGCCAGGTCCCAAATCAATGAGATAATCAGATTCTTTGATGGTTTTTTCGTCGTGCTCAACGATGATAACCGTATTCCCTTCGGCTTTTAAAGATTTTAGAGTATTAATCAGCTGGCCAACATCTTTTTCATGCAAACCGATTGTCGGTTCGTCTAAAACATAAAGGGTACCGGCAAGTCTAGAGCCGATTTGAGACGATAATCTGATTCTCTGCGCCTCTCCGCCGGAAAGAGTTTCTGCCTCTCGGTCAAGCGTCAAATAATCGAGCCCAACCTCAATCAAAAAGCTAAGGCGGTCATTAATTTCCTTTATCACTTTCCAAGCGATGGTCTTCTGCCTTTCATTTAATTTCTTTTCGTATTCCCCAAAAAATTCATAGGTCTTATCTATGGCCAAGCTATTCACTTCAGCAATATTCTTCCCGTTAATTTTCACTGAAAGAGCTTCTTTCCTTAATCTTTTGCCCTGGCAATCAGGACAGATTGTTCCTGAAAACAAATCATCTCTGCCTAAGCCAAAACAGGTCGGACAAGCGCCATAAGGACTGTTAAAAGAAAAAAGCCGCGGTTCCATTTCGGGAAAAGTAAAGTTGTCTTTGGGACAAGTCCATTTCGTTGATAAGAGTAGTTCGACAGGCTCACTACGGGCTAGTTCGACAGGCTCACTACGGGCTCGCCTAACGGACTCTTTAGATTCTTCTTTGAAAAGGACATTAACAAAACTCTTGCTATATTCAAGAGCATTTTCTACGGCTTCGAATAAGCGAGTCTGGTCGCTCACCATTACCCTATCAACGACAATCTCAATCGTATGATTTTTATAGCGGGAAAGAACCATTCTTTCATGCAAAGAATGGAATTCCTTGTCTATTCTTGCTTCGCTGTAGCCCAAAGAAAGATAATCATAAAGAAGCTGATAATATTCTCCCTTCCTCCCCAAAACTACCGGAGAAAGAATAGTGACTGCTTCTTCTTTTAATTCTTTGGCCTTATCTAAAATCACATCGATGATTTCTTCGGTTGAGAGCTTTTCGATTTTTTCTCCGCACCGAGGGCAAAAAACTTCCCCCAAGCGAGCGTATAAGACTCTCAAATAATCGTGAATTTCGGTGAGCGTCCCAACTGTCGAACGCGGGTTATGGCTTAAAGCTTTCTGGTCAATGGCAATCGCCGGCGACAAACCAATGATTTCGTCCACATCCGGCCGATCCATCTGCCCCAAAAACTGACGGGCGTAAGGAGAAAGGGATTCAATATATCGTCTCTGACCTTCAGCAAAAATGGTATCAAAAGCCAAGGAAGATTTGCCGCTTCCCGAAACGCCGGTAAAAACAATGATTTTTTCCTTAGGCATTTCCACATCAATGTTTTTCAGATTATTGACGCGAGCGCCCTTAATGATGATTTTATCCTTCATGATTTTCAAAATCGATTAAGTTTTCTACTTTTTTCTGAATTGATTTTGGCTTGATGCCATGCTCTTTATTGTATCTTGATTGAATTTTTCTCCTTCTTTCTACTTCAGAGATAGCTCGTTCTATAGAGCCGGTCAAATTGTCGGCGTAAAGAATCACTCTGCCTTTGAGGTTTCTTGCCGCCCGTCCCATTGTTTGGATTAAAGAAGTTTCGCTCCGTAAAAATCCTTCGCGGTCGGCATCCAAAATTGCGACCAGCGTTACTTCGGGCAAATCAAGTCCTTCCCGTAAAAGGTTTACTCCCACTAAAACATTAAATTTACCTTGTCTAAATTCAGTCAGGATTTTTGTTCTTTCTAGGGTCTTGGTCTCCGAGTGCATCCATTTTGCCTTAAATCCTTGCTTGGCTAAAAATTCGGCCAAATCTTCTGCCATTTTTCGGCTGATAACGTTAACAATCGCTCGATCTTTCTTCTTGGCAATAACTTTTAGCTCTTTCATTAGATCGTCCACCTGATTAAGATTCTTTTCTCTGACAAAAACCGGCCTGATTTCAATGGGCGGATCAATCAAGCCAGTCGGCCTAATGACCTGTTCAGCTACTTGAAGAGAGTTTTTTAGCTCCCAGCTGCCGGGCGTCGCCGAAGTAAAGATAACTTGCCCCATTCTTTCTTCAAACTCTTTGAATTTTAATGGCCGATTGTCTAGGGCTGAAGGCAAACGCCAGCCATATTGAACCAAAACTCCTTTACGGCTTTTATCGCCTTCGTACATTCCTCTAATCTGCGGCAAACTGACGTGTGATTCATCAACAATCGTCAGAAAATCCGGCTTGCCGTCTTTTTGGGGAAAATAGGACAAAAGAGTTTCCGGCGGCTCTCCCGCCAATTTACCGCTCAAATGACGGGAGTAATTTTCTATGCCATGGCAAAAGCCAATGGCTTTCATCATTTCCAAATCATAAAGTGTTCTTCTCCTAAGTCTTTCCGCTTCTAAGTAAAGTTTTTTCTTTTTGAAGTAACTCAATCTTTCTTTCAGCTCTTCTTTAATCTCTTTCCCCGCCTCTTCTATCTCTCTGCTCGAGCTAATAAAATGCTTGGGCGGAAAAATAATAATTTCTTTTAATTCTTCTTTAACTTTTTTGGTCAAAGGATCAATTAAGGAAAGAAAGTGAACTTTTTGCTCTTTGATTTCCAGATAATAATTCACCTCTCCGGCGGCAGGAACAATCTCAAAATTATCTCCCCTTGCCCGAAAATAACCTCTTTTTAAATTTCCGCTGGTGCGAATAAACTGCATCTTAACCAGTTGCCTGATCAAATCGCCACGGGTAATGGGTTTTTCTTTTTCTAAATGAAGCGCGGATTTTAGATAGCTCTCCGGCACACCAAGATTATAGATACAAGAAACGGAAGCGACAACAATCACATCGCGCCTTGTTAAAAGAGCGCTTGTCGCCTGATGCCTAAGCTTATCTATCTCCTCATTAATCATCGCTTCTTTATCAATATAGGTATCGGTAATAGGCAGATAAGCTTCGGGCTGATAATAATCGTAATAAGAAACAAAATAATTCACCGAATTCTCGGGAAAAAAGTTTTTGTATTCGCGGTAAAGCTGAGCCGCCAAAGCCTTATTGGGCGAGATGACTAAAACCGGCTTGCCAAAATTAGCAATAACATTCGCCATAGAAAACGTCTTGCCCGAACCAGTCACGCCTAAAAGAGTCTGGTAGCGATAATTCTTTTTAAGGCCGCTGATAAGCTTTTTAATCGCTTTCGGCTGGTCACCCGTTGGTTTAAATTTTGCTTTTAATTTGAAAAGAGACATAAAAAAACTAAAAAGTGAGGCCTGTTTGGCCTTCTAGGGGACCTTCGTTATTAATTTGTGCCTTTAATCTTTATCACCCTTTCCCAATTTTGTAAAGTTTAAAGCCGGAGGCCGAATGATTTCTGGGAAAAAGGGGCAAACCATCTCACTCCGCCACTCAAAGTATCTAAGATAAAATGAAAATAAATACCGAAACAAACCACGATTAATTTTGTTGAAGGAAAAAATAACAATAAAAATAAAAGAGGAAGATAAACAAATGGCCAGTGGCTGGGCAAACGATGATGACGAACCGCTTCAATTAATTCTTTCCGTTTTTTTGATTTCTCCACTAAATGATGACAAAAAGGAAGGGTAGAAAAAGTATAAAGAAAAAGGTGGCAAAAGAATTTATTTTTTCTTCCCTCTTTGGTCAGGCAAAAAAAGAAAAAATCAAAATCGGGCAAAATAACGAAAAAGAGTAAAAGCAGAATATCAATAAAAGAATAAGAAATAGAAAACAACCTGGCGAGAAAGATAAAAAACACATAAGAAACTAGTAAATGAGGAAAAATATCCATTGTTTTAGTAAAGAAACTGCCAAAGAATAGTTCTCTGACAGCTTCAAAAATACTTACTTCTCTTTTTTGTTCTTGGGATGAAAATAATATTTCTTCTCGCCGATTTCCTCGGGAAAGTGAGTCTGGTTTGTCTTGGCATCGGGAAAATCATGGGCATATTGATACCCTTTGCCATAGCCCCAATTCTTCATCAGACTGGTAACCGCATTTCGCAAATGAAGCGGCACGCCGAATGAGCCCTTCTTTGCATCCTCCGTGGCTTCCAAAAGAGCGGAATAAGAGGCGTTACATTTTGGCGCCATGGCTAGATAGGTAACGCCATGAGCCAGATTAATCTGCGCTTCCGGCAAACCAACATATTCTACCGCGTGAGCCACAGAAACAGCAATGACTAGGGCCAAAGGATCGGCATTACTAATATCTTCCGAAGCAAAAACAACCATTCTTCTGGCGATAAAGCGCGGATCTTCCCCGGATTCTATCATTCTTGCCAACCAATAAAGCGCGCCATCAGGACTAGAGTCGCGCATACTTTTAATAAAAGCGGAAATAAGATTATAATGCTCTTCTCCTTTCTTGTCGTAACGCAGAGCGTGTTCTTTTAAAATCTGGGAAATTCTTTCTTCATTGATTGTCTTTTCGTTTTTGCTTATTAAAAAATTAACGGCAAACTCTAAAGCATTAAGACCGGCACGGGCGTCGCCGTCAGCAAAATTAACCAATCTTTCCAAGCCCTTATTGGTAATTTTCATTCCCAATCCTCCCAGGCCCTTTTCTTTGTCTTTCAGAGCGCGAAGAAGAATCTTTTTCATCCCTTGGGGATTAAGCGGCTTTAAAATATAAACCGAGGAACGGGAAAGCAAGGGAGAGATAACGCCAAAAGAAGGATTTTCCGTAGTCGCGCCGATTAAGATAATCGTTCCGTCCTCAACGTGAGGCAAAAAAGTATCCTGTTGGGCTTTATTAAAGCGATGGATTTCGTCAATAAAAAGAATCGTCCGCTGGTTTTTAAATTTCCGGCGATCTCTTGCCTCTTTGACCACTCTTCTGACATCAGCCACGCCGGCGCCAGTGGCGGAAAACTTGGTAAAATGCGCCTTGGTTTTCTGGGCAATAATATAAGCCAAAGTGGTCTTGCCTGAACCGGGCGGCCCCCAAAAAATAAGAGAACTAAGATTATCGCTTAAAATAGCGCGGCGTAAAGGGCTTTCTAACCCTACTAAATCTTCCTGGGCGTAGAAATCATTAAAATCCTCTGGTCGCATCCGATCAGCCAAAGGCGCCTCTTTTTTCAGGGTTTCTTCCAATTTTTCATCAAATAAATCCTTCATTCTGGGTTAATTCTAGCCCCTTACCCGCCAAAAATCAATCAGAAAAACCGCCAGAAATAGCGGCTTTCTCTCTAAATTTTTTCTTTTCTTAAGAAATCCAGGCGGGAACTTCTTTTTCTATTTCCCACCTTCCATCTTTTTTCAGAAGCAAAATGTATTGACCCATTCCCGCAAGCCAATTCGACTGATTTCCTTGATAAATCAAGGCCTTGGTTCTCTGGGAATTAAAGCCGACACGTGAAAATTCCATAATTCCGTTTGCGCCAGGATAATTATTATAAAAAATTTCCCAGCCGTCTGGAAAGGCAAAGATTTCTCCTCTTTCTTTGTTCGTTAGAAGAGTATAGTCAACATCAAGAACAAAGCGGCGATCGAAATGACAAATTTGATTGTCTTTATCTTGAAAATCTTTGATTATCTTTTCTTCTAGTTCTGGCAATTTCTTCTTCAACAAATCCGCATCAATGTAGCTTCTAAGACTTTTAGAGACTGTATTTTCTTGAATAACAATCCGAGAAAAATCTTTTTGGGGGTATCTGGTTTCAATAAAAGCGGAATAAACAAGATATTCTTCAAGGTTAACGTTAGAAATATTAAAAAGCAGAGGAATTTTTGGCATAATTAGAGCAATGGCAATTTCTTCTTTTTCAATCAACCAATAGCCAAAAATTCCGCCAACCGCAATAAGGCTTAAAAAGATAAGAAAAGCAATCTGCGTCCAATCTGTTTCCTTACTATCTTTCACAAAATTTATGCTAAGCATTCCCATTTTTTTCATCTTTTAAAATTATATAATATTTTTGAAAAAAATAAAAATCCACAGTTTAAATAAAAGGGCTCTGCCCCTATGGGGCAGAGCCTTCTGGTTGAAGAGACACCGAAGTCAATAAGCGTTCTACTTCGGTGAGAATTCTGTTTAGAGTAGCTGGCAGCGACAAAAAACGATAGTAGCCAAGGGAATCAAAGCTTCCCTTCCAGCTTTCTTCCAGTATTTGCCGAGAGATTGCGGCAAGAATCAAAGCTGGAGTAGTTACCCCTGCCTGCCGGAGACGTTTGAGAAACTCCAGGCCAGTCACCAGCCAAGCTACTCCTTCAAAATGCACGTTTTGAACCCCTCGAAGAATCGCCGGGTCGATCAGAAGAAGGTCAAAATCTTTCTCTTCGGTCTCGCTGGCGGTGAAAACAACGTTATGCCCCCTTTCGACGAGAATTTCCGCCATGATCGCGTAAACCTCGAGATTGTCAGCAAATAACAAAATCTTCGCCATCTTGCTTGCTCCTTTTCTAAAGAACAAAGCGTTAAAGAAACCAGAGAAATGACTTTCGGGGAAATAACTTACGGGGAAAAGCTTTTCAGGATGATTTTAAATTAACACTGAAAAAAACAAAAGTCAATAAAAAACAGACGGACCAATGATGTCCGTATGCTTGTCTCCTCTTAATTCGAAACTCTAACATTTCGCTTCCTTAAGGGATGTTAAGGGATTATAAAGGACTTTAGAGGATGTTAAAGGATTATAAGGGACTCCCCAATCCCCTAAAGCTCCTTTAACCTCCCTTAGAATCCTTTAATAACGCCTTAAAACTCTTTGCTCTAAGAAAGAAAGTCGGGATTTCTGTCTAAGAACTCTTTCATTTTGACCAAAGCAAGTTTCCGCATCGATATTGAGTCTTTTTCTTCTGGGCTCATCTCGGCAAATGTTTTCTCATAGCCGTCCGGCTGAAAAATAGAATCCCAGCCAAAGCCTCTTTCGCCTTTAGGCTTAGCTGGTATTTTGCCCTTAACCTCGCCGCAAAAAGTTTTTATTTCTCTAGCGTTATAAAGGCAAATACAAGTTTTGACCTTAACGGTACGATTGGTTTCCTGAAAGGCTCGGCATAAACCCTCATTACCTAAAGCTTCTAACACCCATTTTATCAGGGCTCCGGGAAAACCATTCCAGGCTTCTAAATAAAAACCTGTGTCTTCAGCCGCCACTGGTTTTTTGATTTGCTCAAACGCTCTCTTTGCCTTGTCTTCAGCAACTTCTTCCACTTCTAGTGTTTGAATTTCTTTAATATCTAAAGGCAGTTTATCAATTTCCAATCCTAAAATTCTCTCGCTTTCTTTAACCTTATTTTCGTTAGAAGTGACAAAATATAGTGGCATGCTTAAACAGAAATTATTTTATTTAAGCTTGCGGAAACTTAGAATCCGCAGGCTGAAAAGAATCCGCAGGCTGAAAAAAACGCCCAAAGGCTTTAAGAAAAACATCAAAAAGATTCTAATATCCCATCTCTCCTATCAAATTTTACGCGTAAAAATAGCGGCGTGGTTTACTATACAATTTGGAACTCTCAATCCATTATTTCCTATTCTCCATTTCATTCCAAATAGCCAAATATTCTTTAGTACTAATGCCTAAAGTCCTTAGATTATTTTTAATCATAAATACTGGAAGATCTTTTTCCCTAGGAATAATAATCGGTCTAAGCAAGCCTTCACGCCAATAAACGCGATGGTCCCCTTTTTCTCTTTCGAAATAACAACCAACAAAAAACAGGAACTTTTCAAATTCCTACCAGCTTATTGGAGTTATTCTATTCATAAAATTAGACACTAACGGAAATCTCTTGAGATTCCCGAGCAATGAAAATGGGTGGCTGCCAATTTTGCTTGACTTTACGCCAACCTAACTCGGAAAGGACTTGCTCTAATGTATCTTTTTTGATAACCTCTTCAAAGAAAAGATGTGCGATTTCAGCAAATCTTTTTTTAACTTCTTCAAAGGTTTCGCCCGAAGTAGATAAATCTAAAGCCGGAGAAAAAGCAATAAACTTTTCTCCTTCACGCAGAAACAAAACCGAAAGCTTAAAATTAATTTTTTTACTTTTATTGATAACCATTAATATTATTCTTATTCAAAAAAGGCTTCTAGTCAAGATATCGAGACTAAATTACTCTTAAAAGCTAGTTGACTATCTCACACTATAGTAATATGTTGCAGCTAGCGAGGTCGATTGGACAGTTTTGGAACTCGTATTGATTGACGCCTTCCTATTGTAAATAAAAGAGCTGGCCTATTAGCCAGACTCTTTTGAAAACCACCTACCATTAGTGGCTCGGCGGATCGCCTCGTTGACCTCGACTGACAGCCTCTCGTCGAAGCTATCATAGCCGAAAACGAGGAAATGCCTCCCTTCTTCTTGCTGAATTAGGCTCCCCGTTATTATTCGACAGAAAGCCGTAGCGGAGGGGGTCCACTCGTACCTTTCTCCCTCTCTCAGCGCGATAGTGAACTCTACGATCGCGCTGAGAGGAAATTTTACGCCGTAGCGCTTGCAAAACTCGGCAAGCGCCTGGACGGCGTAAAACACGAGATACGTTTCTACTTTCATTCTGCCTCCTTCAAACTGCCTCCTTCAGAACATAAATCCGTCCGGGGAATTGGACGGTCGATCCAGTTAGGAAAAAAAGATCTGTATATATCGAAATTATCATAACACGCTTTACAATAATTAGCAATGGCGGATAGGCGCAAAACAAAAATAAGCTATAAAAGCTCGTTCTTTCTCCTAAAAGGCGGGGGCGACGGGGTTCGAACCCGCGGTCTCATCCGTGACAGGGATGTGATCTTACCAATTGATCTACGCCCCCAAAATTATCTAAATGGCTGCGAAAGGACTCGGACCTTTGACCCAACGCTTATGAAACGTTTGCTCTACCACTGAGCTACGCAGCCGAACATTTGATGGTTGCGGGGCCCGGAGTTGCGCCGAGACCTCCAGGTTATGAGCCTGGCAACCTACTGTTGGTCTACCCCGCTATAAATAACTAAAGAAACTTGCCCCACCAAAGAGACTAAGTTCCCTTAAGTAGCTAAATTCTACCCTTTTTCAGGAAAAAATCAAGTTGATTAGGCGTTGCGCAAATAATCAAAAGCTTTTTCGTAAATCTCTACTGCCCTTTCTGCTTCTTGATGAGAAAGACGATAATTCGGATCATGAATGATATCATTTCTGATTTTATGGGCAACCCAGACTTCTTCAATATTGGGAAGAAGGTCTGGTTTAAGCTGCTTCAATCTTTCTCCCAGCGTTTCGCCTCGATAACCCATTTGTTTTAAAAGGTTGTCGAGAATTCTATCAGCTTCAATAATGGCTAATTTTGATTCGCTTTCCCATTTTCTTTCTAGTCTTTTTTTAATCTTTTTCCAATTCTGCTCAAATTCTTTTTCTTCGTAAGGCTTAAGACTGTAGAATTCAAAAAGGTCGCGCAAAGGCCTAGCTCTCAACCATCTTGTATTATGATGGACAAAAATTAAAAAGACTGCTCCCGCCAAGGAAAAAAGAGCAAAGAGGAGCTTAAAGGGAAAAAGCAGGTTCTGGACCCTAGAAGAAGTAAGCTGTTCTAAAAAATCTGCCATTGCAATTAAAATTCGCTGATTGACTCAAAAAATTCTGCTGTTTTTAATATTAACTCTTCTTCAAACGGTTTGCCAATAATCTGAAGACCAACAGGCAGATTGCCAATCCGACCGGCTGGCAAAGAAATGGCAGGTAAGCCAGCAAGGTTGGCGGAAACCGTAAAAATATCGCAAAGATACATTGAAAGAGGGTCATCTGCCTTCTCCCCTATTTTAAAGGCGGGTGTTGGGGCTGTCGGCGTTAAAATAACATCAACCTCCTTAAAGGCATTCTCAAAATCTTTTTTTATCAAAGTTCTTATTTTTTGCGCCCGGCTGTAATAAGAATCGTAATAATCTGCGGAAAGAACAAAAGTGCCAATCATAATTCTTCTTCTGACCTCGTCGCCAAAACCCTCGCCCCTGGTTTCTAAATAGACATCCAATAGATTCTTTGCTTTTTTTTGAGAAAACCCGTATTTTATGCCGTCAAAACGCGCCAGATTGGCGGAAATTTCTGCGGGAGTAATAATATAATAGCAAGGAACAGCGTATTCGGCGTGAGGCAGAGAAATTTCTTTTATTATCGCTCCTGATTTCTTAAATTTTTCTATCGCTTCTCTAATAATTTTCTCCACTTCCTTATCCATCCCTTCAATAAAGTATTCTTTAGGCACTCCAACTTTCAGTTTTGAGATTTGAAAATTGAAAATTGAAGTTTTGGGCTCGACGCTAGTCGAGTCGGCTGGATCTTTGCCCCGTATCGCTTCAAAAACAATTCTGGCGTCTTTTACGTTTTTAGCCAGTGGTCCGATTTGATCCAAAGAAGAAGCCATCGCAATTAAACCATAACGGGAAACCGCGCCGTAAGTCGGTTTAAGACCGACAACGCCGCAAAAAGAAGCGGGTTGCCTGATGGAGCCGCCAGTGTCGGAACCCAAAGCAACAACTGCCAAACCCGCAGCTACCGCTGCCGCCGAACCGCCAGAGGAACCGCCGCTTACTCTCTCTAAATCATAAGGATTGCGAGTGGGAAAAAAGGCAGAATTCTCTGTGGAAGCACCCATGGCAAACTCATCAAGATTCGTTTTGCCGAGAATAACAGCATCGGTTAATTTTAGTTTTTCGATAACCGTGGCATCATAGGGAGCGATATAGCTCTCAAGAATTTTTGAACCGGCAGTACATCTTGATTCTTTTACCAAAATGTTATCCTTGACAGCCAAAGGAATACCGGCAAGAAGCGAAATCTTTTCTTCCCGACTAATTTTCTTATCCACCTCTTTTGCCTGGGAAAGGGCGAGTTCGGGAGTAAGGGTTAGAAAAGACTTAATTTTTTTATCGTCTTTTTCAATTCGACGCAAAAAATCTTGGCAGATTTCCTTAGCGGAAAAGTCTTTTTTCAGCAGTCCTTCATGAAGTTGAGAAATTGTAAGTTGCCGCAATTCCATTTATTTTAGATATCGTCTCGCGTTAAAAAATCGGTTTAACTTTGAGATATCTTTTTTCATGATCTGGGGCGGATTCAATCAATTTTTCCTTTGTCTCTGATGTTTGTTCGTTAACCTTATCTTCTCTTACCAAAACTTGAGGCTCGCCGTTAAAATTTTGACAAGAAGACTGAAAAAAGGGGTTGACACCCTCAACCTTCACTTCCTTCAGTTTTCCCACATAATCTAAAATCAAGGAAAGTTCCTTTTGAAATTTTTCCTCTTCCTCTTTAGTAAGAGAAATTCTCGCCAACTTGGCGATGTGGTGAACTTGATCTTTAGAAATCATGCTGATAATTTACTTTGGTATTTGCAATTGCTCTGTTTCTGATAAAACATCGCGGTATTCATCCAGATTTTCCAGGACAAGACCGGCGCCTCTGACTACTGTTGTCATCGGATCTTCAACTAATCTCGTCGGAATCTTTGTTTCTTTTTCCACTAAGTCCGGCAATCCCCTCAAAAGACTTCCTCCGCCGCAAAAATAAATTCCGCCTTTCATAATATCTGCCAAAAGCTCTGGAGGAGTTTCCTCAATCGTATCTTTAATTCCTTGGACAATCTGGCCCACGCTTTTTGCCATTGCCTCTCTGACTTCGTCGCTTGAAACCATAATTTCCTCTGGCAACCCCGTCATCAAATTTCTTCCTCTCATCGCCACCTCTTTTTTCTCTTTTTGAGGAGTGGCAGAACCGATTTGAATTTTTACTTTTTCGGCCATGCTTGGACCAATCAAAAGATTAAATTCTCCTTGAGCCCATTGGACAACATCCTGATTAAGTTTATCTCCTGCCAATCTCAAGCTCCGGGAAACAACAATCCCCCCCAAAGAAATTACGGCGACTTCGGTCATGCCGCCGCCAATATCAACGACAAATTGTCCTTCCGGTTCTTTAACAGGTAATTTAGCGCCAATAGCATCAGCCATTGGCTGCTCAATGAGAAAAACTTTCCCTGCGCCTGCATTTTCCGTCGCATCTCTGACCGCTTTTTTCTCCACTTCGGTCACGCCGCAAGGAATACTGACAATCACCCTCGGTCTTGGTCTAATAATGTTTCTTCGGCCGCCGGCTTTTTCCAGAAAATAACGCAACATTTGCTCCGTCACCTCAAAATCAGAAATAACGCCGGAAACGAGCGGCCGCGTCGCCGAAATATGTCCCGGGGTTTTTCCTATCATCTCTTTTGCCTCCTCCCCCACCGCCAAAATTTGGCCTGTCTTATTGTTTATCGCTACGACCGATGGCTCAAAAAGAATAATTCCCTTCCCCCTGACATAAACTAAAGAATGGGCTGTTCCCAAATCAATAGCCACATCGCTCAAAAAATGAGAAATAATTTTTCGTAAACTAGTCCACATATAGTTTTTTTCTAATTTAGCTGCCATCTTCTCCTTGATTTAAACCTAGCAAAAAATTTAAATTTTTAGAATAACTTTATCACGTCTTTAACGGTCGCAAAAATCATCAGTCCCAAAAGCAAGAAGAAAAAGACATTGTAAATCTTCTGTTCCGTCTTCTCATTTAATGGTTTTTTCCTGATTTTTTCAAGGGCAAGAAGAAAAATCTTTCCTCCGTCAGCCACAGGCAAGGGTAGGGCATTAAAGATAGCCAAATTTAAAGAAATGAAAGCCATCGTTTGAAGAAAATAGCTTATCCCCAAGCTGCCTGTTTGAACAAAAATATTCATAATGCCGACTGGACCAACCAATTCCAAGCCAGTTGGTTTTTTCAAGAAAAGATTACCTACTGCCCTCGCCAAACCGACAACAATAGTTATAGTCAGTGTAAATGTCTCTCTCATTCCCCCAACAAGAGCTTCGCCTAAAGGATATTTTTTAATCCCTATTCTCGCAAGGCTGACACCCAAGGCGCCTTCGCCAGCCGGAGGAGAAATTCGCGGAATAACTGTTATTTCCCTCTTTTCTTTTCCTCTCTCAAGAATCAGAATAACTTTTTCACCTTTATTCTGCTGGACTAAGTCTTGAAATTCGGCTAACTTATCTATTTGTCTTTCGCCGCTCAATTGGCTTTTAAATTCCATGATTAAATCTCCAGGCGCCAACCCGGACTCTGCTGCAGGCGAGGCCGGGCTTACAGTTAAAATTCTCACGTGAGGGTCAGCAAAATCAATAGCGCTATCGTCGATTTGAATCGGGGCGCCAATCATTAAAACGAAACTTAAAAGCATGGCGCAGAAAAACCAAAAAGAAAAAACGCCCGCAACCATAATGACAAATCTCTGCCAGATTGGCCGTGAATTTAATTTTTCGTCGGGAATTCTGATAAAAGCGCCGAAAGGCAGAAGATTAAGGCTGTAAATCGTCTCTCCTATTTTTTTACCTAAAAGACGAGGAGGATAACCAATGCCAAATTCCTCTACCTTAACTTGGAAACTTTTGGCCGCCAAAAAATGGCTTAATTCATGAAGGATTAAAAGCCCGATAAGACTAAAGAAAGCGATAATAACTATGGTAAACATATAATGGCTAATTTCTAATTGACCTAATTTCTAATTGACCTAACTAATGTCCAATGCCCAAGCTCCAATGACCAATAAATGTCCAATTGCTCTGTTGCTCTGCGGAAACTCGGGGTCCGCAATTAGGACTAAGGAGGTGAAGTTTAGCTGACCGCTAAGGGACGCCTTCGCAGGCCGAAGCCGAGTCTGACTCGGCCGAAGCGAGCAGGGTGTCAACCGAAGGTTGACGAGCGAGGCCGAGATGGAACAGCGATTTTCTCGCTGGGGAAATCGACTGTGTCGACCCTTAGCGGTTAGCTAAACTGCCAATCAAATAATGTCCGCAAGATTCCATTTGTCATTGGGATTTGGAATTTTATTGGTTATTCCATCACTTCCTTCTTTTTCCTCTCGGTCATCTCGTCGATCTTTTCGTTGTAATCGGAAATTAACTCATCCAGTTTCTCTCTGGCTTTGAATTTGTTATCTTCGCTCAATTCTCCTTCGGCAAAAGCATCGTCAATTTTCTTTTTTGCCTCTTTGCGCCAGTGACGAACTGTTTGCGTCGTTTTTTCCGTTTTTTCTGCGACCAATCTTACTATTCTCTGCCGCAATTCTTCAGTCATGGGTGGAAAAGAAATTTTTAATCTTCCCTCTTCGCGAACAGGCGAAAGTTGGAGAGAAGAATTAAAGAAAGCATTTTCAATTGGCTCAAGGTAAGAAGGATCCCAAGGCTGAATAATAATCTCTCTTCTTTCCGACATTGTAATCATGGCCAAGCTCTTAAGAGGAAATTTTTTTCCAAAACAGTCCACTTCCAGCGAATCGACTAAAGAAGCCGCTGGCCGAGAACTCCGAATTTCAAGCATTTCTTGTTTTAAATAATCCAAGGTTTTCTCCAATTCCGGTTTTATCTTGTTTAAAATTTCTTCGTACTCCATATATTTAAAATTATGATGAAAATTTAACTTAATCCGCTAATTCTAACATTAAGTTTTCTAGAACCAATCTTTTATTAGCGCCTGAAAAAGAAATCAGAAAAATGGCTTTTTCCACGGCTTTAATATTTTCCCTGACCGCTGTCAGTTTTTCCCCTCCGCCCTCCATTACTTCAAACATTTTTTCTCTTAAATATCTTAACCATGTTTCTAAGATTTCCGCTGAATAATTTTTAGCTAAAAATTCTGCTCTCTCAAAACGGATCCTTAAGTCTCCTTCGAGAATATCGGTCAATTCTTTCTCTAATTTTTCCTTTTTTTTGCATCCCGAAGATTCTTGCGAAAGATTGATGGCTTTGCCAGGACAGCCAGAAGAAAATCTTAAAATCTTTTCTCTTTCTTTTTTATCTACATCTCGCTGTAAAAACTCTTCTATCTCTTTCTCTGGCACAAAAGAAAATCTTACTTCCTGAACCCGAGAAAGAACTGTTTCCAGTAAGGCCTCTCGATGATCGCTGATAAGAATAATGACCACTTCGCCTTTTGGCTCTTCTAGGGTTTTTAGAAAACAATTTTGCGCCTCCGCATTCATTAAATGCGCTTCATCAATGATGGCAACTTTGTAGGTGGCAATAAACGGTTTGAGAGAAATCTTCGCTGACAAATCTCTAATCTGCGCAATTTGAATTTCTCTTTTGCCTAGAGGTGGACCGACGAAGATAAAATCGGGATGAATAAGTCTATCAAACATTCCGCAAGACCGACAATGCTGACATGGCTTTTTCTTTGGCGATTCTTCTTCGCAGTTAATCAATTTTGCGAATTCTAGGGCCAAAGTTTTTTTACCAATTTGCGAAGGTCCGAAAAACAAATAAGCATGGGACAGATTTCCTTCGAAAAAAGCTGTTTTTAAAAATTCCCATTGTTTCTGATGCCCGATTATCATAAACCGTCTCTAATTTTCAATTTACAATTTTCAATTTACAATGAATTTTCAAATTCCAATTTACAAACAATTTTTCTCGTTCGTTCTTTTGTTTGAAAATTTAATCATTGCTTATTTATTGTAAATTGGTACTTGAAAATTGAAAATTCTTTATTTTTTGCTCATAATGCTTTTTTTATAAACATCAAGGTTTTCCAAAACTGCGCCTGTTCCCTTTGCCACGCATAAAATAGAATCTTCTGCCACAAAACAAGGGACGCCTGTTGCTTCGGAAATCAAGACATCAAAATTTCGCAGCTGGGCGCTACCGCCAGCCAAAACCATACCTTTATCCATAATATCAGCCGAAAGCTCTGGCGGCGTTTCCCGTAAAACTGATTTTATTGCTTGAATAATTTCTTTTAACGGTTCTCCCACCGCTTCAGCAACATCATTAGAGGAAATTTTTACCATTCGAGGCAAACCAGCGATTAAATCGCGGCCGCGGATTTCCAAAAATTTCTGCTCTTTTTCATTAATGGCCGAACCAATCCTGATTTTAATTTCTTCCGCTGTTTGCACTCCAATCGCCAGATTAAATTTTCTCTTGACAAAATCAGCAATCGCTTCGTCCATTTTGTCGCCCGCGATTCTAATAGAATTAGAGGCAACAATCCCTCCCAGAGAAATAACGGCCACTTCTGCCGTTCCGCCGCCAATATCAATGACCATATGGCCGGAACACGAGTTAATGGGAATGCCCGCGCCGATCGCCGCCAAAATTGGCTCTTTAGCGATGAAAACCGCCTTTGCTCCAGCGACCAAACCTGCTTCAACTACGGCTCTTCTTTCGGTAGAAGTAATTCCCGCTGGTACACCGATTAAAAGTTCCGGCTTGAGAAGGCGGAAACGACCGCAGGCCTTATCAATAAAATATTTTAACATCGCTTCGGTCACCCGATAATCGGCAATAACACCATCTCTCATTGGCCGATAAACCTGAATAGTATCAGGCGTTCGGCCAATCATTTCTTTAGCTTCCGCTCCTACCGCTAAAATTTTACTGTCAGGCAAAGAAACCGCCACGACTGACGGTTCTTTTACCACTACGCCCTTCTGGGGAACAAAAACCACAGAATTGCAAGTGCCTAAATCTATGCCAATTTTTCTGATAAACATATTTAAAAGATAAAACACCAATCTGAATTCGCCTTATTTTAGCTTGAAACCGACTACCTGTCAAATTATTAAAAAATTGGAAATTTCTGTCTAGGGGAGCTTAGCTCTCCTAACCCGAAAAGAATAAGAAAAAAATTGAAAATAGGTAATTTTCCGCTAGAATAGAAACAAGGATATTAATGAAAAAAAATAGCAAAAAAATCATCTTTTTCGTCTGTTGCGCTCTTTTTGTTATTTTGGCGCCAACAGTGCTTTTTTATTGCCAGGGTTATAGGTTTGATTTTGAAACTAAAAAAATAGTGAAGACTGGCGCTTTCTACTTTAAAGTGCTGCCCAGGCAAGCTCAAGTTTATCTTAACGGAAAAATTCAGGGAAAAAGTGATTTTTTCTTTGGTGCCATCTTGATTGAAAATCTTCTACCCAAAAATTACAGAGTGAGAATCGAAAGGCAAGATTATCAATCTTGGGAAAAAAATCTTACGGTCAATGAAGCAGAAACCACCGAGGCCAAAAATATTGTTCTCCCTCCAGAAAAGCTTGGTTTCGATCTTCTTGGCCAACAGGTAATAAACTTTTGGTTCTCTCCTGATGGAAGGAAAATCATTTTCCAGGAAAAATCAACAGGAGCAGAAAAAAATAGAGAAGGTTGGAGCTTAGTGCTCTTCAATCTCGAAAATAGAACAAAAACACCTCTAGTAGACAAAGCTGGAGCTGATATTCTAGATCTTCGCTGGTCGACCGAATCTGAAAGAGTTATTGTGATTTTAAGAACTAGAGAATTAGGAAAAGACGGTAAGATAGTTAAAGAGCAAGAAAGCTCTCTTCTTATCACCCTTCCTCTTCTTACCGTAGAGACAAAGATTGACTCTCTTTTTCTTAAAGAAGGAGACACTCCTTATTTTTCTCCTAATAATCAGAAGTTTCTTTTTAGCCGCAAAAACAAGAATAATCTTTTCACTCTTTATGAGTCTGATTTTGAAGGCAAGTTTCCTAAAATAGTTTTGGACAATCTTCTGGCCTTTGAAATCTCCGGGCGCAATATTTACTGGCTAGCCTCTGACGGATTTTTTAAGAAAAGCAATTTTGATGGCCAAACGCAAACTATTAGTCTTCGGCCTCTTTCTCTTAAAGAGAATGCCTCTTATCAGATAAAAATTCTTGCCTCAAAAATCTTTATCTCTGAAGAAAAAAAACTTTTCTTTTTTGACGATAACACCGGAAATTTTTCAGAAATTAGCGCTAACGTTGATCATTTCCTTGTTTCTCCCGAAGGAAAAAAACTCTGCTTCTGGAACGAATTTGAGGCGGGTATTTTTTTTCTTGAAGAAGAAATAAGTCAGCTAGCTAAAAAAACGGGAGAAAAAATTTTCCTTACCAGATTTTCCGAAAAAGTGGACGATTTCTTTTGGTGGAACGAGTATTATCTTATTTTTAGAGTAGAAAATACCCTCAAATTTATTGAGACCGATGACCGAGACCATCTTCAAATCTGGGATCTTGCCCGATTTAGTGGGCCTAAAGTTTACTTTAATTTTAAAGAAAGAAAACTTTATATTCTAAGCGGCGGAGATTTATTTTCTTCCAATCGTTTTTAGGGGTTTGGGTTCTCCGTCTTTAATTCTTCCACCCTTTTGCATTCGTGGCGATACTCGCACCAACGGCAACGCCAATTTTCCACTTCTTCGGGAATAGAGGGAATAACATCTTTTTCAATCTGTTCTTTTAAAATAGCAAAATCTTTTAAAAGTTTTTGGATCAGAGGCGGGTCATAACTCACCGCAAATTCTTTAAGATCTTGGGTGTCTTTATTTTCGTAAAGAACAATACCATGAGGAATATTGAAATAGTGCATATAAAGCTGAATCTGTTTAACATGATCTGATTGGGGTTTCTTTAGGGTCCTAAACTTAAAACCAGAGCTGCTTTTGATCTCCACCACATACAATTCTTTCTCTTGCTCAATAATCGCGTCCGCCCGGCCATGGATAAGCTCTATTGGCGGAATCTTCACTTCCGAGGCGCGAACAATTCCCAGGCTGAAAAGAACGCTCATCAGCCGCATATGAACATAATCGCCTTCATCAAAAACTCTTAGTATTCTCGGACTCGGTTCTTGCCGAGGCGCATTTTTGAATTGAAAATAGAGCGCCCGCTGGCATTTTCCCGCGTCGCTGATATAAAAATACGATCTTTCTGCGCCGTTAAAAGAATCCCGATAAAATTGATCGATATCATCCTTGAGCATTCTAATAAAGTTATTCTATCATATAATTTTTCCACAAGAAAACCGGCATGACACCGGATTTCTTGTTTAGACAACAGATAAAAGACTTACCCTTGATAACTTTCTTATTATTCCTTAAAATTACCTCTTCGCCCATTGAGGCGCTTTTCTCGCTCTCTTTAAGCCGGGTTTCTTTCTTTCTTTCATCCTTGGATCTCTAGTCAAAAAGCCAAGATCTCTCATTGTTTTGTGAAAATCAAGATTATATTTAACTAAAGCTTGGGCTACTCCATGCCTGACAGCAACTGCCTGGCTGCTCGCTCCACCGCCATTAACATGAACAGTCACTCCTAGTTTTGCCAGCAATTTTGTCTCTATGAGGGGAGCAATCGCCGTTTCTCTTAATTCAGAAGCAGGAAAATAATTTTCTAGCTTTTTATCATTGATGAAAAAGTCCTTACCCTTAGCCCAGATCCTTACCCTTGCGGTAGAAGTTTTGCGCCTGCCAATTCCTTCCCAATACTGATTTTTTTCCCTTGATTCGACTTCTTTGACGATTTCTTTTTTTGGTTTTTTAGTTGTTTCTTTTTTTTCTGTAGCCATAATCTTAAGCTTCAACTCTCAATCTTTTTATCCTGCCTCTCCTTAATTTATTTTTTGGCAACATTCCCATCACCGCCCTTCTCAAAACTTCTCCCGGATCACGTTTAAAAATTTTTTCCAGGGCGACGTAATGACCGCTGCCAAGATAACCAGAATGATAAAAATAAGATTTTTCACTAAATTTCTTGCCTGTAAATTTAATTTTGCTTGCATTTTTTACCTCAACAAAATCACCCATATCTTTATTCTGGACGAAAGTCGGTTTATTCTTACCTTGAAGCAAAATAGCAATTTCGTTCGCCACCCTCCCCAAGGCCTTGCCTGTTACGTCAAGCGTATGCATTTTTCTTTCTATTTTTTCTTCCGTTTTCATATTTTTAAATTAACTCAATTACCGCCATCTTCGCGGCATCAGATTTTCTCGCTGCCAACTTTATGATTCGCGTATAGCCGCCTTTCCTTTCCTGATATTTTTTGCCGATTTCTTCTACTAATTTTTTCACTGTTTGGCTATCAAAATAACGGGCGAGATGCCGACGCGCGCTAAGATCATTCTTTTTCGCCCGAGTAATCATCTTTTCTGCTAACGGTCTTATTTCTTTTGCCTTTGCCTCTGTGGTTCTGATTTTTTCCCGCAAAAACAAAGAACGAAGCAAACCATTAATTAATGCCTCTCTTCTGTCTTTAATTCTGGAAAATTTTCTTCCTACTTTATTTTTTCTCATAGAGACAAACGGAATAAATCTTAATTTTGCTCCTTTAAGCCTAAATCCAGTTTCTTTAAAGCCTTTTTAATCTCTTGGACGCCTTTTTCACCCATTCCCTTAAAAGCAAGGACGTCGTCTTCATTTTTCTTCACTAGGCCGGCAACTGTTTTTATCTTGTTTTCAATAAGGACATTAATCACCCGTTCAGAAAGCTTCAGGTCTTCTATTTTTATTTTTAAACTATCAATTTCTGCTTCTTCGCTCTCTTTCTCTTCTTTCTTTTCCTTCTCTTCTTTCTCTTCTTTCTTTTTGTTGATTTCTTTTTCTTTTTCCAAAAAAAGGGCAAGATGCTGATGTAAAATTTCGCAAGCCTTGAAAAAAGCTTCTTCGGGATCCATCGTCCCGTCGGTCTCGATTTCTATCACCAATCTATCAAAGTCCGTTCTTTCGCCCACGCGCATATCTTCAACCTTATAAGCCACCTTTACAATCGGGCTGTAAACCGAGTCCACGGCCATGACCCCAATTTCTGTTTTCTCTTCTTTTCTCTGGTCAACAATCTCGTAGCCAACCCCTCTTTCAATTCTGATTTCCATTTCTAGACTTGACTTCTTGCCGGTTAAAGTAGCAATAGAAGCATCCTGATTAATAATTTCCACTTGGGAAGGTAATTTAAAATCCGAAGCTTTGATTTCTTTTTCGCCGCTAACTTTCAAGATGGCGGTCTGAGACTCATTCCCAAACATCTTAAAACGTAATTTCTTTAAGTTCAATAAAATCAAAATAATATCTTCCGCCACTCCCGGTAAGGTTGAAAATTCATGAGGGACGTTTTTAATCTTTACTTGGGTAATGGCCGCTCCTTCAAGCGAAGAAAGCAGAATCCTTCTTAAGCTATTGCCTATCGTGATCCCATAGCCCGGATACAAATCTTGAATCTCTACCGTAATTCTATTTGCTTCTTTTTTTGTAATTTTAGGTTTTTGGGGTAAAGGAATCATAAATATAGCAACCAGTAACCAGTAACCAGTAACTCTTGTCCGTCCTTGGGGAGCTAGCTCCCCTTGGCGGACTTTTCCCGTTACCCATTACCCGTTACCCGTTACAATTATTTTACCTTGAATAAAACTCAAAAATACTTGAAATTTCTACGGGAATAGTGACGTCACCCAAAGAAGGATCACCCATCACTGTCCCTTCTAATTTTTTAATATCAAGCTTTAACCAGCCCGGCAGCTGACTTTTGCTTAATTTCGCAATTGCCTCTTGAAAAATCTTTCTCTTTTTTGAGGATTCCTTTAAAGAAATAACATCGCCATTTTTGACAGAGCAAGAAGGAATATTATTCTTTTTGCCGTTTATGAGAAAATGACCATGGGTAACAAGCTGACGCGCTTCGATTCTAGAAACGGCAAAGCCTAACCGGTAAACCACATTATCCAATCTCTTTTCAAGATTTTGAATTAAAAGACTTTGGGCATCTTCAACTTTGCCTCTTTTCGTCAAAACGTTTCTGACGTATTTTTTCAAGCTGCCTTCTTTGAGATTGTACCATTGCCGCAGTTTCTGGGTCTCGCGCAACTGAACGCCATATTCAGATAAAAAACCCTTCGTTCTCTTTCCTTGAACGCCAGGCGCATAAGGTTTAACTACCATCGGACATTTAGGAGAGGTGCATTTGTCTCCCTTGAGAAAAAGTTTCGTTTTTGCCCGGCGGCAAATTTTGCATTTCGCTTTTTTCATTTTAGAATTCTTCGGGTTTCGTTTATTTTCTTCTTGGTCTTGGCGGCCGGCAACCATTATGAGGAAGCGGGGTTGCGTCTTTAACGGAATAAATATCTAAATCAAAATTACCCAACGATCGGAGGGCTGAATTTCTTCCTGCCCCAATGCCGCTGACGATGATCTGAATTCTCGTTACTCCCATCTTCATCGCCTTTGAAACTAAAACTTCAGCTACCTTTGAGGCGGCGAAAGGAGTCGATTTCTTTGTTCCTTTAAAACCAATGGCGCCAGCGCTCGTCGCGGCCAAAACATTCCCGTTATTGTCGGTCAGAGTGATAATTGTATTGTTGTAAGAAGAATAAATATAAATCCTCCCCTCTCGAACTTTGGCTTTTTTTTCTTCCTTGGCTTCCGTTCCCTTCCTAATCGCGCGGTCAACCTGGTCTGTTTCTGCTAAAAGTTCTTCTTTTGTTGTTTTGATAATCCGTTTCTTTCCCATAATCGTCAAATATTATTTAGGCGCTGGGGCTTTATTCCTTCCGGAGCCCATTGTCCTTCTGACGTTGCCCCTGACTGTTCGACTGTTTATTCTTGTTGTCTGACCTCTAACGGGTAAACCTCGACTGTGTCTTTGACCACGCCAAGTTTTGATATCTTTTAATCTTTTGATGTTCATTGAAACCTCTCTTCTTAAATCACCTTCAATCTTCGCGTGTTTGGTGATGATGGTTTTCAGGTTAGCAATTTCTTCCTGGGTCAATTCTCCCGCTTTTTTTTGAAAATCAAGTCCTGCTTCTAATAAAATTTTTCTTGCCAAAGAACGACCGATACCATAAATGGAGGTTAGGGCAATTTCTATGTGTTTGTTATCCGGGATATTTATCCCGACAATTCTTGCCATAATTTTTTACGCTTTGATATTTCTTGATTCTTTTTCTGCTTCTGACATTAGAAATTAGTAATTGGACATTTTCTCTATTATCCTTGTCTTTGTTTATGTTTTGGATTTTTCTTGCAAATAACATAAACTCGTCCTTTTCTTCGGACGATTTGGCAATGCTTACATAATTTTTTTATCGCTGGCCTTACTTTCATATTATTTCTCACGCCAAACAATCCTCCCTCTCGTTTCATCGTAAGGGCTAAGCTCTACTGTGACTTTATCGCCAGGTAAAATTTTTATCCGGAAAATTCTTAGTTTTCCGGCTAGAGTGACAATGGCTTCTTTGCCGCCATCAAGCTGGACTTTAAAATGCAAACTAGGTAAAGCTTCGACGATTGTTCCTCGTTTTTTAATTCCTTTTATCTTTCCCATTATTCGTTTTGAATGTATTAAGTATTATATACAAAATCAATTTTTAAGTCAATCCTTCGTATTAAATCATCTAAAATCTAACCATACGGGCATCGGTTAAATCATCTAATTTCTAACCGAAATTCATCGCCGTAAAATGAGGTAAATCGTCAAAAACAATTAACTTCATTTTACAACCATGGA